>Ga0114923_10003070_pt1 | contig 11262 bp, 5 predicted proteins | sample SumtaG_FD_89578 | JGI IMG/M metagenome (GOLD analysis project Ga0114923, IMG submission 89578) | Deep subsurface microbial communities from Indian Ocean to uncover new lineages of life (NeLLi) - Sumatra_00157 metaG | ecosystem: Environmental > Aquatic > Marine > Oceanic > Sediment | place: near...
AAGCTCTGCAGTATATACACCATTTTCATCTGAACCAACTCTAGCACGTAGAGCAGTATTGCTTGAATCTGCAGCAGCATCAGGGCTAAACTCTAATATAATACGGCCACTGCTTTCTCCATCATATGTGGTTGTACCACTTACAGTTGCAGAATATTTATTCAAAGAAATATCAAGAGGTATTGAGTCGCCGCCTATACTAACGTTTAATATTCCTTCGTAATCATAAACTAATGTATCTTGTTCTATATGATTAACAATAATGCTGTAATCACCTGGTGTCAAATCAATTTCATAATCTCCATTTTCACCGCTTGTTGTAAAGTCTTCTACAGCAGTATTGTTCTGAAGTTCAGGTGGATCAGGGATGAATGAAACATCAACATTTTCTGCACCTACCCCATTATAAGTGAGAGCCCCCGATACAGTTACTGATTTCAAATATAATAAAATATTATACTCTAATGTTTCGTTTGCCTGTAATGATATTTCTTCTTCCGCTACATAATGGTTATCTTGTGATATAACACTCAAATCATATTCTCCAGGTATGAGAGTTTTTGTAAATTCATATTCTCCATTAATATCTGTTGTAATAGTATCAATAAATAATCTCGCCTCAACCTCTCCTTGGAGGCTCATTCTCTTGTATGTAAGGCTTACCGAAGCATCACTTATTTCTTCATCTTCGAAGGTAACCTTACCCTTGATTGCAGAATGCGCCAATTGTGATATATTATAATAATTGTCAAACTGGTAGATCTCAGCCAATTGTTCACCTATAACATAGCCATTTTGTTCTGCTCTAATATAATAAAAACCAGGAAGTAAACCAGAAGCATTGTAAAATCCAGATTCATCAGTTTCCGCTGTTGCAACTGGAGCTCTTACATCTACTATATCATATATCGAAATATTGACGTTTTGTAAAGGGGTGTCGACAGAGGTGCTATAATTACCATCTTCGTCATCATCAGTATAAAAATATCCTTCAATTACGCCAGGTTCAATTGTTATATTTAAAGTACGCTCATAATTACTTCCTTTTCTCATCGCATCTTCATCAGTTATAGGTGCTGTTGCAGTTCCATTTTCTCCATCAAAGTTAATAGTCAAAACATCAAATGGGCGAACCTCTTGAGGATAACTCCTTCTTAATACAAGGGTTGCACCGGCTCCTGCAATAAGCGAAAAGTTCCCATCTACATCAGTATTTGTTGAATCATGAGCAATAGCTTCAGTGTAATCAGGATGATATCTAACATCCTTCTGGAATGCTAACTGAACATCAACTGATTGCCCCATAAATGTGACTGTTCCATTAACATATGCTCCTTCGTAATATTTAGCTATTACAACAGCAGCCTTACCTGTATCATAATATGGATATTGAGACAGATCTGAAAAATATTCAACATAAAAATGTCTCATATTTACACATGGAAGCTGATATAAGTATTCTTTTTTACTTCCATCCTCTTCAACATCATATGGACCGGTATAGGTCTTATAAAACATTGTTTCAAAATATGCATCCTTATACTCTTGAATTGTTCCAGTAACAGCTTTGTTTTTTCTGTCTTCTGCTCCCCAGTTGATAACAGTTGCTGCGTCCCATATTTTATCTTCAATTTTCGCTCCAGTGTTAGGATCGAATGTGTATCCTTGATATTTTACCTCGATAAAGTCATCCCCAACTCCATTAATCATTAGGACGCTTTTATCTGATAAGAATCCGAAAATGTTGAAAATTTGTTTATCATAACCTTCAACGCCATAATAACGAATACTCCAATCAGTTAGCTCCTGAAGTTCATGATAAAGCCAGGTTATTTGTTCATCATTAAGACCGATTGTTCGGTTAGCCTCTTCGTCAAATGACTGGTTAAGTAAAAGCCCAACTATATCATGATAAACTGGGTTTATTGAATATTGTTGTCCTTCTGTATACTCTTTACTAATTTCCTCATCATATTCAGCGCCAATCGGTTTTCCAGCAGAAGGAGTAACAGCTTCATTCGTCATCCATTTAACAATATTATTTGCATTTTTATCACCCATGTACTTGGTGAGAAGGTCAACAACTTCATCTGTTAACCCGCCATTAAAGTGGTTATTGCCTTCAAGTAATCTGACAATCCAAACAGCTACAGCTTCTTCTTCGCTAGTTGCAGTATGGAAGTTAGCAGCTGGTGGAATCCCATCCTGGAAGTTATCTGCAACAGTAGGATGACCGCCTAAGGCAACTTCATAAAACCCGTAGTCCCACCATGATATAAATGCAGGTCTTTGAGCAGGATCTTCAATGTCAGTATCTTGTTCACTCAGCCAATTAAGTGCATGAGTCCAATATCTTTCCTTAACAACTCCTACTCCAAATGCAGGACGATAGTTATCATCACCATACATATATCCTTTGAGTGTGGTCCAATTTTCACCATCATCTTTTAGTTTTCCAGTATTTGGAACTGCTGCATCAAACGCAACAAAAACATTTGGAAGTATTACTAAAAATGCAATGAAAAGGATACCAAAAATGTGAAGGAATTTTATTCCTCTACGCAAACCGTGGAGTCCTCCACCTGCACTCTTTATATTTCTTATCATTTGTTTATAATCGAGCCAATCAATAAATAACCAAACTGCCCATCCACCAAGTATTGCTACTAACGGAACCATATCATTTAGAAAACGGCCAGCAGTGCCTGCAAGCCATAGATTTACAATGAATAAAATGATAATAAAGAGATAATCCCGTCTAACTTTATTTTTGTAATATTGCCATATTAAAAACACCAATCCGCCAAACGCAAGCCAATAAAGTGAAGGGCCAAATGACATTACTGTATGGCTAATTTGATAAGTATTAGCCTCTGCAATAGTAATTGATACTTTGTCACCATAAATACCCGAACCAAATAGAACTCTTGAAAACCTTTGAAGAGGCGCAAGAAACTGAAAAGCGTTTGACAACGGCTCGATGAAATAAAGGAAGATTAAACCAACAGCTCCAATCGTAAAGACAGTTGGTAAAGATAAGGTCCATGGGATTTTTCTTCTACCAAAGATATAGTAAGCAACGCCAAAACCTGTAACTGCCAAACATAAAAATAATTCTGTATTGAGGTCAATAATTGCACCTCTACTACCGAGAACAGGTAAAGAAATTAGATAACCCGAAAATAAAACAATCGAAGAGGTCAATAGCACGGATCTATCTATTTTGTTAGTAAAAATATCTATGAACATTTGAACAAATACATATATGGCAATTACGACATAGAGATACTGAGCTTCTACCCAAGTCATAGACAAAGCAGCAAGAGGTACACCTCCAAGAAGTGCATATAATACTGATTTTGATAGATTTTTTTCCCTAAGACTTTTAATAAAGAAAAAGAAGGTTAAGAAAAACAACAAAAGGTTAAAGGAATCGTGGTCAAAAAGCGCATATGCAGAACCGTGACCTGAGCTAAGATGAATAGGTATTATTGCAATAAACAAAGCTCCAATTAATGCTGCTTTTCTATTGAAAAGTTCTTTTCCTATGAAATAAACTGGAAATACGAGAAGTGCACCGAAAAGAGCAGGTATGAACTGCATTGAATAACCAATAGCATCAATTTCGTTCATGAACGGTGTAAGAAGCCTACTGAAACCAAGAGCCATCATGTTAAATAAAGGAGCTCTCCCTCCACTTGCGCCGAGAGGATAGTTAAGCAGCGGATCTGTCTCTGAATAGTAAGGATAGCTACCAGTTTGATAAGTTGTCTCCACAAGCCTCATATTATAATAAGGGTCAGGTCCAGATAGATAGTATCGAGCGAGATTATCTCCTTCTGGATTAAGTGAAATTTCACTAGTGATATTAAAATATGCATTAAAAAAAAGGACAAGCAAAAATATTCCAATTAGTGAGATTGCTATCCAGTAATTTCTTTTAACGCTAGATGGTTTTTTTTCTATTTTTGGTTGCTTTTGCATTACAACGTGTTTAGGGGTTTCCATCCGTGGCTTGAACCTTTGTTGTGCCCTTTTTCGCATTGATTCACCTAGAAATAATCACAACCGTAAATCTGTAGTCTTATAAATAACTTATCTATAAGTCATTTATTCAAAAAAGGAGATATTGCAGGTGCAATTTTAACTTTGCTAAATTTACTTTGTATTGTATCAGTAGATATGATTTCGCTACACCCCGCCGTAGTCAACTTTTTAATTGCGCCACCTGCAAAAAGACCATGCGTACATGCAACAAAAACATTTTTTGCACCATGCTTTTTCAGTTCTTGAATTGATTTTGCCATTGTGCCTCCTGTGGAAATTATATCATCGATTATTGCAACGTTCTTATTTTGCGCATCAAGTTTTTTTAGCTTTATTTCAATTGTCTCGCCATCAATTCTAGTTTTTTCCATATAATCAAAATTGCAATTTATTATTTTTGAAGCTTCTTTTGCTCGTTCAAGAGCACCTTTGTCCGGCGCAAGAACCATATCTATATCTTTTTTCTTAAGATAATTTGCTAATTCTGGGATAACTGAACAACTAACTGCCGATGTAGAAAAAAAATCTAAAATATATTCTTTATGAGGATCAACGGTTATTACTTTGTCAGCACTTAAACTTATTAAATTTGCCATAGCTTTTGCACTTATTGGCTCTCCATCTTTGAATTTTGTATCTTGTCTAGCGTACCCAAAATATGGGATGACAACTGTTATTTTTTTTGCTCCTGCTTCTTCTGCTGCATTTTGTAATATAAAAAGTTCTATTATGTTAGGATCTGGATATGTGGTTTGTACTATAACCACGTGTTCTCCTGAAATATCATCCATAATTCGTAAATAGAATTCGTCATCTGGAAAGCGTTTTGATATAGTATTTGCTAAAGGTACTTTCAGTTCTTTAGACAAATCCTCCGCTGTATTCTTAGATGCTGTTCCCCCAATAATATACATTTTAGACAATTTGGAAATTACGTATGTATTTTTAGTGGTTTCGTAAATTTCGTAAGAAAGTTTTTATAAGAATCATTTGTTTAGTTAATTAGTGGATGTGGGTGTTTATGCGTTCAGATAGAATATCAAGCATAGCGATAGTAACTTTAATTTTATTGTCGATTTTTATAGTTTACACAGTAAGTGCAGATGAAGCATTTGATAATCTTATTGATGCAACATTCAACATCGATATTATTACTGCAACTGATTTTAGAATCACTTGCGAATTAACTGTAAGCAAAATAACGTTAAGTGGAAGTGGATCAACATACGATGCTGGAGAAATCAGCACGATGGCCACCACGAATCAATTATTGCTAGGAGCCATTTCACAAGAGTTGAATACTAAACTTGGAGGCGCAATATCAACAACCTTTGAAAACGCAGAAGTTCAAGCACTACAAGATATCCCTGAATATTCTGGTGGAAAATTCAATGCAGATTATGATGTAAACATAACTTCAACATATCTTGGTATTGAAGAGACAGTTGATGTCCATGATTTTATAAATGGGATATTAGACATGGGTGCATTTGTGAACTATTCCTTTGATTTTCAGGCTGAAGCAGGATGGAATAATACATTTCTGATAGACCTTGGGGGTAATTTAAATTATGAACGTACAACTGGAGAATTATTTGGGGATAAGCTAAGATGGACATTACAAAATTGGAATGGAGAGACACCAAACGAAATTGCTTTATTACAACTAAGAATGGATGACCCAACTACACCTTCTCCAACAGCAGAAGATATTTTCATAGAATTTATTCTAGATTCCTCAAATGTTGAACCAATGACCTTAACGACTAATGTTTTAGTAAAAATTGTTGATATTCGACCCCATGAGATTTTGCCAGACTTTGTTAGTAATTTAGATTTTGTACCAGCAGATGGTATGAGATTATTGGTGAATAATGGTTTCATACTTTGGAATGAAACTTATGAGTTAAATGTTAAGTCTTTAGAAGAAGAAATTAAAACAACTATTGAAGGGTCGTCCTTTAACCAAACACTTGATATTTCATTTAATTGGGATAACACCACGACCAGCGATTGCCTAACTCCATTTGAAATATCAAATATGGACGACAACCCGCCACTAATAGCAAAATTATCAGACAATGATATAAACCTCAAAATATGTGATATCACTAGCAGGGCATTTTTTGGCCTAATAAATTCAGGTGCCGATGCAAACATAACAAAAGACGACATTACTTTTGGAGACGATCTGAGTAATATTGGACATGATTATTCAGTTATGCTATATTTGCCCAATGGCCTTTATTTAGAAGACGAGAATATGTATACTTGGAATGAAAGTAATCCTATCTCAGGCATATTTGATTCAGATATTGCACCTCATTATTCTGAAGAAGAGAAAAACACAATGATAGAAATCGAAGTAGAAACCAGCGACTTGAATTTACTTAGCTTTTTCACGGGAAAAACTGAATTAACGTTTGGTTTAAAAATGACAGAAACAAGAAATTATAACATAACAAACTTACCAGACCAGTTTACTTTGCCTGAAAAAGTAGCTATAAACTATCTAAACTCTGATGCTTTGAGATTATGTGTAAAAGAAAAAGTCTTTAGTGAAGATAGTATAAGTGATTTCTTAAGAAATGAGAAAAATCTTTTCGAAGACACTCTAAAACATATCATTTCTGGGTTAGAAGTAAGTGCAAACGTAAACAGAGATATTTTTGACGGATCTATAGATATTTGGGATGGAAATATCTCAGATATGGACGCTGATACACCAGTAAAAACATCCTCATATTCACATAGTACTAATCAGATATCTTTTGATCTCTCATTTATCCCCCCCGGGTTTGATATACCTGCTAAAACCTTCAATTTTACAGGCTTGCCAAATCAGGATGTCAAATATACAGTGATATTCCCACATGGAATTTCTGTTACTCTCAATGATTCAACATATAAAACAGAAAGAAAAGAACTGGATGATGGAAGACACTACATCGAAATCTCATTCAATGCTTCTGAATCAGACCTTACAGTAAACATTGATTGTAAAATGACCACGTCTGCCCTTTTCATTATTGGTGTCTTTATGCCTTGTATAATTTGCTTTGTTATTGCAATAATTTTGATGATCCTTATCTATTTCATCAGAAGAAAGAGAAGAGGTAGAAAAAAGACTATAACAGCTGTTGATGAAGAAGAATATACAGGGTATAAAGGTCAAGATTACTACGTACCACCACCCCCTAGAGGCAAATAAAACACAAAAATGCTTTATTCAATAATTGCACCTGGTACAAGTCTTAAAAGAGATGGAGATTTTTTCAATAAAGGTTTTATTAGTTTTGAAGGGTAATCGATGTCACCATGTTTTGTAATGACCGCGGATATTTTTGGATTCCGAAATTTTTCTATGTACTTATCAAACTGCTTGTCTGATAAGCTTTTATAGATTTTTCTAAATTTCATTCCAAGGTATAACTCTCTACCAATATCCTCAGACCACAGCTTTTGATATTTTTTAAGAAACCCAGATGTATAATCGCCTTTTTGTAAAGCTTCTATTGAGACAGACGAACAACGATTTGCACATAAAAGACCAGCATATATTCCTCCGCCAGAGGTTGGCTTTACCTGCGCAGCTGCATCTCCCACAACAAGAACATTGGAATCGAATGTTTTTTTCAAAACACCTAATGGAACTATGCCCGCTATATATTTGGTAATTTCAATTTTCTCAAAAAAAGAGTGGGTGTATTTACTTTTCAAAAAATTTGAAAAATATTGTTTTGGTGAATGTATTGTTTTCTGACTTATGCATAAACCGGCTCTTGCCTCTGTCCCCTTTTTGTTAGTAGATATAATCCAAGCAAAAAAACCTGGTGCAATGTTTTTTCCAACGAATATTTCTACAAAATTTGGATCGAGATTAGTGTTTGTTATTTCAGCACCGATACCTCTTAGAAACTCTTTTGGTTCAGGAAGTGCAAATCTATCTCTAATTTTTGAATAAGGGCCATCAGAACCAATCAATAGCTTGCATTTGATATCTTGTTTTTGTGATGTTTTTAATTCTACATGATTTTCAATTCTTTGAGCAGATAAAACACCATTGTTTACAAAAATGTCAGCACCTTTCTTTTCTGCTTCATTAATAATTTCTTTGTCAAATTTTGACCGGTTAATAACAAGTGCATGAACCTTATCACCTCCAATTGTTATAACATTCCCGGAAGGTGAATGAATATTTGCTCCTTTTATCTCATTCTGAACAACAGAGTCTTTTGGAATATCTAAAAAGTCAAAAACTCTTGGTGTCACTAGACCTGCGCAATTAACTGGCATGCCAATTTCTTTATTTTTTTCAAAGACAGCTACTTTAAATTTTTTTCTAGCTATCTCTGAAGCAATGTGCCCGCCAATGGGTCCGCCACCAACAATTGCTACGTCATATTCAAGCATAATTTGGAAGAGGTATATTCCAAAGATTTATAACAGAATCGCAGATACTGTGGCTGTGGGGCAGTTGATGCATATCGGAATTTTATCTATCGGATCAGTATTCTTTTTCTCTAGAGGTAAACGTAGTAAAAACAACGAAAAAGAGGAAGAGGAATCTTACAAAAATAGTTTGCTTTGTCGTTTTGTTCTAGATGGTTCTGGAAAAAAAGTCGGGGAGAGTGTAGCTGTAGATAATGATCTTCTTATTATAAAATCTGGAAGTAAATATCTTGGTGTACCGCTCAAGCATATTGAGTCAGAGGAAAAAACTTTACTAGTTAAAGGACTTGTAGAAAAAGATAAGGCAGAGGTATTAGGTGAAAAATGGCGGCAGGCCTCCTTCCAAAAAATTGAATACGAATAAGGAGAAAAAATGGATTTTGAATATAAGATGGTGATTGTAACAAGAAAAGATTTGAAGCTTTCAATTGGAAAACTTGCAGTACAAGTTGCCCATGCCGCTGTTTCTTGTGCTCTTTCTACAAAGAAAAATAATTCTAGTTGGTTTAACGATTGGAAAAATGAAGGGGCAAAAAAGGCTGTTGTTAAAGTAGAAAGCGAGAAAGATTTTTATCCACTTAAAGAAAAAGCCGAACAATTAAAGATAGCTGCGTACATTATTTCTGATGCAGGTCATACTGAGATCCCAGCTGGTACTAAAACTGTTTTAGGACTTGGGCCGGCCCCTAGTAATATCATTGATCAGGTAACTGGTGATTTGCCGTTATTGTAGCTTATTTATTGTAGAACTAATCGTGACAAAATTAGTTTTATTAATGCATAAAGATATGGATGGTTCTCAAAGAAATTTAGTATTAATCTGTTGATTATTTTGTTTCTAGGCATGGTGACTGTTAGTGTTGACTCTGGACCAATTAAACCATTGGCATCCTCAGCTTTTACTTTGACAATATAAGTTTTTTGCTCATCCCAGGTGTGTGATATCAGCATATCATCCCCTGAGGGATTAAGATTAGTTATACCTGTGCCGCCGTCCCCCCAGTCGATGTGGTATCTAACATCATCTCCATCGGGATCTGCTGCGTTTAATATATAATCATATTCCGTTCCTGGTACCCCACTGCTTGGGCCTACTATATTTGGTGCACCTGGTGGTAAATTTGGTTGCTCTTCAGTAGTGAAATGCCAAATTGGACCAGTGGTAGATGCTCCAAATTCATCTCTGACAACTATTTGCCAAAAATAAGTTGTTTCAGGTTCCATTGTTCCAGGGTCATAAGAGGTTTCAGGTTGATTACTAGAAACCAACAAATCTGGGTAATGATCATTTGCTTCAAAGTAAACATCGTAGAACAAGTCGTCTCCATCTGGATCACTGCAAGTCCAGCTAATATCTGCTTCAATATCAATTTCAGTAGCACCATCCCATGGATCTGGATTACTTGGTTCATTTGGTGGCTCATTGGGTTTTGAGCCTGTAATGAAATCCCAATAATATCCAGAGGAACTTTCACCATATGGATCCCAGGCGACAATCCTCCACCAATAATGTGTTTCATATTCCAGCGGATCTGGAGGATCATAAAAAGGCTGTGACTGATGGTACGATACTAACACATCAGGAGCTTCATCATTAGCCTCCAAATATACATCATATAATAATGAATCCCCATTAGGATCACTACATAACCAACTCAAATCAGTTTCAACATCTACATCTGTTTCTCCAATCCATGGATGAGGATGATAAGGTTGATTTGGTGGGAGATTTATCCATACAGTAAAACTCCAAATTGGTCCCTCAGTAGAAGCACCCTCATCATCTTCTGCAACAATTTTCCAATAATATGTTTCACCAGAGGTCATTGTATCAGGATCATAAGTACTTCCACTCTGACCAGAAGAAACTAAGGGAGGGTTACTGCTTGTACCAAAATACACATCATAAGTCAAAGGATCTCCATTGGGATCGCTGCAAGTCCAAGATAAATCAGCATCTAAATCGACTTCTGTTTGTCCATCCCATGGAATTGGATTGCCTGGTTCATTTGGTGGATAATTTTGTGAAGGAACATATGTCATACCAAGATCAGGATTTCCCCATAGAGCACCCCATTCGAACATTTCATATTTAGTATAATACCATAGATTGTTTGTATACATCTCAAGGAGAGCCCATTGATGAGCCTGACCTTGTGTATAATCTCCAGATGTTACTTTGGTTGTAAAGAAATAATCCATTGACTGACTTGATCCATCATATGGATCATCCCATGCATGGAGTCCATAAGCAACCTTTGTTGAACCAAGAAATCCTACTCCGCCCTGTTTAAGCATAGCTTGTCCAATGTTTAGATAATCTGTATCTGAATTACTACAGGCATTAGCAAAAATAATAGCTGGATAGTCATCGTTAAGAAAGTTGCAAGTACCGGTGTTTACAAAAGCCTGTGATGGGTAATATTCATAACATGCAGTAGGTGAACCATGACCTGCCCAATTAACAAAAGCATACTTACCTGCTGACCATATATTTTTTACATTATTATAATCAAGGTTGTAATCCATTGGATATGAGGATTGTCCTTGTTCATACATCTTTGTCTTTGTCCAACTTGTCATCCAGGTTTGATCAATTTTTTCCTCCATTAAGACTGCATTATCTGTATCGGGCCAGAAAAATGCTCCCAACAAGAGTATGTTTTTCTTAAAAGAAACATCAGTGTTCTGCTCATAATCAACAGATTTTTGACAAATATCAGAAACAGTTGAAGTACTACTCCAAGGAATCCTACCAACATT
>Ga0114923_10003071_pt1 | contig 11259 bp, 8 predicted proteins | sample SumtaG_FD_89578 | JGI IMG/M metagenome (GOLD analysis project Ga0114923, IMG submission 89578) | Deep subsurface microbial communities from Indian Ocean to uncover new lineages of life (NeLLi) - Sumatra_00157 metaG | ecosystem: Environmental > Aquatic > Marine > Oceanic > Sediment | place: near...
AGCCGCGGTTGCGTTTCAATGCGCTCCGCTCCCGGTAATCCCAGAAGCTGTACTGGCCCGGCTCGCTGCAGAACATCCTGAACACATCCGTAAATCCCCACTTCATTACCTTTTTCAGGGCGTTACGTACTTTCGGATGGAAACAGACGTGGTCAACCAGCCCTTCGGGGTCGTAAACATCAATCGGCTCGGGCGCAACGTTTAAATCACCCACCCACACAAGCGGTTCGGTCGGTTTGAAATGCTTCTTGAAGTACACCCCCAATCGGTCGAACCAGTCCAGCTTGTACTCGAACTTCTCGGATTCAGCCAGGTAGCCTTGTGGCACATACGTGTTTACTATTACAAGCCTGCCGATTTTCGCCCGTATAAGTCGCGGCTCATCTCGCGGCTCGCTGTCAAGGCCGAAATGAACTTTCTCTATTCGGCCCCGACTGAAAATGGCAACGCCGTTGTAGCTCTTCTGGCCTTTGAAAACATATTTGTAGCCGCTGTCTTCAAAAGCCTCAACGGGAAAATCAACATCCTGCACCTTTGTTTCCTGCACACACAGCACGTCCGGCTGATGCTCCTGGAGCCATTTCAGAACTATCGGAAGACGCGCCCGCAACGAATTGACATTGAAGCTTGCAACCTTCATAGACGGCCTAATAGCCGAACCCCATTAGTTTGCCGGCTGACTGCAATAAAAACTTTTGGTCCGCAACCTGATTTGACTTCTCTTTGGCCTGCCCCGGCCGCCCCCGTCAAATTCCGACATACCTGCTTCGGCATTTCGATTTTGGACCTTCGTAAGTGCTGCTGTTTTATGCAGGCTCCTCGACACGTTTTTTCGGTCTTTTTTTGCCGGTGAGTATCTCTTTTATTGCCGACCGTCCGCGCGGCGGCTGCTCGGGCAGTTCTATCGGCTCAGCCACAACTTCTGCTTTCGTATCTGCTTTTTCAACGACAGCGTAGCTGTCGATTATCAGCAGAAGGCTGTGCAGGAAGCTGAGTAAGCTTTCTGCGCCCTGGTTTCTGTTGACGCCGCTGGCTTCAAGACCGTCATTGCACCCTCTGGTCTTAAAATCATACACCGGCGTGTGGAGGTCGTTTTTGCCCAGGAACCAGTCAAATGCTCTTCTTTGCAGTCTCAGGAACTCACGGTCGCCCGTTGCGTCATACGCGGTTCTAAGCATCAAAACCGTGCTCGCCACCTCAATCGGTTGCTGGTCGAATCTGGCCTTTTCGCCGCCTCGCGGATACCATCCCTTGCATCCGACGAAGCTGAAGTTCTCCCCGCTGTATATCTTGGCCAACAGGAATCGGCAGGTTGCCTTGGCAACTTCGGTGTATTTCTTTTCTTCGAGAGCCTGCCCTGCTGCGAAAAGTGCGCAGGGTAGTATTGCGTTATCATAAGTCATTGTGTTCTCAAACCACCGCCAGCCGGCCTTGCGTGTCTGTTTGTATAACTTCGTAAGCCGGTCCGCCGCGATTGTCAACTGTCTCTTGATGTCGCTGGCTCCGGGGAACTGCTTGAGATAATCGCTCATGCCAAGTATCGAATAAGCCATCCCCCTTGGGTGGAGTTTTTCCACGCGTCCGACTGATTTATCGAAACATCCCTTTGTTACCAGCAGGTACTCGGGCAAAGGAGGGTTTGCCATGACCGTACCAAGCGCCCACAAGGTCCTGCCGAGTGCATCATGCGCCGGCTCGCTCTTGTGCCAACTGCCGTCAAAGTTCATAAAGTTTCTTATCAAACCCTTGTCGTCCTGCGAGTGAAGCACAAACGAAAGATACGTATTGAAAAGCCGCAGAGCTTCCGGCTCATGGTACTGGTTATGATACTTGGTCATCACAATCAGGGCTCTTGCGTTATCGTCGGTGCAATAACCGTATTGGCGGTTTGGAATTGTAAATCTGGCGTGCTGATACAGCCCTGTTCCGCTTGTAAGTCTCTTCAGATGTTCCAGCGACGGCTCAGGCAGCTGTATACTTGACGCCGGTTCCGGCTCAGCTTCGGCAAGTCTGACCGAAACCCGCACCGGCAGGTTTTTGGCCTTGAACAGCTTCCAGTAAGCCTGGCCTATCTTGGGCCACGTCCGGCTCCTGCCGTAGTCATATGCCTTTCTCCTTAGCGAATAGAACAAAGCATCGTCGCGGAGTATTTCTGTCACCACCTCCGCTAATTTGGCAGAGTCCGCGAACGGCACGAGTTTGCCGCGTCCCTCGCTGAGCAACTCAAGGGCGGCCCAGTAAGGTGTCGAAACTACCGCCTTGCCCGTGCCGACCGCAAAACTCAGCGTGCCGCTGGTAAGCTGCTCTCTATTCAGATAGGTTGTCACATAGACGTCCGCTGCACACAGGAAATTGTGCAGCTCCTCTTCGTTTACAAATCTGTTGTGGAAAATAACGTGTTTGGCAAGGCCCAACTCCTGCACCATCCGCTGCAGGCTGAATCGGTAAGATTCACCATCGTGTTTCAGCACGTTTGGATGTGTCATTCCCAGTATGACGTACAGGACATTGGGCTCGGCTTCGACGATGGCTGGCATGGCCTTGAGCATGGCTTCTATGCCCTTGTTCTTGCTCAAAAGGCCGAACGTCAAAATTGTTCTTCTGCCCTCCATGCTACCGAACTTGTACTTATAATAGTTGCTGTCGACGAATGGCAAATCCGGTATGCCGTGGGAGATAAGCTGGATTTTTTTCTTGTTGAGACCGTAAACCTGCTGCAGCATCTCGACGCCACGATTGTTCATCGTGATTACTCTGTACGAGCGCTCGCAGACCTCGACAAGAGACTCATAATAGTCCGGTGCCGGGTCATCGAGTATCGTATGCAGCGTCGTAATTACCGGAGCATTGAGTCTGTTCAGCAACAGACTCAGGTACGAACCGGCCTGGCCTCCGAAAAGTCCGTACTCATGCTGAACGCAAACCAGATCGACGTGGCTGAAGTTGATATAGTCAGCGGCACAAATGTAGTCGTTCTTGACATTTTGTCGTATCTCAAATTTGACAGGCTCATCATATTTCAGAGCGTCCTCGCTACGCATGGCAACGACCAACGGTTCGAAGTCCCCCTTTGCTGCAGCCGCCGCATTGGTTATGAGGTCCGACGTAAATGTGGCAATCCCGCACTTTCTGGGCGGAAAAGATGAAATAAACGCCACCTTCCTTGTGGAACCCTTTACCATCTCCTGCTATCCCCTTTTTCAAAATGACTACTTGGACAGCCATTCTAATTTGACTACCGTGACTTGTCAAGAAAATTGGCCGTGACAGACAGGCGAAAATTAGTTATTTTGCCGTTTTTCTCCCTTAATCTAAGCTTTTAGTGAAACACGGCTTACGTGTTGTAATTGGCAACATCACAGAATGTGCTCTATCTGCACGAGCTTAAAAAAGTTTTATTGTGCCGAAAAAGTAATCGGCGTACCTGAAGAATATTCGGCGGCAAGTTCGGCAATCTTTCGCCATTGCCGCCAGGTTATCTGCCCCGCGAAAATCTTTATCCGCTGCATATATAGACCTTCCTGTATAGACCTTCCTGCTTCTGAGGACAATTGCCAGGCATCTTGCTTGTCAGAACCGTACTTACCGGCTTGGTATCTTGTCCGACTCACCGTTGTGTCGAAAGACCCATTTCTTTCTTTACCTCCAGTCTTTTTACGTTTACGCCCGACCGAGCCAGCCAGACCCCATTTCTAAAACTTACATCCCTGCCGAAAGAGACGCCCTTGCTCACTTGTCCGCCATCCGCAAAACCGCCTTTGCCGCCTCAGGAATGCGGTCAGAAGGGCGGAACTTTCAACAGCACAGTTATCCGTCAAAATATATTCATAGTATTCCCATTGGAATAGTGATATTAGCTGATGTGCCGGCATAGGTCAAGGTCTAAGAGAAATTTTTCATTTTTTTTGCTTTTTCTGGATTTTTCGCTTACTAAGGCCGATAGAAGACCGTATAATACACTACCAATATAGTAGGGATAATGGGGTATGAAAGATGAAGCTCTCGACCCGTACAAGATATGGAATCAGGGCAATAATTGAGTTGGCCGCACATTATGGCGCGGGGCCCTTGCAGATAAGGGCTATAGCTGAGCGCCAGGATATTTCCGTTAAATATCTCGAGCAACTGATGGCTATGCTCAAAGCCGCGGGTTTTGTCAGAAGTGTCAGAGGCGCCAAAGGTGGTTACCTGCTTGATAGGCCGCCCGAACAGATTAAGGTCAGTGAGGTCTTTAACGCTCTTGAAGGTCCTGTCGTCACGGTCGAGTGTGTCGAAAATCAGAACTACTGCGCCCGTATCGCCGACTGTATAGCGCGGCAGCTCTGGATAGAGGTTCAAGAGGCGGTCGAGGCCGTCTTGGAGGCGGTCACCCTCCAGGACCTGGTTGATAAGGCAAAAGGTAGTGGGGCCCTCAATTATCAAATATAGTCAGACCTGATATAAGGGAATAGGACATGAGTGCAATATTCGACGACATAACTGCTGCAGTCGGCTTTACGCCGTTAGTTAGAATCAACAAAATCGCAGCGCCTGAAGCGACCGTTCTTGCCAAGCTCGAATCATTCAATCCGTGCGGCTCCGTAAAGGACAGGATTGCATTATCTATGATTGAAGCCGCCGAGCAGAAGGGCCTCATAGGACCTGATACTGTGATAATTGAACCGACCAGCGGTAATACAGGTATTGGCCTTGCCTTTATTTGTGCGGCAAAAGGGTACCGCCTGGTCCTGACGATGCCGGAATCGATGAGTATCGAGAGACGCAAGCTCTTGCACCAGTTCGGGGCTGAGATTGTGCTTACGCCCGCTGAACGTGGCATGACCGGTGCGGTCGAAAGGGCCGAGCAGCTCATGGCTGAAACTGCCAATTCTTTTATCCCGCAGCAGTTCAAGAATCCTGCAAACCCACAGGTTCACAGGGAAACCACCGCTGTGGAAATCTGGAACGACACCGATGGAAGGGTCGACATCTTCATTTCAGGTGTCGGCACAGGTGGTACGCTGACCGGCTGTGGCGAGGTGTTGAAAAAGCACAATCCCAACTTGAAAGTTATTGCGGTCGAACCTAAGGATTCACCTGTTCTTTCAGGTGGAAAACCCGGCCCGCATAAGATTCAGGGCATAGGGGCCGGCTTTGTGCCCGATGTACTGGATACTGAAGTTATTGACGAAATCGTTCAAGTCTCGAACAACGATGCCATAGTCACCACCAGGGAACTGGCCGTAAAAGAAGGCATACTGGCAGGGATTAGCTCCGGTGCGGCGATGTGGGCCGCTATCGAGCTTTCGCGCCAGCCAGAAAATGAAGGAAAGACCATAGTTGTAATCTTGCCCGATACCGGAGAAAGATATATCTCAACTGAGCTTTTCGAATAGCCGCAGACAAAAAAAAGTAAGCGTCGCTCTCAGGGAGGACCGTTAAGATGAGCGAGAAAAGACTAACCAGCAGGAAAATAGAGACCCTGGTTTCCCAAATCACCGAAACCTACAAAGGTGATTCCGGTATAAATTTCATTGATGCCTCGAACCTGCCTGTGCGTGCCAAAATCCTTGAGATTCTCGAACTGCTAACCGAATTGTTGTTCCCTGGTTACACGGGCAGAAGGACCGTTACCAAATCAAACGTCGGCTATGTTGTTATCGATATACTCTATCACGTATACACCGAGCTTGCCGAGCAGATCGAGCGTGCCTTGAAATATCGCTGCCGTATGGAAAACTGTGACAGCGGTGACTGCTGGAATCTGGCAGAGCAGGCGACTGAGCACCTGTTGAGCCGACTGCCGAAGATAAGAGAGCTGCTAAAAACCGATGTGGCCGCTGCTTTCGACGGCGACCCCGCTGCAAAATCTTACGAGGAAATTGTCATAAGTTATCCGTGCATCGTCGCGATTGCCACTTATCGAATTGCTCACGAGCTTTATGTCAAAGATGTGCCTCTGATACCGCGGATTATGACCGAATGTGCTCACACAAGGACCGGAATTGATATCCATCCCGGCGCGACAATAGGCGAAAGGTTTTTTATTGACCACGGAACGGGTGTCGTGATAGGCGAAACAACGGTCATAGGTGAAAATGTCAAGATTTACCAGGGTGCGACACTTGGCGCACTGAGCTTTCACAAAGACGAAAGGGGAAAAATAATAAAAGGTGGAAAGAGACATCCGACGATTGAAGACAACGTAACTGTTTACGCCGAGGCGACCATTCTCGGAAATATTACTATCGGCACAAATTCCACTATCGGCGGAAACGTCTGGATAAAAGAATCAGTGCCGCCCGATGTTACCGTATCGATGGGCGAGGCGGAACTGGTATATACGAAAAAGAATAAGTAGAGACGATTCCACACCCGCCAAAAGGAAATGGAGTTTGCATGAACACCGAACTTCTTGAGAAAATTCAAAACCTTAAGAAAAAGCGAAACGCCGTAATACTCGCCCATAACTATCAGTCGGGCGAGATACAGGATTTGGCCGACTTTACCGGCGATTCACTTGGCCTGAGCATCGAGGCCTCCCGGACCGATGCCGAGGTCATAGTCTTTTGCGGCGTTCTGTTTATGGCCGAAACCGCCGCGATTCTTTCGCCCGAAAAAACCGTCCTGTTGCCGGACAAATACGCCGGCTGTCCCCTGGCCGATATGATTACCGCCGACCAATTGTACCAGCTCAAACTAAAACACCCTGACGCCACTGTCATCTGTTATGTCAACAGCTCGGCCGAGGTAAAGGCCGCAAGCGACTATTGCTGCACCAGTTCGAACGCCGTCGAAGTCGTAAATTCCGTGCCGCCGGACAAGGAAATAATATTCGTCCCCGACCAGCATCTGGGCCGACACGTAATTGAAAACACCGGCCGAAAGCTTATCATCTGGCCCGGATACTGCAAAACTCACGCAATGATAACTGCTCGGGATATCACCAAAGCCAAAGAAGAATATCCGGATGCCGTCGTTATGGTCCATCCCGAATGCAACGAGTCGGTCAAAGCAATCGCCGACCGGATTCTAAGCACCGGCCAAATGCTCAAATTCGCCGAAAAAAACTCCGCCAAACATTTTATCGTCGGCACCGAAAGCGGCATAATTCATACGTTGAAAAAGAAAAACCCGAATGCTCGGTTTATTCCCGCCGGCGACAAGGCTATCTGTCCCAACATGAAGAAAATCACGTTGGAGAAGGTATTGTGGTCCCTGGAGGATATGCAGTACAAAGTGACCGTCCCCGCGGAAGTGGCGGCGAAAGCAAAAACAGCGATTGATAGAATGGTAGAAATCTTACCATCAAAATAAGAAAGGACTTGGAGAAAATGACGCAGGAAAATAATTATCATTTAGAGACACTGGCCGTGCACGCCGGCCAGTCGGTTGATTCCGATGCACGCAGCCGGGCCGTACCCATTCATCAAACCACAAGTTATGTTTTCAAAGACACCGACCACGCGGCCAACCTGTTTGCACTAAAGGAATTCGGCAATATCTACACCCGCCTGATGAATCCGACGACCGACGTACTCGAAAAACGCCTGGCGGCTATGGAAGGCGGCGTCGGAGCACTCGCCTTCAGCTCCGGTATGGCCGCCATAACGGCAAGCATTCTGAACATAACACAATCGGGTCAACATATTGTCGCCTCCAACTCGCTGTATGGCGGCACGGTCACGCTGTTTACCCAGACGCTCCCGAAGCTGGGTATCGAAGTGACCTTCGTTGACCCCAAAGACCCTGCCAATTTCGCCGAGGCAGTCAGGGACAATACCCGACTGCTGTATATCGAAACCATCGGCAATCCCAAAAACGATGTTCTCCAGTACGAGCGCATCGTCGATATCGCCAATCAGAACGGCATCCCGGTAATCTGCGACAACACAGTCGCGTCCCCGGTTCTGTTCAGGCCGATTCAACACGGCATTGATATCGTTGTGCACAGTTGCACCAAGTTCATCGGCGGCCACGGCACAAGTATCGGCGGAATCATTATCGACTCCGGCCGTTTCGACTGGACCAACGGCAAATTCCCCGGCCTGACCGAGCCGGACCCAAGCTATCACGGAGTGCAATACGTCGAGTCATTTGGCAACATGGCGTACATAATAAAGGCAAGGACACAGATATTGCGAAATATGGGCGGCTGCATGTCCCCCTTTAACGCCTTTCTGTTCCTGCAGGGACTTGAGACAATACATCTGCGCGTCCCTCGTCACTGCGAAAACGCTTTGACCCTTGCCCAATGGCTCGAAAAACAGCCTGCTGTTGACTGGGTAAACTACCCGGGCCTCGAATCCCATCCCGACCACGAGCTGGCCCAAAAATATCTGCCGACCGGTCAGGGTGCGATTCTCGGCTTCGGCATCAAGGGCGGAAAAGCTGCGGGAATCAAGTTCATTAACAATGTCATCCTCGCCAGCCACCTCGCCAACGTCCTTGACAGCAAGACCCTGGTGATACATCCGGCCAGTACGACGCATCAGCAGTTGAGCGGGGCCGAACAGCTTGCCGCCGGCGTAACGCCCGACTATATCAGGGTTTCAGTAGGCACAGAGCATATCGATGATATAATAGCTGACTTCGAACAGGCACTAAAGAAAAGTCAAGAGTAAAAACAATGTGGGAATATACTGACAAGGTCAAAGACCATTTCTTCAATCCGCGAAACGTCGGCGAGATTGAAAACCCCGACGGCATCGGCGAGGTAGGTTCACTTGCCTGCGGTGACGCCTTGAGGCTGACATTTAAGCTGGATGCCGACGGCAGAATCCTCGATGCCAGATTCAAGACCTTCGGCTGCGCCAGCGCAATCGCCACATCATCGGTCCTGACAGAGATTATAAAAGGTATGACCATCGACCAGGCCGCTAAAGTGACCAACAAAGATATCGCCGACTACCTGGGCGGCCTGCCCGAGCAGAAAATGCACTGTTCCGTTATGGGCCGAGAGGCACTCGAAGCCGCAATCGAAAACTACCGCTCAGGCGGCACCAAAAAGCACGAGCTCGAAGGCAAAGTCGTCTGCACCTGTTTCGGCGTCACTGAAAACGAAATCGAACGCGTCATACATGAAAACAATCTTGCGACCGTCGATGACGTGACAAACTACTGCAAGGCCGGCGGAGGCTGCGGCGGGTGCAAAGGCGAAATCGAAAAAATAATCGAAAGGGTCCGCGGCGAAATGGTGCCAGCCATAGCTGTGACTACGGCCCCGGCCAAAAGCCGCAAAATGACTAACATCCAAAGGATTCAATCCATACAGCAGACCATAAATGAGCAGATACGCCCGGCCCTGCGTGCACACGGCGGCAACATCGAGCTTGTCGACGTCGACGGCAATAAAGTAATAGTGGCCTTCCGGGGCATGTGTGCTCAATGCAGGATGGCCGAGGTCACTATGAAAGACGTCGTCGAAGCAAAACTGCGCGAGTTCGTCGCCGCCGAGCTGTTTGTCGAGGAGCAAACCGATTCAACCACCCAGCCGCATCAGCACAGGGAATAAAATGAAGACCATATACTTTGACAACAACGCCACCACAATGGTCGCCGAAGAAGTCCTCGAAGAAATCAAGCCCTTCTTCTGCGAGCTTTACGGCAACCCGTCCAGCATGCACACTTTCGGCGGCCAGGTCGGCCGAAAGCTCAGAATAGCTCGCGAGCAGGTCGCTTCTTTGCTCGGCTGCGACCCGTCGGAAATCATATTTACCGGCTGCGGCACCGAATCCGACAACACCGCAATCAAAGGCACACTCACCGCACACCCAGACAAGCGAAAGCTCATCACCACCCGCGTCGAACATCCCGCTGTCCTGACTCCCTGCCGCGAAATGGAAAACCACGGCTACGTGGTGGTCGAACTGCCTGTTGACAAGGACGGCAGATTGGACGTCGAACAGCTTGAAGCCGAACTGGATGACGACACTGCCCTTGTATCGATAATGTGGGCCAACAATGAAACCGGCGTAATGTTCCCCATAGACAAAATTGCCCGAATCTGCGCCGACAAAGGCGTCACTTTCCACACCGATGCCGTCCAGGCCGTCGGCAAAATCCCGATGAATCTGGCCGACAGCAACATCGACCTTTTGAGCATCTCCGGGCACAAGCTGCACGCACCAAAGGGCGTCGGCGTACTTTATGTCCGAAAGGGCACCAGATTACAGCCGTTCATGCTGGGCGGCCACCAGGAAGGCGGCAAAAGGGCCGGCACCGAAAACGTACCCGGAATCATCGGCCTCGGCAAGGCCTGCGAATTGGCCGCTCAGAACATCAAAGAAGAAAACCAGCGGGTAAAGAGGTTGCGTGATAAACTCGAAAACGCTTTGCTCGCCAAATGCCCCGGCGCCCGCCTCAACGGCGACAGGCAACACCGCCTGCCCAACACCGCCAACATCAGCTTCGAATTCATTGAAGGCGAAGCCATTCTGCTGCTGCTCGATAGACTGGGTATCTGCGCAAGTTCAGGCTCAGCCTGTACATCCGGCTCGTTGGAGCCTTCGCACGTCCTGCGTGCGATGGGCGTGCCCTTCACCGTCGCTCATGGTTCTGTGCGTTTCAGTCTGTCGCGTTACAGCACTGAAGCCGAGGTCGATTTCGTCATCGAAAAAATGCCCCAAGTCGTAAACCAGCTCCGCGACCTGTCACCCTTCGTCAAAAAATAGCGCAAGCGTAAAATGAGTAGATGAGTCATAGGGCGCAAGCGTAAGCGACCGGTCGCTCATGCTCCCGGCTCAGTTGCTCATTAACTCATCCGCCGCTAAAGATTTGCGCAATCTTCGCCGATATTGCTGTTGAGTACGCTGATTTTCTCGGACTTTGAGTCCGGGTCTTTGGCAAAGTAATTATTCCTGTATACAAAAAGGGCTGGTGTTTTTCTGCTGATGTCAACAGCCCAGGTACAATCGGTTGGGCAAAAGCTGCTTGCTATACCTTTAGGAAGCAGCATCAGGGATTTTCTCGACTATTTGCGCATCGAGGCCGGGCTGTCGGAAAACACCATTCTTGGCTACGGACGTGATTTGGTAAGTTTCGCTGACTACTGCCACAGATGCAATGTCCACAAGCCCCGACAGATAAAACCTGCGCTGGTGCAGCAGTATATTCAATCGCTTGGACGAGACGAAAGGGCCGAAAGCTCGGTCAAACGCTCTTTGGTGGCGATAAGGACTTACGTTAAGTTCTGCGTTCTTACCGGTCTTGTCGAGGCCGACTTTACGGCCATACTCGATGCGCCAAAACTTTGGCAGAGACTGCTGACTATCTGCAGCA
>Ga0114923_10003072_pt1 | contig 11258 bp, 10 predicted proteins | sample SumtaG_FD_89578 | JGI IMG/M metagenome (GOLD analysis project Ga0114923, IMG submission 89578) | Deep subsurface microbial communities from Indian Ocean to uncover new lineages of life (NeLLi) - Sumatra_00157 metaG | ecosystem: Environmental > Aquatic > Marine > Oceanic > Sediment | place: near...
GTGATTTTATCTAAGAATACTCAAAGAAACAATAAAACTAATCCTATACTATAAAATTTCTATGATTTATTGGTCTCTTAATAATAAAATATCTAATTTATTTCTTTATTATTGATATTAAAAAATTAACAATTACTATTAATAAAAGCCTTAGGATTAAATTTATTAGGATAATGCTGTTTTAAAATTATAAAATTGAACTACTATGCCTAAAAATGAAAAACTAAGTTTAGAAAAAAAGTTTGAGAACATTTTTGGGATTTCTCAATGGATAATTGAGAAAAATCAAAATGGATTATTGGATTTTCTTGGATTAAGAAAAGAAAAGAATTATTTATTACATATTATTGTTAAAATTTTACTTTTAATTATTTTTTTCAGTTTATTCTTCATAATAATTTTCATATCAGATAATGCTATGGCAGTATTATTATATCTTTCATTTCCAATTTTAATTACAGCAAATGATGAAATTTTTTATAAAAAATTTAAATATACTAATTTTGAATATAGAAAAGAGAAAAAATTCTTAGTAGAAATTAGAAATATGCTAAATATAATTTTTTCCAATGAATTTCTAATTCAAGAATTAACTAAAATATCCAAATTTGAAATGTTTAAAAAAGAATTAGATGATCTAAATGTAAAAATAAATTTGTTTGTGGAAGTGCACAATCCTTCCTTTTTGTCTTCGTATAAATTCGAACCTGTTTCAATCACAGTTTCTATATTAATTTTTTTTATTGATTTGATAATAAAATCAATTAAAAACTCACTTACAGAGTATTGGTTTGTTTATCTTTACATGCTAATTATTTATTTTTGTATTTATAGATCTTATTATATAGGGAAAAAAGATCAGTTTTTAAGCTTATATCTTATAAAGATTCAAGAAAAACTAGGAGCAAATATTAAAAGTGTCTGTATTTATTTACAAGAAAACGAACGCAGGATTTATCAATATTTAAATTAAAATTTCTTTTTGTAGTAAAAATATTCATCATCATCTTCATAAGGAACAAAGTCTGGGGCGGATATTTTATTAAAAATTCTTTTTTGTAAATTTAAAGCATCCCTATAATGATTATTATCAATTCTATTTAATAACTCATAGTCAACTTCAACTCGATAAGCTTCTAAATCTAAGTAATCACTTATAATTTTAGTCATTTCAATCTGTTCCTTGATATAAGCAATTACCATTAAAAAAAATCATTTCATTAAATTATTATACTAAAATATCAATCAGTTATATAAAATACCCTTGGAAGAGATAAATTTTTGGAAAAAAGACTCCAAACTATAATCTAGCGAGTTTCCTTTTCAATTAAAGATAATAAAATTCTTTATTCTAATTTCATTTTTTTAATGAATTTTAATTCTTTTCTGCCGATTTTTAAAAAAAGATGACCTTCATAATGGCAAAATGGACATTTATAAAAGATATGAATACCTAACACATCGTCTTTAATTGATTTTATATGATATAATCTCTCATCCTTTAATGAACTATTACATTTAGTACACAAGATTGATTTTATTCTTTCTTGAACAGTAAGAATTTTACATTTTTCACATATATATCCCATAAGATTATTATCTTTATCTAAAAGACCCATGGGTTTACTTGATTTAAAAGTTTCTCCACACTGACAACATTCATATTCTTTTAGTTTCTTTACACTTTTTCCTGGTTTTAATTGAATTCCTATATTACCATTATATTCTTGAATCAGTCTTTTTGTAATTTCGAAATTATCAGCAAAAATTTCTATAATAGTATTAAAATACCAATTATAAAATTGATTAATAGAATCATTATAATTCATTATAACCTCTGCCAGGCTTTTATCTCCCACATAAATATCTCCACGGACATTTTTAAAATCAAAATCAAAAGATAACTGAGAAAGACCTTCATCTTTAGTTTTATGAGCAAAATCTTTTCTACATTTATTTAGAAACTTGGAATATTCATCTGTTTTGTATTCATTTAATTTTTTTGTATATTCTTCATCAGATATCTTCGTTTTGAACCTTTTGTTTATATGATTTTTCGTACCTCTTGTTTTTTCTAATAATGAATAGAAGCTCATAAGATAATTATGAAGATATCTGGCAAGTTCTTTCACAAAATAATCCAAATTCCTTTTACCATCTTGCTTAAACGCATAAAGATAACTTAAATTCTCCTTATACTCAAAAATTTTCAATAATAATTCAAGATAATTTTGATCAAAAAAGTACTTGTAGAATTCAAGTGTTTTTAACAAATTATGTATTCTCCATCCTATTGATTTTTGATATGATAATCCTTTTCTAATTTCATTTGAAATTTCATGTTTTATACTCTCCTTGTTTTGTTCTTCAGATTTGTTAAGGTTTTTCTTAAAATCTTCCTTTGAGGGAAATTTATCTTTAATTAAAACTTTTTTACCTTTCAATTCCTTTTGTGGTAGGTTAGGGATTATGATTTCTGCTTTAATTTTTATAGGAAACCCAATATCACTTTTAGTCTCAAGAGACATCGAAAATCTGTCATGAAGTGGTTTTGGACTTATTTTAACTCCTTTTCTTTCCAAAAATTCATTACTAAATAATTTTGTTAGTTCTGGGATTAGATCTTTAACTTCAATTTTAATTAATTTTCCATCTTTTGCAAGTTTTTCCTTTTCTATAAAATCTTCTTCATCCATACACTATTCATAAATTAAATATACTTTAATTAAACTGAAATAATAATTATTATAGATAATATTAGGTATAGCGGAGTATTTAAAGAATAGGATAGTCGATGTTAATTAATTTTTTAAAGAAAATTTTATCGAGAAAATATTCATTTTAAATTCAGATCTTAGAGCTTTTCATTTATGAGAAATATGAGCAAGTTTTTTATCAATTATTTAATATGATTATATTAAATTATGAGATTCAACCATAGATTAATATTTTAATTTGTTTATTTATAGGTTATGACTACTTGCGAAGAAATTAGAGAATTACTAGAGAAATTCGAAATAGAGAATACTAAATTTGAATTAAAAAGTGCAAAAATTCTTCAAAATAACGACTGGAAGGATAAATTAGCAAAACAATTTGTAGCATTTGCTAATTTAAACGGGGGAAAGGTAATAATTGGAATTCAAGATGATGGTACATTTGATGGAATTAAAGACTATGAAGTTGATGTATTGAAAGGGGATATAGACAATATTATTCATAATAAAATTAGTCCAATCATAAATTATAATTTTGAATTTTTGAAATGCAAGGAAGGGGATTTATCAATAATAACTATTGAGAGAAAAAAAGATATTCCCCATGCATATATATTTGAACGAGAAGGTCCTGAGATTAAAAATCGTATTTATTATATTCGTACTCCCCATGGAAAACGTTTGGTTTCAGATCGGGAATTACACTTTTTATTCAATGAAAAAAGATTAAGAATAATTCATCCTTTTTCTATTGCTCTTGTTTTTGAAAGACCAAATTTCTTAATTCCTGCTGAGATTGAATTAGCACAACAAGTTAGATTTAATTTTGCTATTTTATATAACAAATTGTATCCTAAATATAAAGAATTTGAGAAGAAAGTGTCAAGTAATTGGGACTATTTTGTTATCGAATTAATACTCTATCAACTAATCTATACAATACTTAGAAATTTTCAATTTACATGGGATATTGAAATTATAGAAACTACAAATTCAATTACAGTGAATAGCGACACTCCTAAAGAATTATTTGAAATTAAAGACCTTCCTAAACCAGGTAATGAATCTGTTCTTTCAAAACTTTCAATAGGATTAGAGGATATTTTTGAAGATATTTTTACAAAAAAAATGTATCTCCCACCCAATTCAAAAATAGAAATTGATCCTAAGGGTGTTTTAAAAATATATAATGATGTTTATAACTTTACTATACATTATCAATCATTTACTTGGAGACAAGGATTATTCGGAAACCACCCTCAAGCAGGTAAATTTCTTGGTAGGGCAGAAGATGAGTACCAAGAAATGTCTGAAAAATATAGCAGTGCGAATATTCAATTCTTTTTTGAAGGAAATCTAAATTTTCCAGACCCTGAGTTAGAGTATTTTGACTCTTATATCAGATTAATGAAAACATTTAAAAAGTTAATCGATAGAGACTGGAATCATGATGAATTCGTTAAATCAATGCCAAATTACATGTTTTTTAATCTTGAAGAGAGATTAAATCGAATTGAAAATTCATTAAAAGAGACACTTAATAAATAATTAAATTAAGTTTTTCTTAAATAATAGCACCAATCCATGTATCCCTTCTAAAAGGGAGCAAAACTATATATCAATTCTAACTTGTAGTTGGATATTTTTTAGTAAAAACTTGACATTTAAATAACATGTTAAACTCAAGGAATTATACATAAAAGTAAAATCCAGAATAATATAAAAATCATCATTCTATAAAGTAGTTTTAAATGCCTCCTAGTATATCATCATTTCAATTTGAACATATTAAAGAATCAAAGAAAAAAATCTTCGATAAATGGACGCAAAAATGTGAACGTCTACGTTTAGTTCTTAAAGTAGAATTTATGGATTATAACATAGTAAAAGTAGAGAAAAATTATCGAATTAAATTTACAAAAGAATTAGATGAATATGAGGAAGAATTTTTTATATGGGAAAAATATAATATTAAAAATATTGATACTCATAATTTAAAAATTTTTTTCAACGGTTTTGAAGTTGATCCAATTGAAAGTAATAATAAAATAATTTCGGAAATTAATAATTGTTATAAAGTTATACTAGCAGAAAGAGCACATAAATCAATAAACTCTATTATTGAAGATATCGAAAATATTTCTAATAATAAAATAATTAGTATTTTTAGCAATTTAAAAGAACAGTGTGATAATTTCTTTAAAAGATTAATAAATTATTATGCTATCAATCCAGAGATGAAAGATTATATTTCAAAACCCTTAGATATTACTAATATAATTGAAACATTAGAGCAAGTTGAACAAAATTTATCGGATTCTCCATCAGATCTATTAAAATTAATGAAATCTTTTCGAAAAGATACTATATTGCGCGAAAATATCGCAAAACTTAGTCAATCTATAGATATTTTATTAAACTCAAGATATTACCAATTAATTGCAATTTTTATTCCAAAGGATTTAATGAAAAAAACATATCCATATGCCAAAATTAAAATTACAACTGAAGAACCTTATTCGACAATTGCTGATTTTAAAATCTTATTAAGAAAAAGTTACTTAGTTGGCGATTCTTGTGAATTTACTTTAAAGGTCTATAGATTAGAAGAAATGTCAACCTATCTAGAAATAAATCCTCCTAAAAATACAAGAATTTCAAATCATATAATTTGTGAAAGTGCTAAAATTTGTAACATTTTTATGGAACAGCAAATGGATGAATTTGATGAAAGATTAGTAATTCATGTCCCAAGAAAAAAATATTCAGAGGAAAAATACTATCTTGAACAATTTCCTAGATTATTTATAACATTTAAACCATATAAAACACTTCAAACTTGGGTCTCAATATCTTTAATATTGGGAATCTTTTTTAATATAGTCTTAGCATATATTATTGGAGGTTTTATACTTAATTCTTATGTTTTCAAGAATTCATCCATTTTTATTTTTTTATCTCTATTCTTTGCATCTGCAAAAATACAAGGAACTTGGATTTTTGGATTAATAATCGGAAATCAATTATGGCTACAAAAACCTAGATTTTTATGGAGAAAAACCACTTTTTTGGCAATTACAATAATTTTGATTGGTGCTATTTTACTATTAATTGCTGTTATTATTGACTGTAATTTAACAATATCAATGTCCAATCAATAAATCATACTAAATAACTATACAATAATATCAAAAAAAAGAATCTAGGAGCGAAGTGAACAAATTTTTTTCGAAAAAAAATAATTTACTTATTTTAAGTATGTCTTCTGAAGAAATTGATGAAAAAATCACTAAAACTCATCCAATCTTTTAATATCTCTTGTACGATAATCAAATTTAGGCTGTTTTGGTAATTTCTTGCCCGTTTTCTTTTCATATTCAGAAATAATAAAAGCTTGCATCTTATCGTAATCTACAAAATCTTTTCTTCCATCAAAATCATAAGGTATAATAATTAGGGTAATTGGTTTTTTCTTACACGCCCATTTTTTCAAGGAGTCCAATTCTTGTTGAATTAAAAGTTTTTTAAATCCATAAACTGGTTCGTAGTGTTGAATCCCATTAAATTCAAAAGCTAATCCAAGTCTCTCATTGTATCCATCCAAATGTAATTTTCGTCCTGTCAATTTCTCTAACCATTTTGGACTACTCTTTGGAAAAGGTGCATTAAAAATACATTCAAAATAATATCTAGCTATTCTTTCGCTAGTTCCTTCTGCACATTCTGGACACCATCTACCAAGTTTAATATTTGAAGGTGTTGATTGCCAATGTTTATGACCTTCTCCACACTGCCAAGGAAAATGAGTTTTCGATTTTTTATTGATATTATTAAATTCCTCTTTAGTCGCTAAAAATTTCCCCGGTTTTCCTGTAGATTCTATTCCTTTATCTCTTGCCAATTTTATCATTTGTTCATAGGTTAATTTTGAAAACTTACTACACGTAGGGCACCAAGATCCATCTTTTATGCTATCAGGTCTAGCTTTCCATGGTTTATGACCTTCAATTTGGCAGCTCCATTCATATTTAGTCCTATTTGGAGGTTGTTTTCGTTTTGATTCCAGATAAACATGATTAGGTGTATTAAGTTTACCTTCTATTCCATTTTTTTCTAATCCCCTCTCTTTCGCTAATTTTTTTAATCGGTCGTATGTCCAAGGTAGAGGTCTTTTTTTTGAACATTTAGGACACCACATATCATTGTTCATTATTTTTGCTGGAGATAATAAGAATGGTTTATGTTTTTTCCTGCATTGCCATAGAAATTTTGCATGTGAGGGTGGTTTTTTAATAATTTTAAATTTTTTTTTAGATGTTAGTAAAAAGCCTTTTTTTTTTCTGGCAATTCTTTGTAAATCTTTATAATTCAGATTAAATTTTCCTATAGGATTAAAATCTATAAATCGTCCTCGTAATTCTCTTATTAAATCTCTTATGAATTCTTTTAAATAAGTAGATGAGAGTCTTAATGTAACATTTTGTGATATTAGCTCTTTTATTAATTCTCTTTGATTTAATTTTTTTTTAGTATCATTTAGACCTTTTAATTTCCGTATAATTTTGATTAAATCAAGAAAATATATTAATAACGCTTCTTTAAAAATTGGATTTTGCTTTTTTTCTTTAATCTCTTTAATTATTATTGGAAAATTCTTATTCATTTCTATAGAGGAGTTAATTCCTAAGAAGGTTTTGTTTAGAATTGAATCGTCTGATAATGATGAATCCTTTTTCAAGAGATTATAAATATCAATACAAATACGTAATCTTAGTTCTCTTGGAAATTGTGTAATTTTCTTACTATCTTTATCAATCCGTATTATGAAATTGTCCTTTCTAACCCATTTCTTCATATATTTACTATTTTTAAATATGTCTTTCATTAGTTTTACCCAAATTCTTTTTAGTTTTAAATCTTAACCCAGTAGTAATTTTTATTAAAAAAAATCTATTAAACATAAATTTTAAAAAAAAAAATATTTTAATTAATTTAAAACAATTCACTTTAGAGAAATACAGATACAGAGTTTTTTATCAAGAATTTGTTGTCTGATCTGAAGTTTTATAGCGTCAGTTCCGAGTTCTATCATAGCTAATACCAAATCCATGATCTCTTCAAAAATCTCACAAATATCTTCATCATAAAAATTGCTATTTGTCGGTTCATATTTAGATAAAATTTTGTCAAATTCATTATATATATCATTAGCATCATCATCATCATCATCATCATCCCTGAAATCATCATCATTGTTTTCACTCATTCTTGGCACCTCAATTCAAATTTTCGAATAGCAAATCAACACACTTGAATATAAAACCCATTTTTTGTTTAAATTTCTCTAATTCTTGGACATTAATTTTTTTCTTTATTTCATTAGCCACTCGTTTCATGACTGTGAAAGGAATCTCCTGTAACAGTTCTGCGTCGATATCTTGATTATTACAATCGCAATATTGAATAATTTTTTTATATTGGTTTTTGATTTTGTTATCCCAGTCAGCATTACCTAATTTTATTACTAAGTCACAATAAATTTTAGTGTATGATTCGTTTTGCTTTTGTCGTCTATTTTTCACCATATTCATTATCTGGCATTGCAAATCTGCAGTTAGCTTTTCCCTAGGAGTAGAAGAGTTGCTAATATCCTTCTTTTTATTATTTTCCATTTTTAACACCTGTTTGTGTGTCTTTATTATCATTTAATTCTGAGAGGATATATATCTCTATCAAATGATCAATTATAATAAGGTTAATTGATTATTTAAGCTTTTAGGTAGCTTATATAGTCAATTAAATTAATTAAAATAAGGTTATCATCCCTAGATTTAAACTTTTCATCCTCATTTAAAATAAAAAATAAAAATTCCATCCTCAAGTCTGAATTTTTCATCTTCAATTTGAAAAAAGGTTTTAGAATTTCATCCTCAAACATAAACTTTTCATCTTCAATAAAAAAAAAAAATAGGGATTTCATCCTCAAGTTGGAATATTTCATCTTCATCCATGGTGAGATAAAAGGATTTCATCCTCAATTACATTATATGAAAATCAGTTTGAAGATTTTGTTTTTTTTTTCATTATAATTTTTCTTAATAGACTTTTGGTCTTAATATGCGAAGATTTTAAATAAGCGAATTTTCTTTTTATATCTTAATAGAGTAGTGAGGATAGAAATGACATTATTAGAAAATCTTAATGATTTGTTTGGAAGGAAGTATTTAGAAAAGGTTGTCCATAATTATGCTGAATTTGAAAAGAGAGAAACTAATAGATCTTCTAAAGATGAAAAACTCGCGATAATTCAATATGCGTTTTTTAAAGAAAATATTGATAGAAAAAATCCTAAAACAAGATTTAAGAAAAATGACCTTGTTAAATATTTAAATAACAAATATCATCAGCCATTAGATAAATGTTTAGATTGGGCTAGTAAGAGAGGTTACCTAACAGTCCAATACATAAATCGTAATGGTAGAAAGATAACTGATTGGATTATTTTTAATTTAACGAATCCACAAATCCAAAAAATATTAGTCCAAATAGATTTTATAAATAGGTTTAGAACCCATGAAGAGAATTGCAAAGATCTCTATAAAAAATGGGACCAATCTATATATCCAAAAAAAAACTACTCCGCATTAGTCAAAAATTTGGAGGTATGTTCAAAACTATTTCCATTATTTTATGACAGGAAAATTAAGAGAAATTTTTTTAAAGAATATGCAGAAGTATTGATGCGTCCTGAATTAAAGGATTCTATAAAATTTTTTCATAGAGATTTAGAAATTTGTAAGGAGTTGGTGCAGCAGTATGAAGAAATTCAAGAATTTGATGTAGCAATTACTCTTCGCAATATAATTAATTCTAACAATCCAAATAATATAAAAAATATTATTGATCTACTAAAAAATTATTTAGATCAGCATAAAACTGAAATGTTTTATAACCTAACTTATTATACGGACTGTTTAAATAAAGCTATCGGAATATGTAAAAAAGCTATAGATAGACATCCTCGAAAGACAAGACTATGGAATTGGTGTGGATATCTCTATTATGAAGCTCATGATTTTTCTACAGCAATTAAATATTTCAGAGCTGCTCTTGAATATGATCCCGAAGACTTGAAATATCAGTGGAATTTAGCAGTTAACTATTACTTAAATAAACAAATCGATGAAGCTTTAGAAATAATGGAAGATTTAATTAATAAGCGTGACAACCCCGATTATTACCATTTAATAGGGAAGATATTTATGGAAGAAGGAGATGATATTAAAGCAATTGAATTTTTAAAAAAAGCAGAGAGTATATATAATAATGAAGAAAAAAAAGCAGATGTCTATATAAAATTGGGAAAAATCTATGAAAAAAATAGTGAAAAAAAGGAGGCAAAAATCTTGTTTAATAAGTCAGAAAAAACATATAGAAAATTATTCGAATCTAAAACCTTAAGTATATATAAAAAAATTTTAGACATCTCTGATTACCAAAGATATTTCAAATTGGATCTTCAATACTATGATAAAGTTTGCCAAGAAAAAAATCCCTGCGGTATATGCAGAATAGCATATTACTATCTGAGAGATAATGACTTGTTAAAAGCCAAACGATGTTTTAAAAATGTTAATTGTCCACAAAAGCAAAAACATCTCGATCTAATAGAAAATATGGAAATTTTTGATACACCAGATTCTTTTGAACCATTGGATTTCGATATGTGAAGATTATATCAACACTATAATAATTATCAGATAAATAAATAATAAAATAATAGAAGATATTGGATCCTCTTTTCCTCTTTTTGGATAATAAACTTCGCCATATCTTTTCAAAAATGAAAAGAGATAAGAATTTTTGTTTATATTTAATTAAAATATATATTACTAGAGACTAAAATTATATTATATTCTAAAAATAAAGATAAAAAATCTGAGTTATTTTGTTAAATAATATTGATAGAATACTTAATATTAATAAAATCGAGATTTGTCAGAGTTTGTGTTAAAGTATGTCAAATAATGATGAAATAGAAAAAAGATTATGGGGGGCTGCCGACCAACTAAGGGCAAATTCGGGTTTGAAATATTCTCAATTCGCAAGACCGATTTTAGGTTTAATTTTTTTAAAATATGCAGATTATAAATTCACTCAAGCTCATAAAGAATTAGAAAAGACATCCAAAGCTGAATCCAAAAAAGGAACGATTGATGCCTATATTCCAAGAAGGAAAAAAATCACTCCTTCAGATTATCAATCGAAAGGAGTTATTTTTCTTCCTGAAAATGCCCAATATTCATATATTTTAAATTTACCCGAAAGTGAGAATATTGGGAAAGCTTTAAATGATGCTATGAAAACGATTGAAGATCATAATGAAGATCTTAAAGGTGTTTTAGATATTGAATATTCTGAAGTTGAAGATTCTGTCTTGATTGCTTTGTTAAAACTATTTTCTGAAATTGATTTTAAATACAGTGATGATATTTTTGGAAAAATTTACGAGTATTTCTTAGGAAAATTCGCAATGAGTGA
>Ga0114923_10003073_pt1 | contig 11254 bp, 9 predicted proteins | sample SumtaG_FD_89578 | JGI IMG/M metagenome (GOLD analysis project Ga0114923, IMG submission 89578) | Deep subsurface microbial communities from Indian Ocean to uncover new lineages of life (NeLLi) - Sumatra_00157 metaG | ecosystem: Environmental > Aquatic > Marine > Oceanic > Sediment | place: near...
CGAGATCAAACAGGGACTGGTGGATCTGGAAACCATGTTCGCGCTCCTCGATCAGCAACCGGAAATCCTCGATGCCCCGGATGCGAAGCCGCTCAAGGTGTCGAAGGCCCATCTTGAGTTCAAAAACGTGTCCTTTGCCTATGATAAGGATCGCCAGATCCTCAAGAATGTCAGCTTTGACGTGCCGGCGGGCAAAATGGTCGCCATTGTCGGACCCTCGGGAGGCGGCAAATCGACGATCTCGCGCATTCTGTTTCGTTTCTACGATGTCAGCAGTGGCGCGGTTCTGATCGATGGCCAGGATTTGCGCGGCGTGACGCAAGATTCATTACGCGCGGCAATTGGCATGGTGCCGCAGGATACGGTGCTGTTCAATGACACCATCGCCTATAATATCCAGTATGGCGCGCCAACCGCATCGCGCGCGAAATTGCGCAAGGCGGCGAAGCTGGCGCAGATTCACGACTTCATCATGGAGTTGCCGGAGCAATATGAAACACGTGTGGGGGAGCGTGGGCTGAAACTCTCTGGCGGCGAGAAACAACGCGTCGCCATTGCCCGCACGATTTTGAAGGCGCCGCCGATCCTGATGCTGGACGAGGCAACATCCGCGCTCGACAGCTATACCGAGAAGGAGATACAAGCCTCGCTGGAGAGGGTTGCGAAAGACCGCACCACCCTGGTTATCGCCCACCGCCTGTCAACCGTGGTTCATGCGGACACTATCATCGTGCTTGAAAAAGGGCGCATCGTCGAACAGGGTAGCCATGCTTCGCTGTTGCGGCTGGGTGGGCTCTACGCCGGAATGTGGGAACGTCAGCGCGAGGCGGACGAGGCCCGCGAGAAGCTGGCGAGCGCGCTGGAACATGACGCGGCGCGGATCTCTGTACCGGGACACGCACGCGGTGTGGAAACCGTCGAATAGGGAGCGGGACTTGCAGGAAAATCATACACTGGCGGATACAATCACCGCCTTCTTGGTTCCGATCCACAAGGATGGCTACAAATTTGTCGCCGGCTTCGCAGTGGCCGCCCTGGTGCTGTCATTGCTGTCGGCTCCGCTCGGCGGGCTGGGGGCGGTCGCGACGTTATGGTGCGCTTATTTCTTTCGTGTTCCCGAACGCTTCCCCCCGCAGGCCAAGGGCATTATTGTGGCGCCGGCTGATGGGCGTATCAGCGCCATCGAAGACGTCGCGCCACCGAAGGAACTCGACCTGGATGACGCCAAACGCACACGTATTTCGATTTTTCTGTCGGTGTTCGACGTCCATATCAACCGCTCTCCAATCGCTGGAAAGATTACGAAAATCGTCTATGTGCCGGGAAAATTCCTCAATGCCGAACTCGACAAGGCAAGTGACGAAAATGAACGCCAATGCCTGACCATCGAAACCGGTGACGGGGCCAGGATCGGCTGTGTCCAGATCGCCGGACTCATCGCCCGGCGTATCGTGACTTTTGTTCAGCAGGGGGATAGCGTTACAACAGGTGAGCGCTTTGGCCTGATCCGCTTCGGCAGCCGGACGGATATCTATCTCCCGCCTGGCGTCAAGCCGGTTGTCAGGGTTGGACAGAGCGCCATTGGCGGTGAGACGGTGCTCTCCTTTATCGGATCCGGCAAGAGTGGGTCCTAGGATTACGCAAATGAGTCATGTATTTCCACCTTTCGAGCCTGAAGAACCGGCGCATCAGGGAAAGGCGCGGCCAAAGCGGCGGCGCTCCATCGGTTTTCGCGGCCGTGAAGTGCCTGTGCGTATTCTCATTCCTTCCATGTTTACGCTGCTGGCGTTGTGCGCGGGGCTCACCGCCATCCGCATGGCCATCGAGCATCGTTACGATGTCGCGATCGGGGCGATTGTCCTGGCCGCCGTACTCGATGCGCTTGATGGCCGCATAGCCCGGCTGCTCAAGGCGGCTTCGCGTTTCGGCGCGGAGCTGGATTCGCTCGCCGATTTTGTCAATTTCGGCGTGGCGCCGGCGATTATCGTGTTCACCTGGGCGCTCGGCGGACTGCGCTCCATAGGCTGGCTTGTCGTGCTGGCGTTCACACTGTGTATGGCGCTGCGGCTGGCGCGCTTCAATGTCGCGCTGGACGCGCCCGATGAGCCGGCGTGGAAGAGCGAGTATTTCGTTGGCGTTCCCGCGCCCGCCGGCGCTTTGCTGTTGCTACTCCCGCTTTATCTGGAGGGTATCGGGATACCCTCCGGCATAGCCGATGCAGCACCATTCGTGCTCGGCTACACATTGGCCATCGCTTTCCTGACCGTGAGCTTCGTCCCCACCTTTTCCGGCAAGCTCGCCGGTCAAAGGGTTGCGCGCGAACATGTGCTGCCGGTTTTCATATTGGCTGTTCTGTTCGTGGCGGTATTGGTGACATATCCCTATATGACGCTCGCCCTGGGCTCGCTCGCCTATCTTGCCGTCATCCCGTTCAGCTTCGTGAGTTACCGCAAACGCGCGGCAAAGGCGAAACAGAGCGCACAAGTGCAAAATGGCTCACACAAGCGCGCCAAAGAGAAACCCGGCGCAGACCAGCGTACCTCGGCCTGAGAGACCCATGGAAATGACGATGAGAACGCACCCCGTCGGCAAGCTGGATGAATTGCCGCGCACACAATTGATGTCGGGTGAAACCCCCATCGAGGACATGCCCAACCTGTCGGGTCAAATCGGATCAGCACGCCTGCTGGTAAAGCGCGACGATCTCACCGGCCTTGCCTTTGGCGGCAACAAGGTTCGCCAGCTGGAATTTTATATCGGCGATGCGAAGGCGAAGGGCGCCGACACAATTATTATTACCGGTGCGATACAATCGAACTTCGTGCGTATGGCGACCGCCGCTGCGCGCAAGACAGGTATGACGTGTCACGTACAGCTTGAGGATCGCGTGCCGAAGAATGATCCCACTTATAGATCATCCGGAAATGTGCTCCTCGACAAGATTCTAGGTGCAACGATTCACTACTACCCGCGTGGTGAGGACGAAGCGGGTGCAGATGCGCATTTGGATGAAATTGCAGAACAATTGGGCGACAAGGATCAAAAACCCTACATCATCCATCTGGGGATCGGTAATCCGCCGCTTGGCACATTAGGATATGTGGATTGCGCGAGAGAGATGCTCGCGCAATGTGCGGAGCAGGGGATTGATCTGGATGAAGTGGTGATTGCTTCAGGAAGCGGGCACACCCATAGCGGTTTACTGTTCGGGCTGCGTGCGCTGGGTTGGAAGGGTCGTGTGACCGGTGTTTGCGTGCGCCGAAATGCGAAAGATCAACGCGTCCGGGTCTCAAGTCATTGCGTTAAAATCGCTGATATGCTGAGCATGGAGTCCGTGGTTGAGGCTGCTGATATCATCCTGACAGATGAATATCTGGGTGCTGGATATGGCCGCATGCACGAGCGGATGTTCGATGCCATGAAGTTGGCCGCCGAGGCGGAAGGGTTGCTTACCGATCCGGTATATACGGCCAAAACCATGTGCGCATTCATCGAACGGGCGAAGTCGGCCGAAGCAGGTCAATCGCTCATATTTGTTCATACCGGCGGTACACCCGCCCTCTTCGCTTATGAAAAAGAGTTGAGCGCGGCATTTGGCGCATAGCATTAATGATTCCGTGACCTAGAGCATGATTCAATATGATCGGATCATGCTCTAGCGCCGTTTGCGAATGCGCCGCCGCGGAACCACTCTGCGCAACGGTCGCACGCGGGGAACGACGCCACGCCGCAACATTCTGCCGCCGAGAAGATCGGCGCGCTTGAACCTTATTCTGGGTGAAATTCTCAATCGCCTGCCGATGAACGGGAAAGCACGTCCCAGTTCCATATGGCCCATGAAAGTTCCGTCCCACTTGCGTGGATCGGAAATAATGCCGTTGCGCTTGATATGAAGAAAATATCCCAGCCGCTTCAGCCGCTTGCAGGCGCGCTTTGAATTGCAGACGTCAATTTCGCCTTCAACGAGAAGCAGCGCTATTTCACCATTCTCGTCGATATATCCGTCAAAGGTCGTGCCACGCACACCGATGGTCGATGCAGGCGTTTTTATGGTGTAGGCGCTTTTGGCGCTCTTGCCGGTAATGAAGCGGAAGGCGCCCTTGGCGGCGTTGATGATGATCTCGCCGCCCTCCTTGTTAGGATCATAGATAAATGAGTCGGGAACAATTTCCGAGCTAGGCCCAACGGCAAGCTTGGTCTCGTCATCCAGAATGAGTTCCGCCTCGCTTTCCTCCCCGGTGACGATGACTTCATTCTGATGGATTTTGTCGCCGGTGGCCAGTTTGCGGGCCGCCGTCTCCATCGTGCCCGTAACGTCCTTGGTAATGAGTTCCGCGTGGCCGATTTCAAGGACCGGCGCGGCAGAAGAGGCAGGAGCGATAAATGCCAGGATAGCAATGATTACAAATATATAAGAGCGCATATTAATCCTGTCTAATGGCGAATCCGGGCGACTTCAGGGCTAAAAGCCCGTAGCAGGACTGCCCGCAATCCCGACTGTGGTACGGCATATATAGTGTTTTCCATCGCCTGCGCCAATTTGGCGATCCTGCAAGCCGCGCAATTTGTGCTAGGTCTCGCAACCTGTTAATCGAGTGATGTGTATATCTCTGCCCGGCAGCGTGTTTGGTGCGTCAACGAAACAAAAAAATCATCTTATGAAAACAACAGCCTCCAGCTATCTCCGGCAGCTTGAAGCCATACCCGGCGAAGCAGCGAACAAGGGTTTGCTGCGCTTTCTCGCCTGCGGCAGCATCGGTGACGGCAAGAGTATGCTGATTGGCCGGCTGCTTGCCGCGCTTGAGCCCGGCGCTAAAAAGCGCAAGGGCGCGTCAGGCGAACCTGATCCGGCCATGCCGGTGGACGGGTTTCAGGCGGAACGCGAACAGGGCATCGCCAGCGACGTGGCCTATCGCTATTTTGCCAGTCCAAAACGCGAATTCATCGTCGCCGATACGCCGGGCCAGGAGCAATATATCAGCGATATGGCGGCCGGAGCGTCCAATTGCGATTTCGCGGTACTGCTGGCCGACGCGCGCAACGGGGTGCTGACCCAGACACGGCGGCATTGCTGTATTGTGAATTTGCTGGGCATCCGCAAAATTGCCCTCGCCGTCAACAAAATGGATCTGGTTGACTATTCGCAACAGCGTTTCGATGAGATCGCGGCGGAATTCGCGAGCTTCGTAGAGCCGCTTGAGTTCAAAGAGGTCGTCGCGATCCCGGTATGCGCGGCGCAAGGCGACAATATCATCGATCCCAGCGCGCGGATGCGCTGGTATCATGGCCCCACGCTCATGGCGCATCTGGAAACGGTGGATGTCGCCACCGACCGGGCGGCGCGCCCATTGCGCATGCCCGTGCAGTGGGTCAAGCAGTCCGATGCCGATTTTCGCGGCTTCGCCGGAACCATCACCGGGGGCGTGCTGCGGCGGGGCGATGACATCGTCGCATTACCCGCCGGGCGGCGGACAAAAGTCGAGCGCATACTCACTAATGACGGCGAGCTGGATGAGGCGCGCGCAGGCGACGCGGTGACGCTGACGTTCGCGGATGAAATCGGCATCTCACCGGGCGATGTGCTTTGCGCGCCCGAACGCCCAGCCGAGGTCTCCGACCAGATCGCGGCGAATATCATCTGGATGGATGCGACGCCCATGCTGCCGGGGCGCAATTACACTCTCATATCCGGCAATCAGACACTGACTGCGTCCATCTCCACCCTCAAGCACAAGCTCAATGTCGACACGCTCGAGCACCAGGCGGGGACGACGCTTGAACTGAACGAGGTTGGCTATTGCAATCTGTCGCTGAACAAGCCGCTGGTGTTCGATCCCTACGCCCAGGACCGCGAGATGGGGTGTTTTATCCTGCTCGACCGGCTGACGAATGCGACGGTTGGCGCCGGCATGATCGAATTCGGCCTGCGCCGGGCGACCAATATTTGCTGGCAGGCGCTCGATATCGACAAGAGCGTGCGTTCAGAGCTGAAAGCGCAGAAACCTTGCGCGCTCTGGTTTACAGGGCTGTCGGGTTCGGGCAAATCGACGCTCGCGAGTTTGCTGGAGAAACAACTGCACGCGCGCGGCCGGCACACTTATGTGCTCGATGGCGACAATGTGCGACACGGCCTCAACAAGGATCTCGGCTTCACCGATGCCGACAGGGTGGAGAATATCCGCCGTATCGCGGAGACCGCCAAACTGTTCGTCGACGCCGGGCTCATCGTCATGGTGTCTTTCATCTCGCCGTTCCGCTCTGAACGCCGCATGGCGCGCCGTCTGTTCGATGAGAACGAGTTCCTTGAGGTGTTTGTCGACACCCCCATCGAAATTTGCGAACAGCGCGACCCGAAGGGGCTCTACAAGAAAGCCCGCGCCGGCGAGATCAAGAATTTTACGGGAATCGATTCCGATTATGAAACGCCGGAACGGGCGGACATCCGGCTGGAAGCGGACAAACAGACTCCGGAAGAACTCGTGGCTACGCTGATCTCATATTTGGAAAAGAATGAATTTATTTAGTAATTACAATAATATACACTAATGTACGCATATTATAGTTTCGATATGTGCGTGCATACGCGCCCTTAACTGGTACTGGCGTCAACCCGGCAGGGCCGATATATAAGCCGGGCATGTGTTGGGGCGTCGTATAACGGCATTACGTTCGGTTCTGGTCCGAGATATCGGGGTTCGAATCCCTGCGCCCCAGCCAACACTGTATGAAAGAGTGACGTGAGCGAAACTGAAACCGCGGCCAACGATGCGCCCAGCAATTTTCTCCGCGACATCGTAAGCAAAGATCTTGCGGGCGGGCGCGTCACATCGCTCGTCACGCGCTTTCCTCCCGAGCCGAATGGCTCTCTCCATATTGGCCACGCCAAATCGATCTGTCTGAATTTCGGCCTGGCGAAGGAATTTGGCGGGCGCTGCAATCTGCGTTTCGACGACACCAATCCGGTGAAGGAAGAGCAGCAATATATCGATTCTATCCAGAGCGATGTGCGCTGGCTCGGCTTCGACTGGGGCGAGCAAGCTTTTTATGCGTCGGATTATTTCGAGCAGCTTTACGACTGGGCGGAGCATCTCATTACCGAAGGCAAGGCCTATGTGGACGATCTTTCGGCGCAGGAAATGCGCGACTATCGCGGCACCCTGACCGAGCCGGGCAAGAATTCTCCGCATCGCGCGCGCGGGATAGAGGAAAATCTGGATTTGTTCCGGCGCATGCGGGCCGGCGACTTCAGGGAAGGCGAACGGGTGCTCCGGGCAAAGATCGATATGGCGTCCGGTAATATCAATCTACGCGATCCGGTGCTGTACCGCATCCTGCATGTGCCGCATCCGCGCACCGGTGACGCCTGGTGCATTTATCCGACTTACGATTTCACCCATGGCCAGTCGGACGCCATCGAGGGCGTGACCCATTCACTCTGCACGCTGGAATTCGCCGACCACCGCCCGCTCTATGACTGGTTCATCGACAATCTTCCCGTTCCGGCAAAGCCCAGACAGATTGAATTCTCCCGGCTGAACCTGACCCATACCGTTTTGTCGAAACGGGTGCTTGTTCAACTGGTGGAGGAGGGGCATGTGCAGGGCTGGGATGATCCGCGCATGCCGACCCTATCAGGGCTGCGACGGCGCGGGTTTCCGGCCGCGGCCATCCGCGAATTCTGCGCCCGCGTTGGCGTGACCCGGCAGGACAATGTCATCGAGATGGCCTTGCTCGAATTCTGCGCCCGAGAATTACTCAATGCACAGGCGCTACGCCGCATGGCGGTTCTCGATCCGCTCAAGCTCGTGATCGAGAATTACACGGAAGGGCAAACTGAACAACTCGAGGCCGTCAACAATCCCGGCGACCCATCCGCCGGAACGCGCGAGGTAGCGTTTGCACGCGAACTTTACATTGAGCGCGATGATTTTATGGAATACCCGCCAAAGAAATTTTTCCGGCTGGCGCCGGGGCGCGAGGTGCGCTTGCGCTATGCCTATTTCGTCACCTGTAATGAGGTGGTCAGGGACGCCGAAGGAGAGGTTATCGAGCTGCGCTGCACCTATGATCCCGAAACGCGCGGCGGTACGGCGCCGGACGGGCGCAAGGTGAAGGGCACAATCCACTGGGTCTCGGTGGAACACGCGACGCGCGCGCAAATTCGACTTTATGAACCGCTGTTTCGCGATGAAGTGCCTGATATCGGAGAGGGGGTACGCAATGCGCTGAATCCGGATTCACTCAAGGTGCTGAGCGATTGCCGGCTTGAGCCGGCTCTGGCGGATGCGCGCGCCGGTAGTGCTGTCCAATTCGAGCGTTTGGGCTATTTCTGCCCTGATCTGGATTCGTCTCACGAAAACCGTGTATTCAACCGGGTCGTATCCCTGCGCGACAGCTGGGCAAAAATTAAAACCAGGGGTTAGGCCCACGCGGCGAACGGGAGGAACAGGCATTGCGAATAGGAATGATCGGCGCCGGTTATGTCGGCCTCGTGTCAGCGGCCTGTTTCTCCGAGTTCGGGTGGAGCGTGGAGTGCGTTGACCGGGATGCGGCTAAAATCGAGCAATTGCGCGCTGGCGTCTCTCCGATATACGAGCCGGGTCTGGACGACCTGCTCGCCCGTAACCTGGCAGACGGACGGCTGCGCTTCTCCACCGATCTGGGAAAGGCGGTTTCTTCCGCTGAGCTGATCTTTCTGGCCGTCGGGACGCCGATGCGCCATGGCGATGGCTATGCCGATTTGAGCTATGTCTATGAGGCCGTCGAAAGTCTGACGCCGCATCTCGAGGGCTTTACCGTTATCACCACCAAATCGACCGTACCGGTGGGGACCAGCCGGGAGATCGAACGGCGCATTCTGGCGTTGCGCGAAGACGCCGATATCGCCGTTTGCTCCAATCCGGAATTTTTGCGTGAGGGCTCCGCGATCCAGGATTTCACCCATCCCGATCGCGTTCTGGTGGGATGCGATGACGCGCGCGCGCGCGCGATCATGGAGCGCGTCTACGAGCCACTGACATTGCGCAACGCACCGTTGATATTCACCAGCCGCGAGTCGGCGGAGCTGGCCAAATATGCCGCCAATGCCTTCCTTGCCATGAAGATCAGCTACATCAACGAGATTGCAGATTTGTGCGAGCAGGTAGGCGCCGATGTGCAGGAAGTGGCCGGCGCCATCGGCTCGGACGGACGCATCGGCGGAAAATTTCTGCATCCCGGTCCCGGCTATGGCGGGTCTTGTTTTCCAAAAGATGTCGCCGCGCTCATTCGCACCGCGCGCGAGGCGAAATCGCCGCTGTCCCTGGTCGAGCAGGTCGAGAAGGTGAATAGCGAACGCAAGATCGCCATGGTTAGCCGGGTGGAAAACGCCGTTGGAGGCGATTTGCGCAGCAAGGTGATTGCCGTGTTCGGCGTGACCTTCAAACCAAATACCGACGATATGCGCGACGCGCCTAGCCAGGTTCTGATCCCCATGCTGCTGGCGCGCGGCGCAATCGTGCGCGCCTACGACCCGCAGGGATAGGAGAATGCGCAAAAGCTGCTCGAAGGCGTGGATTGGTGTGCCAGCGCGCTAGAAGCTGGTGAAGGCGCGCATGCAACTGTTGTCCTCACCGAATGGAATGAGTTTCGTGGTCTCGACCTCAAGGCATTGAAGCAAAAGATGCAAGGCAATGTGCTGGTTGATCTGCGCAACGTCTACTCCGCCGAAATGGTGCGCGATGCCGGTTTTGAATACACCTCAATTGGCCGCTGACGGGGCGCTCCAGGCAATTTCGGTCCTACCATTGGCTCTGTATGCACAAGTTGCGTTACACGCCTCTTCCTTGACGGCGCGCGGCCTGTTACACTCATCTCAACTTAACTTTCGGCAACAGGCATGACGCTGCCGCTTCTATATGGAAGCCCAGCACTTTGTTAGCCGAGCTGAGGGGCGAGAGATTTGACTGGGCCGAGCGATGACACGCGCACGGCTGCCAGGGAACCGCGTGAACCCGAGGGTTTGCGCGATGGAGCTGAGGATCGGCCCAAAGCCGGCGATCGGCCCAAAGCGGTTTCTTCCGGACCGGCTCAAGGCAAGCCGAGCGGCCGGGAAACGGCAGCCGATGGGAGCAATGCCGCGGTGGGACGCCACCGGCGCGGCAATGGCCCTGCCTATGGCGCGCTTGATCTGGGCACCAACAATTGCCGCCTGCTCGTCGCGCGCCCGTCGCGGCGCGGTTTCATCGTCATCGACTCATTCTCCCGCATCATTCGCCTTGGCGAGGGCTTGAGCCGGTCCGGGCGCTTGTCCTGCACGGCCATGGACCGGACCATTAACGCCCTCAAGATTTGCCGCAACAAGATGCAGCGCCGCGGTGTGAGACGTTCCCGGCTGATTTCAACCGAAGCCTGCCGAATCGCGAAGAATAGCGATGAGTTCATTGCCCGCGTGTACGGGGAAACCGGGCTTGAGCTTGAAATCGTCAGCCGGAAAACGGAAGCAAAGCTCGCCGTTTCCGGCTGTGCGTCACTGCTTGATCCGGCCTGCGACGGGGCGCTCATCTTCGATATTGGCGGCGGGTCGTCCGAGTTGATCTGGCTTGATCTCTCAAAGCGCTCGTACAATTGGCGCGCCTCGATACATGACCGGCTGGACGCGCAGAACTGCATCACCGCGTGGACGTCACTGCCAATAGGCGTTGTGACCCTGGCAGAAAAATTCGGCGGCCACCAGGTGACGGCTGAAATATATGAGGCGATGGTTGTCTATGTGCGTGAGCAGCTTGAACCTTTCGAGAAAGCCAATGGCCTGCGTGAGAAAATGACGGACGGGAATTCCCATCTGCTCGGCACATCCGGCACCGTGACGACGATTGCCGGTATCAAGCTGGAGTTGCCTGCCTATGACCGAAAACGGGTGGATGGATGCTGGCTCACCACCGAAGAGGTTCTTGAGGTGTCCAGCGCTCTCGTCGCGATGAGTTACGAGCAACGCGTGGCGCAGCCCTGCGTCGGCGAGGACCGGGCCGATCTGGTGCTGGCAGGATGCGCGATTCTCGAAGCGCTTATGCGCCTGTGGCCGTGTGAGAGATTACGCGTGGCGGACCGCGGCCTGCGCGAAGGCATCCTGGCGACGATGATGGCGGAAGACGGTTTTCGCGGTTCGGGCCGCCGCCGCGGACGCCGCCAAGCCTCCAATAAAATATCATAGCCGCATGAGCAGGCCGCCAAAACAAAGATCGGCAAGCAGAGGCATGCGAGATGGTTCCCGTTC
>Ga0114923_10003074_pt1 | contig 11254 bp, 15 predicted proteins | sample SumtaG_FD_89578 | JGI IMG/M metagenome (GOLD analysis project Ga0114923, IMG submission 89578) | Deep subsurface microbial communities from Indian Ocean to uncover new lineages of life (NeLLi) - Sumatra_00157 metaG | ecosystem: Environmental > Aquatic > Marine > Oceanic > Sediment | place: near...
CACTTCTTCGGTTTGTCGATTCCGTTGGTGATCATCTCCACACGCTCGCCGACTAAATTCATGGTCCGAATGACGACCTCGCTCGAGGCGGTCCCGGTTTGCGGCGTGCCTTACGTCTTGTCGTCCCAGGCCTCGGTCGCCTTGTTGAAATGGTAGAACCCGACCGTGGTGACGCACACCAAGCGGCCCTTTTCGTCGTCGTGGTCGTACTGAAATAGGACCAGGGGCCGCTCGATGGTGTCCGTGCCGATCTTTGTCAGCCCCGGCCTGGTGGTCAGCCGCCGGTCGCGCCTGATCCAGTTGAGGGCGTCCCTCGCCTCACCTTCTGACAGGTCAAAGTGGTCGCGGTCATGCCGCACCCCTTCGGAGCACGGCAGGATCGTCGACGTGGGCGAGGTGTTTGGGCTCACTAAAACCTCTCAACCATCATTTCAAACCAACCGACGTTGACGTTCGACTGCGCCGCAAGCGAAAACTCAATGTAGTCGTCCTTCGACAGATACCCTTGCCAGCGGACGTTCCAGCTCGGCCCTGGTGTGGAACCGGTGGTGACGGCGTATTTCGTCATTTCTGATCCGCTCATTACCGTGACGCCCCCATTCAGAAGGAAACCACCGAAAATCCAACCGGTAATCGTTACGGTGGGCGCATACGCGTTGCCGATGATTTTGTAGTACCCATCGAACGGAACGACGACGCGAGTTGGATTCCCCACAACCCACATCGAAGCGATGTCCTCTCGGGCGGGCCCGTCCCAGGAGACGGTATAGCCGCTCGCCCCGACCGTGTGGGTGTCCTCCTCTCTCACATGACAGATACACTGAATTGGTACCCGACCCTGAAACTCCCACGTTGGCGCATCCTCCGAGCCGGTGTTGTTGTAGAAACTCAAGGCCCCCGCGATGTTTTGGACGAGCCACTCGAGGCCGGACGTGGTGTCTCGGAAGCGAACCCCGGTTTGCCCTGCGCTGTTCGTCCCCCTCGTGCGAATTGGTGTTGCGAACTGACACTTCGCATTGAGGCCGAGGCCGACCGTAATCGCTGATGCGAAGGGGATGCCAGAAATGAGCTTCAGCACCGCCTCGAGGTTGTTGATGTCAGGGCCGCCAGAGACGGGCATCCCGCTGTTCCAGCGTGCGGCGAGCAGTTGGTCTGAGGCTCCCATGTCATTCCTCCTCGAAAGCCGGCGTGATCGTGCCTGGCCCGTGCGAAACGATTCGGCCAGGCGGGGTCTTGGCGGTTTTGTAGAGGACCCGGTTGGCCTCAGTTGCCTCCGCCGCCCACTGTTTCCATTGGCCGTGCTTTCTCTCTGGCACGGTGTAATACTCGCCTGATGTCACGAGTGCGAGCCACAAGATGTTCTCCCAGAGCTCGTCGAGGAGATCGTCGGTCTCACCGAGACCGAGCGTGGCGGGGAGCTTGTGTCCCGAACGGTAGATTGTGACCTCCTCTGTCGGGATGAGGCCAAAAATGAGTTGGTTTTTCCACTGAACGGCACCCACCACCGTGCCCTCGAGGGTCGGGTCAGGAAACCGTTTGTTGAATCGCTTCTTGTCGCTGTACCACTCGATGGCCTTCCGTTGGGCGTCGTCGTCGATGTAATACAAGTCCGTGAAGCTCATCCAGCCGGCGGGGAGATCGTAGGCGCGGGTGCTGGCCACCGTCACCATGGTGTCCTCGAACTCCGAAAAACGCAGCCTCGGCGTGCGGCAAACATACCGCCGGCCAATGTCGATCCACTCGAGGCACTCGTCATTGGTGATCGCGTCCTCGTTGGTCGGATCGTAGATGCCGTGCCAGCCCTTGATCTTCCCCAAAAGCTCGGTGGTGTCCATTGCCTACTCCTTGGGTGCTTCCTGCCCGTAGAAATGGTTGTAGACGTGAGCGCGCAGCCGTTTGGCGGAGGCCATAATCGGGGTGGTGTTGGGAATCTTGTACTTCCTGGCGATCAACATCAGCTCATCGTGCTTCATTCGGTGGATCTCGGTCTTGCCTGGCGCGTCCGGTGGCGCATCCGGTTGTTTCGCCGGCTCGTTCATGAGGGGCTCAACCTTCTCCTCTACGGCGTCTGCGACCTTTGCCGGGGGGAGATCCATGTCGATGCCCATCTCCTCGAGGACGGCATCGATGTCGACACCCTTGTCAAAGCCTGCGCCCAACAGAGCAAACCGTATGCGCTGCTCGGGCGTGAGCTTGGTGGGGTCGGGGGTGTCATCGCCTTGCGGCGGAGGCTCCTTGTCGCTCTCCTTGGCCGCGGGCCTCACCTCGCCCTCGAGCGGGCTTCGGTGAATCGGTTGCTTGGCGGCCTCGCGGTCGGCTTCGATCGCGTCCAGGTGCTCCTGCATCGTCGCCGGCGGGGGGCTCACCAACTCCTCTGTCTCTGCCGTCGAGATCAGGTGAATGGTGACGCCGAACTTGTCGGACGCCTCGAGTCCATCTTGCTTGTCCTCATCGTTCGTAATGAAGATGCCATTGGCGAACTGCTTCTTGCCGCCTGGCCCGAACATCGTCTCGCACGGTCGGGTGGGGCACTCGTATCGTTTCCACATGAGTCGCTCCTTTCGGGGTAAAGGAGGCCGGGGGCCGAAGCCCCCGACCACAGGTTGATAATTTAGGAGGTCGAGAAACCTGCGAAGTTTTCCCAAACCGCGTGGGTCTGCTCGAGATCCCACTCCCACCCGCCTTCACCGAGATACTCGGAGATCTCACCGTCGCGACCGTCCTTGACGGCGTTCGGGATGAGCTTGGTGTCCGACTCGCGGAGCGGCCGATACCGGACGTTCTTGGTGTCGATGATGAGCGCCCAATCGGAATAGTCCTCGGAGTCGGTGAGTAGCTCGTGCTGCTTCACCATCAGCGTGCCAAACGGCGAGAGGATGCGAAGCACGTTCATGCCCCACATCTTCGTGTTGGCATCGACCTGGAACGAGCTGTTCGACAGGACGAAGTGCATCAGGGTGAGCAACGCCTGGTCGCCCATGAGGCAGAGCTTGGTGTTGGAGCCGTACCGCATGGCGATCCGCAGCGCATCCAAGAAGTCCAGGAGGCTGAAGCTGCCACCGAAATCGGTCCCGCTCGTGGTGCAGTAGTGAAGCATCCCGCCCGTGGTGCGTTCCGGAAGGCCGTCGGCGCCGGTCCCTTCGTAGGGCACGCCCCAGATGCCGGCGCTCTCGATGTCGATCATGTGATCCTCGAGGGCGTCGTGCAGCATCTCCTTGGTCGGACCTTCCTTCGCGTACCGCAGAGCGGTTTTCTTCGTGGTACGTGAGAGAGAGATGACATTGCGGAAAATCTCCGTGTAGTTCTCTATCCACGTTGGGGTCCGGTAGTTGCCCTGCGGGGGCGTCGCGTTCTCCTCGTGCCTCGTGGTCACGAGAATCCAGTTGTCAGCCGCGTTGACTGCCGCCGACGTGCTGCCGCAGCTGTCGCCGCGGATGCAGGAGAGGTCGGTGTACGGCGATGACGGGTCGGCGTCGACCCACACGACCTCCTGGCTTCGCGTGTTGCGGAGCACGTGCCCGTTGCGGATCGGCTTCAGGGGCGTGGTTCCGGTGAATACGATGGTGGTCGCGGTCGAGGTCGCTGCCCCCGATGCGAAAACCATCTGTCGAATGCCCTTCTCGCCCCAATGGTAGTTGGGGGCATCCGTCTCTTCGGTTTTCGCCAGGCCCATGAGCATGGTGAGCACCGATTTTGCGTTCGGACGCAAGCGCAACAGGGTCGTGCGCCAGTTTTCGGGGTAGTCGTCTGCCGACCAATCACCCGTTCCGATGATTCCTGGAAGGACTGACATTGTCGAACTCCTCTCGACGTGCGGTCAGAGAGGATTCTCGGACTATGGCTCCAGGAGGGTCCTCATCATGTCTACCTGCTCGTCACCGGTCGCCGCTTTGCCTGGCGGTGTGACTGGCGCGTTAGAACCACCCGAGGCCCCTTGGGACCGTCTGAGGTTTCCGTCGCGCTTCTTTCTGGCCTTCTCGGATGCGAGTCGGTCCATCTCGGTAAACATATCGTTGTTGAAGGCTCTCCATTGGCCTGCAAGAAAGTCGCCATCAAAGACCTTGCTCTGGTCGATGTTCAGCTCTCTCAGGTGCCCGTAGAATCGCTCTCGGTTCTTAGGGTCTTTGAGAGGCTCGAACCCTGCTCCGCGTTCCTGCACTCCATCGAGGGCAGTGTTGAGTTTGGTGAAGAACGTGTCCATCTCGGTTTCCGCGGCCGCTGTGTCTGACGCCTGCGCAACCTGCTCGAGCCTCGCCAGCGCAGGAACGCCAACAAACTCGATAAGGGCCAGCGTAGTCGCCATCCTGGGGAATGCCTCGGCCATCTCCCCATCGTCGCCAAAGTAGCCCGTTGACTTGAGCTGCTCGACGAGCGGTGCGAACTTCTTGATGTACTCCGGTTCGGTGAGCTTTGCGATATCCGCCACGCTCTCCGTCTGCGGTGGTTGTCCTTCTTCGGGGGCAACGGTTTCCTCGGTCGGTGCGCCGGCTAACCCGGCATTGGCGAGTTGCTCGTATGCTTTGTCGAGCGCGGCCTGTTGGTTCGGATACTTGTTCGCTGTGATCCGCATAGCCTCGAGGGCCTCGAACAGCTCGGGCGTTACCTCTTGAGAGAACTGCTGTCCCCTGTGCTCAAACTCGAATGTCTTGGATTCGGGTTCTTCGCCGCTCGGCGGTGGGGTCTCATCGTCGTCAGTCTCGGGGGTCGGTGTGGGGGTCGGCTTCTCTGGGTCCTGATCTTCCAACTTCGGCTCACCGTCTCCGGTGTCGGCCGCATCGCTGGTCGGTTCAGGAGCGTCATCAAGAAGCTCCCGCATCAGCTCGACTTGTCCCTCGTCTTTTTCGACGATTGGTTCTCCAGGGTCGCCCGAAGGGTCAATTATGGGCGCATCTGGGGTGGTGTCCTTCTCCTGGCTCGAGGCTTGGGGAGAGTCACCGTTGGGTTTTACGTCGGGAGGCATCGGGTTAGCCTTTCACTGGTAGCTCCGGGGCTCGCAGCCCGGTAGGCCATACGTCCCTCACCGTTCGGATAGCCACTACGGTTCCGGCAACGGTGGCGGTAGGGGTTCATTGGAGTGGTCGTCCTGTCTCGTCGTTGATGTACTCCGCCAGTTTCTCGGTGGCGCCCTCGCCGCCTTTCTTGGCGTTTTTCATCGCTTCGAGGATCGCCGTCTCGCGCCTCTTCAGGGCGTCGTGCTCTTCGATCGTCGCCGTGGGCGCGACGAGCCCCATGGCGATGGTGTGAGCCTTGGCGAGACGCCAGATGGCCCCGTGCGGGCCCGTATTGAGGTCGTAGTCCAGCACGGCGTCCACAAGGGCTTGTACCTTGGGTGACAGCTCGGAACCGCCCGCGTCCTTGATCGCCTCCTCGTACTTCGGGTCGAGATCCTTGATCTTGGCGCGAACCCGGCCGAGCGAGTCCTCGGCCATCTGTTGGACTCTCTCATCGGCAATGTTGAGATCGGGCACTCTATCCTCCCATCATCTGTGGTAATGCCACCAGATCGCCCGCCGCCTCGCCGGCGGCCACCGCTTCGTCTTCCATCACCTGTGGAGGCTGGGCGGCGATGACCTGCAGGAGATCATCGACGTTATGGAATCCGAGGTTCTGCGCCCACATCTTCAAGGCCTTGTGGTAGTTGAATTGGACGATCGAACCATCAGCGAGCGGCACCTGGCCGTTGAGTTGCGGGATCGGACCCACAACGCTCAAAAGCCTCTCGACGGAATCGGCCTGGCGGGCCGGATCGGGTGGCGAGGTCCCGTCGATCGGCACGTAGTCGTAATTGCCCCAAATATCATCGGGCCGGATCTGGGCGATCTCCCCACCAAACTCCTTCTGGTAATCGCCCACCACCCTCATGTATCGATCCATCGTGAGGTACTGTTGAAGGTTGGCGATCATCATCTCGACCAGGGGAGCGATCGCTTGTTCGTCAAGGACCTTGGTGGTGGCCGCAACCCGGGCTGAGCTCGAGGCCATGATCGCGTTGACCTCACCGAGCGTTCGTTTGTCGTCGGTGGGCATTCCCTGTTGCGGATCGTTCGCCGCCAGGAGCCGCATACCGAACTCGTAAATCCACTGTGCGCTCTCGAGGTGCCCTCTGGTGGCATCCGGCCAGGCGAGCTGGTGGAATGCCGAAGGGAGCTGCATCCGGCCGTCGAGGACCCTCTTGGCAACCTCGTCTGAGACCTTGATGTGGCCGCCCGGCGTCGGATACAGGATGTCCTCGATGCACACCAGGTCCTCGTGAACCAGGCCGGCGCTGTGAAGCGCCTTGCGGAGATACTCCGAGTAGGAGGCGTAGTTGTAGTCGATGATCCGTTGAACGCCGTCGGCCAGCTCGGCAGATCCGGGGTTGTAGACCGTGTGCTGATCCGGCTGCGACTCGCCGCAGACATACGGGATCTTGCCGTGGTCGTGGTCCAGCTCCCAGGCGCCGATGATGACGGCCTCGTTTGCGACGACGAACTGCCAGAGTGTCGCCTCCTCTGAGGGGTCGATCTCATGGTCCTTTGGAATGCACCGCCAGGTGATCCAGTCGAGCTTGAAAGATCCGGGGTCGCCAGAGAACAGTCGAGTGTGGGTTCGATCGGAAGGCTTCACGTTGACGCTGGCCTCGCCCTCGGCTGACTTGCCCTCTGCAATGCGCTTCGCGTCCTCGAGGTTGAAGAACAGGCCACCGCCAGGCGCCTCTCGCCGCATCGACCACAGTGACGTCCACACGTCGTAGTCGATGTGGCCGCAGAACTCCATTTTGTTCGGGTCCCAGACCTTCGCTCGAGGATCGGTAATCATCAGCGTCGGGTCGATGCACCGAATCAGGTTGTACTCACGCTTCAGCCCGAACTCCTTCTCGGGCTCGAACAACTCAGGCTTGGCCTCTTGGGCTTGCGGGAAGAATAGCCGAGCGATTTCCTCGTCGAATCCCTTCTCCACCATGTGAGAAACGAAACCTTCCTCACCCTTGAAGACGGGGGCCGTGAGCTTGTTGCCAAACTCTCGCTCCCACCCGTTGTAGTACCACGCCTGGCCGTAGCGATCGGCGTCTCGAACGAAGGTGTTCATGCCGACCAGGTGCCTCGAGGCGCGGTAGTCGTAGTCGATGTTCATCTCCATCGCGTGCGCCGACTTCACGGTGGAGCCATCGGTGGGTTTGAGTTGGGTCATGGGGGTGCGGGATCCGAAGATCGAAAGCATCTGTGCTCGACGAACATCGAGCATGGCCGCCGTCACCGGCACGACGATCGCTCGTTCGAACGGCATCTCGACCTGGTTGGCCGACTTGGTGCCGTCTGCGAGCTTCGCCATCGCTTTCAAGTTGATGAAACCTCGGAGACGTTTGTCGATCTCAGCCCACACGCTCTTCCTCTCATTGAGGAACAGGTCGGAAAGCCGACGCATCTCGTTGAGCTTGGTTATGAGGGTCTGGTGGAGGGGCTGTCCGTATTTGAGTCGGACGGCGATGTCCTGGTCGACAACCTCGACTGATTGCGTGGCAGCGTCCTGCCCTACGATCTCAGGGGGCAATGTGGGAATCTCCCTCGATTCGAGGGTACCACGAAAGTGACGTGGAGCGTCACTCTGGTGCCGCTGAGCGTCATTCTGGTTCATTGAAGCAGAAAAAGACCGCGACGGAAGGTTTCAACCACCGCCGCGGCCCCAAGAGGAACCCCCGGTCTGACCTCCGGAGGTTCGGAAGGACTTCTACATTCTCATCCTACGGTGCATTTCGTCAATATGCGGCTTGGTCTTTGGCATGACAATCTTGCTGTCAGAGCCGGCCTCGAATGCCCGGCGTATCTGCTTTTCAAACACTCGCCGGCGGGCACGTTCCGGCAGAACTCCAAAAACAAAAGGGACCACGGCGCCGGCGATCGCCACGAAGAACCCTCGGCGGTTCATTCGTTCCTGGCGATGGAGGCGTTGGCCCACATCACCGCCTGCTCGAGATTTGTGAGCGCCAAACTGCGTTCCCTTGAGGCGGGACAAAGCCTCTCGAGGAGCTCCGCAAGCTCCTTGGCGGTGGCCCGAATCTTGATGTACCTCTCCGGTTGAGTGCCTTTCGGGGCGTGATAGGTAAATCGTCGATCAAGTCCGTCGATGGGCACGCGGCCACGATCAACGCCAGCAGGTTCGGTTTCGGATCCATCATTTGACATTCCTTTCTCCTCTCGTGGTGATTTTATCGCCGGTTTTCGATCGTTATCGTATCTGGTGATCGCTGGCTCGCTTCCGCCCGGAGTGTAGCTGACCATCGCAACACGCTCGCCGTCAATCTTCAGATGCCACACGGGACTGCCTTTGTTCTTTCGGATCTCGACGTGTTCGTTGGCCCACTCCTCCCTGCCTTTTAACGACAGCCAAGGCGGCACGTACTCGAGGACGACTCTGTAAAGGTCGTGTTGGACGGCCTTGTTCATAGCTTTCCCAACCTCCTCCCCTTGTGTAAGTTGACGCGCTTGCGCCCCTTCTCTCGCTTGCGCAGCATGGCCGCCAGCTCCGAGACCGGCCGGCAGACTGCCATCATGTACCCGAGCCCGGCCGAGGCGTGAGAGAGAAGGTGTTTCGGGTCCTCGATGTCGGTGACCTGCAGTTCCTTGGTCCCGCTCTTGTCGTAGATGACCTCGAGGAGATCCGCGATCGTGTAGTGGCACTTCAGCCGATTCATCACCAGCACGGGTTCGCCCTCGATGCCGGTGAGCGCCGCATTGATCGAATCCATCCGGAGCTTCGGTGGCGGGTTCGAGATCGGGACGTTGAAGGTGACCGGCGAGGGATAGCCCGAGAACCCGATCTCCATCAGATCGTAGAGGCTCTCATTCTCGGCGCCGCTGCCCTTGGACTGGCCGGTCGCATCCCCGTACACCTCGACCCCACCAGGATGGGCCGGGTGGGCCAGGCGGAAGGCGGCCACCATCTTCGGGATGGTCGCGTCCTCTCGCAGCTTGGAGATTTCGTCGAAGGCGTAGAACCGCCCGTGGATCTTCTGTACGAGCGGCCAGGCCTTGATGGCCACGTTGAAGTCGCAGCATATCTTGATCGGCCTCATCGGGTCATAGAGCGTCTCGTATCTGGTATTGACCTCCCACCGAAAGGCTGGATAGCACCTCACCCCGGACACCAACTCCATATTGATGTCCATCTCCCGTTCCCAGTCGGTGCTCGTCTTGTGGGGGTTGTCTCCGAAGTAGATGCGCTTCTGCTCTGCCACCCACTCGGGGGTCGCAGACTGGAACATGGTGTAGTGGACGGGCATGATGGCCCACCCTGCCGGGTGGTCGATAATGAACGACCTCTGGCCCGGTTCCCGAGGCCGAACCTTATCAACCCACCGTCGCTCGCTCACGGGTTCCTCTCGACATTCGGGCCTGACACCACCCGGCCGTAATGGAACGCCTCGAGCATGTCGAGCGTGTGATGCGCCAGTTTGTCGTCGGGGTCTTCTTCGAGGCGCTTATTACAGGACCAAATAAGCCAGTTAGGAATCTCGAGCCAGTCCGGGGGAAACCCGTCTTTCATCATTTGCCAGTACATCCTGCGCTCGGCCTCTAGGCGCTGTTCCTTTTTCTCTCGTCGGGCCCTGCGCCACCGCGACAGTTTTCGGCATATGCTCAACGGCGGTCCTCCGGGGTCATCGACAAAATGATGTGGACGACGCACCACAAGATGATGACGCCGCAAACCACGAAATAGGCCACGTCGAATATCGTCACCGCCGCCCCTTTCGCTTCCGCCGGCGGATCGACTTCCAGACGGCCTGGTTCCCCTGTTGGATCGCGGTATTGCGGTTGATGCCGCTGCGGATCGCTGTGTTAGCGGTCCGAAGCCAGGTATCGACGAGCGCCGACGTGTCTGCCGCCACGCAGTTGCGGTGAGCATCCTTCAGCTTGAACACCTCCCTCCTCACACCTTCTCCCCACATTGCGAGCAGAACCGCGGCCTGGTGGTCAGCCTTTCGGCTGTCTCTCTGAACGTCTCTCTGGTTTCCAGCTCCTGGGCGAGCGTCCTGGCCCTCCTCTTCTTCTCCATCTCGTCGAGGATCTCCTCTGACGTTGATGTGCCTCGAGTAAAACGTTCGGCCTGGTCCTTCGACATGATGAGGTGGTGGGCGGGTACATACGCCGGCGGCGTGTCCTTCTCCTTGCGCTCCTTGATCAGGTCCTCGAGCTGCACGATGCGGGTGTTGTTTGGCGTGCTCGCCTCGAGCATGTCGAATCGGGCTATGAGAGAACCGAGGCTTGTCTCGAGCTTCTCGAAACGCTCGCGGTGGCGTTCGAGGATGACCTCATCCGTCACTTTCCGCATTTCGAGCTTCTTGATGCGGGCGTCGACACAGGTGTAAATGCGGGATAGCCACCGGCAGAGGTTGCGGAGGTGTTTGGCTATGAGGGTGGTGGGCGGCTCATCGTACTGATTGAGAGCGACCTGTGTGGCGTCACCGCACGCGCTCGGCGTCATCTCGTTTGGGTGAGTCTTTGGGATGCCCTTCTCGACCGTGTAGCCCGGCTCCTTCTTGCCGCACACCTCAGACCTCCAGGCGGTCGAGGATGTCCGCGATCTGCAGGTTCATCCGCTCGCCTCGCTCGCAGTAGTCTCGCAGCTGGTTGACGACCTGGCTGCCTGCTTGCTGCGGAGGCGAGGCGCCCTCACCACCGCCGGCCTTTGGGTTGTGATCCCTCGTAACCGATATGAGCCTGGTTTGTAGGCAGTCGATCTGTGAGACGACGCCACCCAGAATCACATCGAGGCGACTCATCACGTTGGCAAGCTCGCTATTGCTCTCCACTCCTGCTCCTCCTCCGTTACTCATTGGGCACTCCTTTCATCTGAATCCACCGTGTTGATCTTTGTACTCGCGCCTGGCGATGTCGAGGGCCTTGCCGGGTTTCATCCCAAGACTGACCAGGTGACGAGCGCGATGTGCGATAGCGCGACGTACCAACACTTTCACGGCACGCTTGCACTCCGACTCTGTCATTTCATCCTTGATGAGCTTCTTCGTTCCTGCCGTGGCGGCCAGGTTGCGGAGTCGATCGAAGATCCTCAATGCACACCGTTCCTCTCTGCTTCCCCGAAGAGGTCAATTATCGAGGTGACCTCGTCGACATAGCCATCAAGCCGCCTCGTAAACTCCTCGAGATCCTCCTGGCTCATGACCTCGAGCGAGGCGCTAGTGTGGAGGGTCCGATCCTTGGCGCACTCGATGTAGATCCCGCGCTTGGTCGCTTCCTCGAGGAGATCGAGGGCTGCC
>Ga0114923_10003075_pt1 | contig 11251 bp, 15 predicted proteins | sample SumtaG_FD_89578 | JGI IMG/M metagenome (GOLD analysis project Ga0114923, IMG submission 89578) | Deep subsurface microbial communities from Indian Ocean to uncover new lineages of life (NeLLi) - Sumatra_00157 metaG | ecosystem: Environmental > Aquatic > Marine > Oceanic > Sediment | place: near...
CGCCATAGCCATCGCCAGAGCCAGAGCCAGAGCCAGAGCCAGAGCCATAGCCATCGCCAGAGCCAGAGCCAGAGCCAGAGCCAGAGCCAGAGCCAGAGCCAGAATTTTTTTCTACTTCTTCCATATATCTACAGCTTTAATTGATTCTTTAGCTTCTTGAGTGCAGTCTGTAATTTCAACAGCTTCCATTAATTCTACCTTATCAACTGCGACTGGAAATTTACACTTATCTGGATTTTTAACACCCTCTACTGCTAATTGTGAGAGTGACGCAGCACCTTCCCAATACCAAAGTCGTCTAGCTTCTCTTAAAATAACTTCTTTGCCAGTTCTTTTTTCTAAATAACCAGCGAATACTCCCGCTGAGTATGTTCGACAAATAACATACTTCATTCCTTTTTTCATTTTAGCGTTAGCATTTTGTTTAATACTACTTTTTGGGACATATTTTATCCCATTAATTTCAATTTCTTTTTCCATAATTTTATTTAATTATTTTTTATAATAGTTCAATACTTAAAATTTGCACTCCCCATCTCCGGGCTTTGCCAATATCTTCAAACCAGATATCCCAGTCATTACATCCGTATCGTTTATTCATTCTGTCGATGACTTCAAATTCGGTGTAGTAACCTTTCTTGTCACTTCCGTAGCCCACTCTAAGTCGCTGTCCGAAACGGTAGCAGTTATTAGCAATAATACCCTCGCTGACTCTTGAGCCGTTTGATGTTGTAAATGGGTCGCCATCCGTCTCGCTAACTCTTGACGAGTAACCATATATTTCTTGATTTTTAAGAATTATATTTTGCGGTTCACCTTCACAAATCACACTAGGCAAAAGGCATGGATCCTCTGCCGCCAATGGTTGACTAGACCCGGCGGCAGATGATCCCCATATCATCAAAATAGCGCTTGATAAAATTATTTTTTTAATCATCCAATTCCTTTATTATTTTTTTCTTTTTATCTTCCTTGTCTTTGATTGCACCATCAATTATCTCCTTCAACATTTGCAATAGAGATAGGTGACCAATTAATTGTTTTACTTTTCCTTTCCGTGATTCACGCCAGCCTTGATGAAATTTATTTAACATCTTTTTGTTCCCCTTTTGTCTCAGCTAATTTCTGATTCATTTTTTCTTTACCGGCCTGTAATGCTGGATTATTTAATTTTTCTTCCGTAGCTGGTTTGACTTTTGGTTTTTTCTCTACAGGCTTAACCGCTTCTGGTTTTACTGGTGCTGGCGGATCTATTTTGTCATCGATTTTAGTTTGAGATTCGCTACTTTCTTCTTTGATCGCAGTTAATCGATTAATAATTTCGTCAAAATTTTCTGGCTTTAACTCGAGTTCAGTTTTTTCTTTGACCAATTTTTCGTATTGATCGCCGCTAACTAATAACGGATCAATCTCATCGCAAAGATGTTTGATTATTAGCTTATCAGCATCAACATCCTGAACACCTGAGTTTGACCAATCGAGTAACATTTTACCAGTCTCGGCCGTGATAGTAAATTCCGGCTTGTCCATAAATAATCCAGTCCGATCTTTACCGGCATTTGCATTATGCCGAATGTCGATGTCAAAGTTCAAAGTCAATTCGTACTCAAATCCTTCTCGTGTAACTTCCTTGAGTCCCAATTTTTCAACTTTCATTTTTCCATTACTGTCCGCTGACATCGCATAGTCTTGTTTATTCCTGACAGACGTAATGACGTGACACTTCGATTGAAGAATTGAGTTAATAAAATTTTTGTGCCTGGGAGTAACTTTGGCCCAATCCTGATAACGGCCGCCAAGTTTCTCCTGAATCTCTAGGCATCCACCATTGCCATCCCATTCGTGAGTGATACTGTCAATGATTATAACTTCCATCCCTGCATCCTCACAAGCCTTAATAGCCTCCATGTATCTCTCTGGGGTAAACGGAGCCTCTAACTTAATGACGTTGTAAGCGCCCAGGTCAGAATATAATTCACCTGATCCGTTTTCTGTATCGATCATGGCGATTTTTTTCCAGCTAGTTAAACCACTAGCTAGCAAAAGTGCTGAATAAGTTTTGCCTGATCCTGACGGACCCGACACGCCAATTTTTAATTTGGCTTTTTTCCTTTCCGCTTTTCGTAGTTGCATAATTTTGTCCTTTGTCGATTGCCTAAGCAACCGATTAATAATTAATATTGTTTGAGATTGTTTGCTTTAGCGTGGCGACAGCCCGGCAAGGTCTTCGGCAAAATGCCTAGTCGCCACGATGAAACAAAAAATCCAGCCTCTCGGCTGGCTTCATGCCTTGCCGGGATAATTCATTTTGAAGGGGGTAAACCTTGTCAATGATCTTGCTGCTGTTATAATAAATCTTTTCGAAAAAGCTGTCAACCCCTGACTTGTCCACAAAAAAATTTCGCCAAAATTATTTAACCTTTTTCGTGATCCTAGGAAAATGGTCCGGGAACTCCCAAGGTCTACTATACTAACTAGTTAATATATATATTTATTTAATTATTATTATATAAACATATAATAATAATAAAGGGAATATTTTTTGGCTAAGAACGATCCCTTATTATTTTTATTTTGCTTAGTTGAGTTATATTATCTGTGGACAACTTGTTAATAAGTAGTAAGTAACTTGTTAAAAAGCTGTGTGTAATTATATAGTAAACATATAGCAAAAAATCTCCCCCGATCGAGTGACCAGGGGAGATAAAACTACGAAATTTACCCTTACCAAATATATTTTATAATTTTTTTTACTTCTTGTCAACTGATTTTTTCTCTCGAATACCTTTATCAACCGACCAACCAATAGAAGCTAAAATTGCTTGGCCCATTAATATTTTAATGTTTATATCTAAATCAGCCGCCCAAGAAATTGCAATACCGGCCAATAAACTATAAACAAATGTTTTAATACCTCGATAAGCAGTTCTACCCTCTGGTTTTTCATGTAACCATTTCCAAAAATTTACTATTGATTTTTTCATATTTTTATTGTTTGTTAAACCATTTTTTTAGCAGATCCAATAATCCGCTAATTATAATTAAGATTCGACTTTTTAAATTTTCATCTGGTTTTTCAATAACTTTCTTTTCAAAACCCAGACTGGTTATAAAATCCCTCTGTTCAATCATATATGCTCCAGGACACCTCGTATCGCTAAAATCCTTATGGTATACAACGTTTTCTTGACTAATACCACACTTTTCAACTAACTGTTTCAATAAATCCCTTAGAGCGTAAATTTGAGAATCTGTCGGTTTCTCAATATCGAAGTTACCGTCAAGACAAATATGGATAGCCCGACCGTCATTCATTCCCTGTTGACGACAAGCTGCCGTAGTTTCGCCATTAGCCCTAGCCTGAGTAACTTTACCCTTACCTGATATTTCGTAATTATATCCAAGATAATAACCTAACAAACTTTTAAAATTCCATTTTGCTCTGTGATAATTATTATTAGCTATAAACTGATCTTTATTTTTTAAAAGAGAAACGGCCGAGTGATGGATCATGATAAAATTTGATTTTTTCATATACTTAATTTATATTTTATAATTTTTTATTAATTCAGTAATTGCCAATCTATCGTTCCTCTATCATCAAAAAACCATAATGTCGCAAAAAATAATGCTATAAAAAATATTATTAAAATTGAAGTAAACCACTTATCCCTACTTGTTGGTGTAGGATAAGACATATCAATCTAATTTTTTTTCTACCTTTTCCATAATATATCCAGTTCTAGTTAACAACTCATTATTCTTTGACAGAATATTTTTTAAATTAACATTGTTATCATTGCTCTGTTGAATAATATTGCTAAATTTTATTAATGTATCATTCAAATGAGATAAATGATTGCCTATTATCTTGTTGTTTAGTTTAGTTTTAATAATATCACTAACTATTAATAAAACTGCTATCCCAACTGCTCCTCCTTGAATAATTGTTTTTAGATCAATTCCTCCCATAATTTTTTTAATAATTTATAAATTCTTCACATTTGATTAAACTGTTAAACTCAACTGTATATATAATGTTTTTTGATTCGTGGCCTTTAAGATAACATTTATTCCCATACTTACCTGCAATATATATTTGCCCACCAGTGACATAAGCAACAATACAAAAGATTATTATACTAGCAACCAATAAAATAACGATGGATTCTAAAAGTTTAATTTTTGTTTTTTCACTTAACATTCAATTTTTTGATTATTTATTTTTATTTTACTCATATACAATCAATTATTAAACCGTTTTCAATTTGAAAGGTACACCAAGAATTACAAATACCACTACCTCCAGAAAAATCAGTACAAAGTTGATAAGTAGATGTATTTGTCAAGCCTGCATTTCCAAAAGAAGAATAATAATCACCCTGAACATAAATATCTCCTCCTAACTCAATATCGTCTTTAACAAATAAATCACCGCCAGTTAAATCAGTAGAACAATCAATATATTTTGCTCCGTGAGTTAAACATTTAGAATAATCACTATCAATCTGTAAATCTCCAATACCAATCATCAAACTTCTTGGAAAAACAGAAGCTCTTAATACTTCACCATTATTGATTATTAAATCTGCATTTTGCTGTTCTTTATCCCAGAATACAATCCCAACTTTGTAAGGATTATGTATTTCTCCAGTTTCTACAATTAAAGAGTTTATTGTAGATGTTGGTGTATTTGTTTCAATGTCTTCTGGTTCTCTAATATAAATTGAAAATGGTGGATTCTCTTCTCCATTGACAAAACTCATCCCTCCTTCAATTTTTAATGGACTCGCACCTTTTATCGTTTTCAAAAATCTAACATCTTTTTCAAATACATATTCATCATTATTTACAATAATAGTTTGAGAATAACTAGCTTTGATATTTTTTACAACAATCACCACGCCAAAAATAATTGAAATTACTAAGATTATGATTATCGGTTTTAAATTATTTTTTGTAAATTTCATAATGTATCCTCCTCTGTTGATGTTGGCTGAGGCGGTGGTGTTGGATAAATAAATTCATTCCAAATATCAATTTGTTGTTTAAATTCTATTTCATTTTCTTGTATAAGCGGATATCTCTGCCTAACCATTTTAACACCATACCAATCAATAAGCGAAATGCCATCGTGATTTGCTTCCCATTCAGCCATTAATTTTGCATTATTCAATTCGCTTTCTTTAAATAAACCAATAAATGTTGATGTTGCTATCCCATCATAATATCTATAAGTAACTACACTACCATCAACTTGTTTTTCGATAGTCAGACCGAATTTATCTTGAACTGAAATAATATTCTCAAAAAATATAATTTCAGCTCCGTTAGCTGGTTTAATTTCTCTAATTTTCTGGATAGTAGGATAAGCTAAATATCCTATTATCAGCATAACTCCTATTAAAATTGTTGTAATTTTTTTCATATATTTATATTAATCACAAATTCCATCAGCATCTATTGCACAAGTTAAAGTACCATTAAGGGCTTTGCATTCAGTCCAACCAGAATCATCAGTATCTCTCATCATAAAACAACCGCCATTAGCTCCGTCTACTTTAACAGTCCCCCAATCTGTATCTCCTTGAACTATAACTTGTCCGACTCTTCCATCAGCACCATTAGAAGAAGCTCCAGTTCCTCCAGCACCACCTGTGCCGAGAGTTAAAAAAATATCACCGCCATCTCCGCCATCTCCACCTATTCTTGGAGGACCAGCAGATTGGTCACTTCCTGCTCCGCCATCTTTTGTTTCTATTGTTGTATCTCCAGCATTTCCGCCATCCACACCATTTAATCCACCTGGAGATGGAATTGTTCCGTCTCCTCCTGCTCCTGATGTAATTGAATTTGCTCCACCTACTCCCCCTACCTGTCCTGAATTTCCATCTCCGCCATCTCCTGAAGTAACTTCAAATCCTTTCTCTCCTGTACCGCTTGGAGAACCATCAGTGCCAACAATATCTAAATTAGCACTCGGAGAAAGAGTTCCGATTCCGACAGTTAATTCTGCTTTAAGAACCATTATAGTTTCTGCACTACTCATTTGACCGCTTTGGACTTCATAAGTAAACACAGCGTCATTATTTTGATTTAAACCCCATCTATGTGCGTTAACCCCTGTTGCTGTTGACTGTAAAGCATAATAAACTTCAGGAGTTGTTGCATTAGCCTGTTCCAATAACATACCATTACCTGTTCCAGCAGGAACAATCATATGAAAAGGAGTATTGGAATCAGGACTAGCTGTGCCTATGCCTATACCAGCATCATTGCTGACATATATTTGAGTGGTTGAAGCTGTGCCAACTACTTCAAATTTTTTAGATGGATTTGTTATCCCAATCCCCACATTTCCATCTGATGATATCCTAATTTTTGAATCTCCTGCAATTTGCCACTCAATACCCCTACCTGTTTCAACATTAAAATCCCACGTATTTCTACTCTCATCATAACCTACTGTAAAATCTTGAACTGAATCAAGTAAAGAAGTTATTTTTAATAAATCATTATTTCCTCTCACGTGAAGAAGAAAATCTGGGTTTTCAATCCCTATCCCAACATTTCCTCCCTGCTCAACAACAAGCAAATCATCACTATTAGCATTTCTTAAAATCCAATCATCTCCTTTACCGCCGTTATTGGCATTGAACATAAGCCAAGTTCTCACATTATCCAATGTAAATTCTACACCGCTATCTGAAAAATCAGTTGCAGTTGAATCAATAGTTATTCTTGAATTGCTCGAACCAGTAATATATAAAAGTTCAGATGGAGTAGAAGTGCCTATGCCGACATTGCCACCTACAAATAAATCACTGTCTATTTCTACATCATCAGCCACATATAAGTCGCCACCACTAAAATCTAAATTATTAACTGTACCAGATCCAACCATTAAATAATTAGAAGTAGTAGCTTGCGGTACTGTCATTCCACCACTTGCTAATAAAATAACATTAGGCAACCACGCATTGACTTCAGTATATTCACTGCTAGTCATATGAAAATACTCAGCAGTTGCCCCACCTTGTAAACTAGCTAAATCATTATGGTTAGTCACTCCACTTGAAATTTCAGTTCCATCAAAAGCTGAAAGAATTTCTAAAGCAGTTGCTCCATTTTGTTGAAAAACTATTCTCCCAACTCTTTTACCACCCCACGATAAACGCAAGGGCAAAGTATTTGGAATTGGCTCATCTAAAGCTGATGCTAAAGTAGCATTAGTTTCTCTACCATAAACCCAGACACATTTTCCATCTTCAACATCAACATAAAACCACAAACTAGCTTTTTGATTTGGATTTAAAGTATTAAGCGTTCCAGTCCCATCATCATAATTAAGATTATCCCATTGACTATTGCCAGTTGTTAAAGTCCAACTACCACCTCCATCTCGATAATAAGCATCACAGGTGTCTCCACCAGTATCGGTATTTGTTTCAGGAATATCAAATTCTTTTATTCGGTCATATAATTCACAAGCAGTAATGGTAACATCATTTGTGCCTGTTTCTCCTAAAATACAACCACCTAATCTATCCGCTCTTTGAAAAGGACTAGTTTCATAAAATCTTTCTTGAGTGTGAGAACCAAAATTAGAAATTTGAACAGGATTGTTTAAAATGTGCATTTGAGCGTTTTCCCAAACAGCCGAACCTAAAGGAAATTCAGTATGCCAATTCCAAGTATCTGAAGTTTTTATTTTAATTATCGGAGAACCACCATTATAATCTGCATAAATAAATACTGTTGTTGTAGGATTATCTAGCTGAATACCAATAGTTGAAGAAGCTGACCAAGCCATTGAATAAAGCATTGCATCGTGGTCATCAGCGTCTCTAATAAAACCGAATCCCGCCGCCACTGCCACTGTCCCATCACTATTATCAGTAATATAGGTATTATTAGTTGAACCAGTTGAACCCATTATATTACTTCTAACCTGTAAAGTGTTCGGGCCATTCAAAGTTGCTAAAGTAGATTGTTGAACATCACCTCTAATATCAGTAGCAAAAAGTTTTCCTGTTGTTGTGGAGTTGCCATCTACTGTTAAATTGCTTCCTGAATGGATATCCCCTTGAGTAAACACTCCGCCTGTAGTTGTAGTATATTCTCCTACTTCTAATACCCCAGTAGTTGTGGCGCTACCATCAACTTGTAAATCATTTTCAAAATGGACATTTCCCTCAACAGTTAAATCTTCACCAATATTACTGCTTCTAGTTGTAGTCGAATTTCCGAAAGTAAATAAATCTTGAAAAAATGCAGTTGTTGAAGCAAATAATTGATTTATATTTGCTTGACCTAAAACAAAAATATTTTGAAAAGTTGCATCACCATCAACGCTTAAATCTCCCTGGATTTCAGCATCATTCGTAACTGTTAAATCATCAGTAGTAATATCGGTAGCTATCAAATCTCCAACTAAAACAGACCAGGCAGAATTTACCAAGCTAACTACATTACCGGTTAATTTCCAAAGATCACCACCCCAATCACCACCCCAAGCAGCTTTTGCAATCGGCGCAGTTAATAATGAAAAAAATATAAAAATTGTTATTAAAAATTTCTTCATGATTTTTCTTGTTTACTTCCCATAATATATAATGTAGCGGTTGTACCGCTGTTAACTTTATATCTTAAATCCAGCATGTTTGGCGGGATTCTAATATCACCTCTAACTGGAAGAATAATACTATCTGCATCAATAGGATTTTCAAATTCAACAATAACATCATTAGCGCCAAAATTTAAAAGCTGGCCAGATGAAAGTCTAGGCAATTCTTCTGTTTGCTCAGTAGTTGTTGCTATTAATTTTTTCTTAAAGTAAAATGTTTTTCTAGACATATTATTATCTATAAAAATAAGCTGTGCCTGAAATCGTAATATTACCTGCACCAACTCCTGTTACAGTCCCTGTTATTGTTATAGTTGAACCTGACAAAGAAGCTCTGATCCTGCTTGTATCTCCAGCTGAACTAATTTCTTCAAAAGTTCCGCTAATTGAACCTTTCCTTTTAATAATGAGTTGAGTTTGAGAATTAAGACCACTCACATCATTGAAAGTACATTGAATTATAGCTAAATTAGCACCCGCAGGCAAGGTAACTGTATCATTAACAGTCGTAGCACTTGCATTATTTGCATTGAATACTTCGTTGCTAATATAACCATTATTCCCAAATATTATCAAAATCTGGGTTGCTGAAACGGCTATGCCAACGAGAATATCTAACGTACCTCGTGTTGTACCAATAGTCTTATCATCTTGAACATAATAAAATTTACCAATATCTAAACCGCTGAAACCATCAACTACTCCATGCGTCTGTAAAGTAATTGGATTTCCGTCAGTTGAATTAGTAATAACAAAACCAATAAATTCTAATTTAGTTGCATCATTTCCATCACATGCCTTAACTTCATTATCGGTATCATCCATATAAACGGCAACTGGTAAAGTTGTACCGTTTAAAGTTTCTCCGGCAACAACAGGAACAGGCAAATCTGCATTTACTTCTTCGGCGGATAATTTATCACCACCTGATTTTGGTCTTGCTGTATCTGACATATTTTAAATTATTATTAATTAAGAGTATATTGAGCTGAAATAAACATTGATCCAGATTTTACCCATCCACCAGTAATAAATAAACTAAATGCCTGACCAGAATCCGCCGCACCAGTCCCATCAATAAAAGCGCCAAATTCTTCAAAAGTCTGATCACCAACATCTCCTAATGCAATAAACCAATCAATAAAAGCAATATTATCATCAAACGCTTGGCTCGCAGCTTGCTTTCTAAAAACCTCTGTATTTAACTGAGTGCTTGCATTAGTAAAAGCTGTATCACCACTTCCCAATGCTCCATAATCAATCTCACCGCTATAAGTAACATCACCAGCCAATAATCGAGCTAAAACGTTCCTTCCAACTGTTGGGACCAGATTATGAGCCGCTGATACGTTCAAAACTACACCCTGCTGCTTTAAAAGCTTATACTCAGTATCTTTAATCAAATCCTTCTTAAAAACGTATTTACGAGCTAATTTTCTGATTACTTCCATCATCGGGGAATCTTCTGTCATCCATTCCGCCAAATCCCATTTAAAATAATTGACTCTAATTTTTATTTCTTCTTGATTGCTTTTTTTTATATGATCGTATTTTTTCATATTTCTAAATTTATTTATTATCCTAAGTCGAAAGATATATCAAGTCTCCCTGGACGCTTCGTATCAGACTGACTAGATGGAATATAGGGAGCTAAAACAAATACAACATTTCCCGGAGCAACTGGATCTAATAAAATACTCTCCGCAATAGCAATAGATTCGTCAGCGTCTTCCGCAGTAACCATGTCAATCTGCTCAACTATTGAGACTGTTTCACTTGTCAAAAATAATTGCTCACTAACTTCCGAATCATCAATATCAAGACCTGCTGGATCTAATAATTTCTGCAATGTTTCAATTAGACCAAATCTTTTAGTGCTAATTAATTCAACTGAATATTTAAACACTCCGGTCGTATGCATTTTAAAAGTAACTGTCTTGATTAATAAATCGTCATCAAAACTTCTCTTTGTACTCTGAGCATTTATAAACATTCCGCTTCTGAGTCCAGCCGTATATGTTAAAAATTTAGCATCAACAATTTCTTCTGCAAACGCCAACAATTCTGCTCTAGCTCTATCTCTAGCTGTCTGATTACTTCTGATACTATCATCTCTAATTATTTTTTCAATAACTCCCCCTGGCTTTCCTCCCAGGGCAATAATACTATCTGAATCTTCTGCCCCGGCAAAAACTCTAACTCGAGGATTACCACTAAATTCAATTATATCGGCATCACTCAATGCTGCATTAAATCGGAAACTTCGATTTTCAAAATCATGTAAAACATCGAAACTGCCAAAATCATCTTCAAAATCTTTACCAACAGTTTTGCTAACTGTATTAATTTTAATTGTCAAGTTTGCCATCTTGTACGGCAGTTTAAATGATTTTGTCGTATTTCCATTTACCTGGATCTCGTCAGTAAAAGCCGTCGCATCAAATTCTCCACCTCGAACCTTAACTGTATTAACTAATTGGGAGCCATCAGAAATCCGCTTTAAACTTTTATAAACATAATTGCCATTATCATCAGTCAAATCGAATGACGCTGAATTAATCTCTTTACTAAAAAAATGAAAATCTTTGTCCGGATCTATATACCAATCATAGTTAGTTAGCGCAG
>Ga0114923_10003076_pt1 | contig 11250 bp, 9 predicted proteins | sample SumtaG_FD_89578 | JGI IMG/M metagenome (GOLD analysis project Ga0114923, IMG submission 89578) | Deep subsurface microbial communities from Indian Ocean to uncover new lineages of life (NeLLi) - Sumatra_00157 metaG | ecosystem: Environmental > Aquatic > Marine > Oceanic > Sediment | place: near...
ATCAAACTTAGGCCTTGATTCAACCTTCTTCTTTTTAGGCTCAATTTTAGAAAACGGCTTAATAGCCAACGATTTAGGCCTTAAAGGCTCTATCTTTAAGGGAGCTTTAGGTATTTCTATTGTTCTGGGACGAAGTGGTACTGGTATACGAGACGGCCCAATTATTGGTAATCCAGACGGTGGAGATCCTTTTGAAGGCTGAACTGATTTAGGCAACCCCGGTTTACCTAGGCTACGCATATCTTTTTCCATAGTACGGATAAAAGGCTCTTTATCCTCTAATGAAATTGTTTTTTTATCTAATTGAATAGATTCTTTAATAGCCACAAAAAAGCTTGGAACTAAAAACCATGAATTTCAGTTCCAATATTTATTTATTTTCCTTTTCTTTCAAAGATAAATTGATTCTACCCCGTTCATCAACATTTTTCACCTTAACCACGACTTCCTGGCCAACTCTGACTACATCTTCTACCTTTTCAACCCGATAAGGAGCTAGCTCTGAAATATGAACTAATCCCTCTTGTCCTGGCAGGATTTCTACAAAAGCGCCGATCTCAATAATCTTGGTTACTCGACCCTGAAATACCTCTCCAGGCCTAATCTCTCGAGTTAAATTCTTAATCTTTTCTAATGCTTGCTGGCCGCCTTCTTGATCGATTGAGGTAATATTAACTAAACCGTCATCTTCAATATCAATCTTAGCGCCGGTCTGATCAATAATACTATTGATCATCTTGCCGCCTGGACCAATCACATCTCTAATTTTATCTGGGTCAATTCTAAGACTGATAACGCGCGGCGCAAAAGAGGAAAGCTCAGTTCTCGGCTTATCAATCGCAGCCGTCATTGTTTCCAGAATATGAAACCGAGCTTTTTTAGCCTGAGCAAAAGCCTTTTTTAAGATTTCAAGAGTAACCCCCTCTATTTTAACATCCATCTGGCAGGCTGTCACCCCTTTGCTAGTCCCAGCAACTTTACAATCCATATCTCCATAGTGATCTTCCGGCCCCTGAATGTCAGTTAAGATTTTGTAATTATCTACTGATTCCATCATTAGGCCTATGGCCAGGCCGGTAACGTGTTCTTTGATTGGTACTCCTGCATCCATCAAAGCTAAGCTTGAACCGCTCACTGAAGCCATTGACGAAGAACCATTAGATGACAGTATCTCAGAAACAATTCTGATTGTATAAGGGAATTGCTCATTATCAGGAATTAAAGGCTGAAGCGCTTTTTCAGCTAAAGAACCATGACCAATTTCCCGACGCCCAGGACCGCGCATAAAGCCGGTTTCGCCTGTGCAAAAGGGCGGAAAATTGTAATGGTGCATAAACTGCTTATCACCTTCAATTTCCATGCCGTCAAGCAACTGCTTGTCGCTTGGCGCGCCTAAAGTAATTACTGAAAGGGCTTGAGTTGCGCCTCGTTCAAACAAACCAGAACCATGAGTGCGAGACAGAACAGAGATCTGAGACTTAATAGATCTGACCTCGTCTAATTTTCTGCCATCTGGCCTTTTTTCTTTGCCAACTGAAGCTTTTAAAATGTTTTTGTGAACAATTCGATCAATTTCATCTTCTAGAATATCTCTGATCTGACTCTCTTTCTCATCCGAATCACCACTTAAAGCGGAAACTAGCTCTTCTGATAAGTCATCTAATTCTTCCAGACGTTCCGTTTTACTTGACTTATAAATAGCTTGCTCTAGCTTATCACCCAGCCATTCTTTTACTTTTTTAACCAATCCTTCATCTATTTCTTTTATTTTTACTTTTACTTTGGTTGGATTAATTTGATCAATAATTTCTTTTTGGAACTGAATAACTTTTTTGACATGCGGCTGGACAAACTCAATTGCCGACAGTAAAACCTCCTCAGGCAATTGATGAGCATCTCCTTCTAACATATTAATTTTATCACCATTGCCCGCTACTACTAAATCAAGATCACTCTGTTCTCTGGATTGATAAGAAGGGTTAAGAACCCATTCTTGTCCTTTTTCTTTTTGATCAGCTGGCAAACGGCCAATCCTTAATCCGGCCATTGGGCCCTGCCAAGGAATATCAGAAATACCTAAAGCTAGAGAAGCGGCAATCAAAGCTGGAATATCAGGATCATTTTCTCGGTCAAAAGAAAGAATCGTTAAAACGATATGAATATTATTCCTAATTCTCTTATCAAAACGAGGCCTTAGAACTCGATCAATCATCCGACCGGTTGAAACAGCTTCGTCAGAAGCGCGGCCCTCTCGTTTCATAAAGCGACCGCTCTTTATCTTACCAGCTGCGTAAAGTTTTTCCTCATAATCAACTGTCAACGGCAAATAATCAGCCTCGCTCGGCCGCTTACTCATTGCACAAGTCGCTAAAACTGTTGTCTGGCCATAGGTAAGCAAAACTGAACCATTGGCTTGCTGAGCCATTCGCCCAATCTCAACTTTCAGTTCTCGACCAGCTAAATCGGTCTTAAATTGTTTAGTTTTCATAAAAGTTAGCTTGTTTCGGCTAACATTGTTATATCCAGTTTTCGTACAGGTCTTTACCTAAATTAATTCAATCCAGGCAAAGACCCAAACGAAAAGAATGTATCCCAATGCTAGCTTCAAAAACAGCTATTTTTTTATTAAATATTTACGTTTGTTTTCGCTTAAATCAGTGAAATCATCAACTATTTTAATCAGTTTTGAAGAACCGCTTTTAGAAAAAGCTATTAACTCTACCTGCCGGCCTTGGTTTTTTAAATATTCCACTAAAGGGATAAAGTCTCCATCGCCGGTTACCAAAACTAGTACATCTAACTGAGGAGCCAGCTTAACTGCATCAATTGCCAGACCAACATCCCAGTCCCCTTTTTTCATTCCGCCGGGAAATACCTGCAAATCTTTGACTCTGGTTTCAATGCCCAAATTAGTCAAGGCCTCAAAAAAGCTTTTTTCCTCTGGAGTTTCAGTCTGAACAACATAAGCAACAGCTCTGATTAATTTCCGACCGGCCACAGCTGATTTTAGGACCTCTCCAAAGTTAACCCGCGCCCCATAAATATTCTTAGCTGAATGATACATGTTCTGAATATCCATTAAAACTGCTACTCGTTGTTCTTTGTGTTTGATAATAGTCATTATTTTTTTAATCCTAGTTTTTTAATAGTTCTTTTATATCGTTTTTCATCTTCACCCTGCAGGTAATCTAAAAGCTTTCTTCTTTTAGCAATCATTTTTAAAAGCCCTCGGCGAGAATGATTGTCTTTAGGGTGTTTTTTTAAATGTTTAGCTAATTCCTCAATTTGTTTAGTGAATATAGCGATCTGAACATCTGAAGAACCAGTGTCTTTTTCGTGAGTTTTGTGTTCTTCAATTACTTTAGATTTCTTAGTTGTTTTTAGCATATTTGCTATTGTAGCAGGAAAATTAAAAAAAGGCAAACCCTAATTTAAAGAATAACATTGCCAGTACCCCCACCAGGGCTCGAACCTGGAACTCACAGCTTAAGAGGCTGTTACTCTACCAATAGTGCTATTGGGGCAATTTTTAATTAGCCAGCGCACTCGGACGGACTCGAACCTCCAACTACAGTTCCGAAGACTGTTGTGATATCCATTTCACTACGAGGGCATGGATTAATAATAGTATAATAGTACGAAATAGGCAACCCTATTAATACCACATTGCTCCGGCCTCATGTTTATGCTAAAATTAATCAGATGAAAATCAAACTACCTAAAGAAATTCAGAATATTTTAGATGAATTAACTGAGCAAAACTTTGAGGCTTATGTAGTTGGCGGCTGTGTGCGAGACCTTTTGCTGGACAAAAAACCAAAAGACTGGGATATTGCAACCAGCGCTAAACCCGAACAAATCCAAAAAGAATTCTCTGATAGTTTTTATCAAAATAAGTTTGGCACAGTCACGGTTAAAACCAATAGCAAGGATAAAAGTCTTGAGCAAATTGAGGTAACCACCTTCAGAATTGAACAAACCTATACTGATAAACGACATCCCGAGAAAATCAGTTTCACTTCAGACGCCAAGAAAGATTTAGCCCGTCGTGACTTTACAATTAATGCTCTGGCTTTAGATAAAAAAGGGGATACAATTGACCTTTTTAAAGGCCAAAAAGATTTAAAAGAAAAGATCATCAGAGCAGTAGGTAAGCCAGAGGATCGTTTTTCAGAAGATGCTTTAAGAATGCTCAGAGCAGTTCGCTTAGCGATTGAATTAGGTTTTAAAATAGAACCAGAAACACTTAGAGCAGTTCAAAAAAACTCTGCCTGGCTTCAGGCAATTGCTAAAGAAAGAATCCGCGATGAGCTTATTAAAATGATTATGTCAGAACAACCAGATCAAGCAATTGAATTGTTAAAAGAAACTCAGCTTTTAAAATACATTATCCCAGAATTAGAAAAAGGCGTCGGTGTAAGCCAAAATCGTCACCACATCTATACTATTTATCAACATTCAATTCTTTCTTTAAAATTTGCCGCCAAAAGAAAATACAATTTAGCTGTCAGATTAGCTGCTCTTTTCCATGATATTGCCAAACCGCAAACCAAAAGGGGACAGGGTGAAGACGCCACTTTTTACAACCATGACCAACTAGGAGCCAAATTTGCCATTAATATTCTTCAAAGATTGAAATTCCCTAAAAAAACAATTGAACAGGTCGCCAATCTAGTTAGAAATCATATGTTTGTCTACGGAGTAGATGAAGTAACCGAGGCCGGAGTTAGAAGACTCTTGCGCCGGGTTGGCTCGGAGAATATAAAAGACTTGATTAATCTAAGAGTGACTGATCGACTAGGTAGCGGCGTGCCCAAAGCAGTGCCTTATAAACTGCGACACCTAGAATACTTAATTGAAAAAGTATCCAAAGATCCAATCTCAGCCAAAATGCTAAAAGTAAACGGTAATGATTTGATGAAAATCCTAAAACTTGAACCCGGTCCTAAAATTGGCTTGATTCTTAACGCGCTTTTAGCTGATGTACTAGAAGACCCTAAACTTAATACAAAAAAACATCTCCTGCAAAAAGCCAAAGAACTGAATAAGCTGAATGATAAGGAATTAAGCCAAAAAATGTCTAAGATAAAGGAAAAAAAGGAAGAAGTTGATTTAGAAATGAAGGAAAAACATTGGGTAAAATGACAAACAAAAAAGTAAAAAAATATCTAGTTGTTGGCGGAGCCGGTTTTATTGGCTCTAATTTAGTTAACAAGCTAATTGAACTAGAACATCAAATAATAGTCCTTGATAATTTATCAACTGGTAAAAAACAAAACCTTAATCCTAAAGCTAAATTCGTTAAAGCAGATATCAGAGAGTTAAAACAGATTAATCCCTGTTTTAAAAACATTGACGGTGTTTTCCTATTAGCCGCTCTACCCCGAGTCCAGTATTCCATTGATTATCCAATTAAAACTAATCGCAATAATATTGAAGGAGTTCTTAATGTTTTAATCGCCAGCCAAAAGAATAAAGTCAAAAGAGTAGTATATTCCTCTTCATCATCAATTTATGGAGATAATGACAATTTACCACTTAAAGAAAATTTCAATCCCAATCCTTTAAGCCCCTATGGCTTACAAAAATACGTAGGCGAAGAATACTGTAAACTCTTTTCCTACATCCATGATCTTGAAACGGTTTCTCTAAGATACTTTAACGTCTATGGTCCCAACGCGGATGACCAAGGCGCTTACGCTCTAGTTATTTCTAAGTTTACGAAACAATCCAAACAGAACAGGCCTTTAACTATTACTGGCGACGGCAATCAAACCAGAGATTTTACCCACGTCTATGATGTAGCCAAAGCTAATATCTTAGCCATAAACAGCAAAAAAGTAGGCAAGGGCGAAGCAATCAACATTGGTGGAGGCAGTAATTATAGCGTTAATGAGCTAGCTAAAATCATTGGAGGTAAGATAGAACACATCGCACCAAGAATTGAACCACATGATACTTTAGCTGATATATCGCTGGCTAAAAAATTACTTGGCTGGCAACCAACCATAAAATTAGAACAAGGGATTAAAGAATTAATAGGGCATTAATAGGGCATTGGGAAAGGGCCCTATTCGTGCCCTATTAATGCCCTATTATCGGGGCGTGGCCTAGTGGCTTAAGGCGCTGACTTCGGGAGTCAGAGATCGCTGGTTCAAATCCAGTCGCCCCGACTAAAACACAAAGGAGAGAAATATGACTAAAACAATCCAAAATTTAACCAAAGCCTTTATTGGCGAATCGCAAGCCCGGAACCGCTATACTTTTTACGCTAAAATAGCCAAAAAAGAAGGTTTTGAGCAAATTGCTGAGATTTTTCAGATTACTGCTGATAACGAAAAAGAACACGCTAAAAGACTTTTTGAACATATCCAAGAACTAAATAAAGAAAAGTTAAATGAGATAAAAGTTGAAGCAATCGCCCCAACCATTTACGGCAATACAGTAGAAAATCTTAAATCCGCGATTGCTGGAGAAAATTATGAATACACCGAGATGTACCCAGAATTTGCCAAAACAGCAGATAAAGAAGGATTAGACAAGATTGCCGCCCGCCTACGAGCTATCGCTGAAGCTGAAAAACATCATGAAGAAAGGTATAAAAAAATACTTAAAGCAGTCGAAGAAAACACGGTCTTTAAAAAAGACCAAGAAGTTGAATGGGTTTGTCGAGAATGCGGTTATGTTCATAAAGGGCAAGAGGCAGCTAGTAAGTGTCCATCTTGCGATCACGAACAAAGTTTTTATCAAATTAAATGCGAGGAATATTAATCTATATAACTTAGGGCCTGTAGCTTAGCTGGCAGAGCGCCACATTCGCATTGTGGAGGTCGCCGGTTCGAATCCGGCCAGGTCCACCAAACAGTATGAATTACTATAAACGCGCTTTAGAACTGCATAAAAGCAAAAAGGGGAAGCTAGAGATTAAATCTAAAGTTCCTTTAAGAAGTAAAGACGATTTATCTATTGCCTATACCCCAGGCGTAGCTGAGCCATGCAGAAAAACCTTTAAAACCTCAGCTCACGCATACAAATACACGATCAAAGGAAACAGTGTTGCTGTGGTAACCAATGGCACCGCCGTGCTAGGATTGGGCAATATTGGCGCTCAGGCCGCCTTACCTGTCATGGAAGGTAAATGTATCTTGTTTAAAAAATTTGCCAACATTGATGCTTACCCAATCTGCTTAGATACTCAAAATATTGAAGAGGTGATTAAAACAGTTAAGCTCATCTCGCCTGGTTTTGGCGGAATTAATCTAGAAGACATCAAAGCGCCAGATTGTTTTGAAATTGAAGAACGGCTTAAAAAAGAATTAGATATTCCGGTTTTCCATGATGACCAACACGGCACCGCTATTGTCACTCTAGCGGCTTTAATCAACTCCTTGAAAGTAGTCAACAAGAAAATTAAAGATGTAAAGATCATTATCAATGGAGCGGGCGCAGCTGGCACTGCCATAGTTAAACTACTAACGCTTTACGGAGCTCGTAATATAATCTTGCTAGACAGCCAGGGCGCAATCTATAAAGGGAGAAAAGGATTAACTCCAATTAAAAAACAGATGAGCCAAATTACTAATTCAGAAAAACTCAAAGGTCGCCTTGAGGACGTGATAGGAGAAAGTGACGTTTTCATCGGTATTTCAGTAGGCAATATTTTAAAAAAACAGTCTGTTAAATTAATGAACAAAGACGCCATTGTCTTTGCTATGGCTAACCCTGTACCCGAGATTATGCCCGGTGACGCTAAAGCAGCTGGAGCAGCCGTTGTGGCCACTGGTCGAAGCGACTTTGATAATCAGATTAACAACGTCTTAGCCTTTCCAGGAGTCTTTCGCGGACTTTTAGATGCTCGGGTAAAACATGTAACCGATCAAATGAAAATAGTCTCTGCTAAGGCATTAGCATCGCTAGTTCAGAATCCTACTCCTGATAAAATCATCCCATCGGTTTTTGAAAAAAAGATTGTTGGAAAAATTGCTAAAAGTATAAAGAAATGTATTGACAAATAAATCAATACTATGATAGATTGAAATAAAGACAGAAACGAAAGGTGAGTCCGTTCAGAGAGAGCGGACTTTTTTAAAAAATATGGATAAACAACCATTTATCTCCGCGGTTGAACAAATTTGCGAAGAAAAAGGCATTTCCAAAGAAAAGGTCCTAGAGACCATTGAAATGGCTTTGGCAGCCGCCTATAAAAAAGAATATAGCCGTAAAGGTCAAAATATTAGGGTTAAATTTAATCTGGAAACAGGCCAGATGAAAGTTTTTCAAATCAAACTAGTTGTTGATGAATCAATGCTTAAAAAAGAAGATGAGATTGAAGAGCAAACGCCAGAAACAGATGGAGAAATCGAAAAGAAAATTAGGTTCAATCCAGAAAAACACATAATGACCAATGAGATCAAAAGCCTTAAAGATTTACCTAAGACAACTAAATCAAAAAAGTTCAAACTTGGAGATGAAATAGAGTTTCCTTTAGAAGTGGCTTACGATTTCGGCCGAATTGCGGCTCAAACAGCTAAACAAGTGATTGTTCAACGAATCAGAGAAGCTGAGCGCGACGTTATCTATGATGAGTATAAAGAAAAAGAAGGACAGGTAGTCAGCGGCATTGTCCAAAGGATTGAAGGTAATAATATCTTTTTAGATATTGGCAAAACCTCTGGTGTTTTGTTTCCAGAAGAGCAAATCCCTGGAGAACACTATCGAATCGGACAACGCCTAAGAGTATATATCACTGAAGTCCAAAAAGATTCCCGTGGCCCAACTATATCACTTTCCCGCGCTCATCCTAAAATAGTCAGCCAACTTTTCATTTTAGAAGTACCAGAAATCAATGCTGGTACGGTTAAGATAAAATCGATCGCCCGAGAAGCTGGCTCGCGCTCTAAGATCGCAGTTGTCTCTACTGAGGAAAGGGTCGATCCAATTGGCTCAATGATCGGTCAAAAAGGTACTCGGGTCCAGACCGTAATCAACGAACTATCTGGTGAAAAAATCGATATTATTGAATGGTCAGAAGATCCAGTTAAATTCATTAGTCAATCTCTCTCGCCGGCTAAAGTAATTAATGTTGAAGTAGACAAAAATAGAAACCAGGCTAAAGTAATAGTTCCTGAAGATCAACTTTCGCTGGCCATTGGTATTAAAGGTCAGAATGTTAGACTAGCCGCTAAGCTAACTGGCTGGAAAATCGATATTGCTACTCAGAAACCAGCTAAAGAAAAGATTAAAAAACAAACTGAGAAAAAAACTACTTCCAAGAAAAAAGACATAAAAAGGATTAAGAAAAAAGAAACTAAATCGACTAAAAAGCCTGGTCTAAACAAAGGAAAGAGAAAAACTACTAAAAAGACGAAGGCAACTAAGAAATAATTTGTATATCAATGAGGAAAGGACTGATTGACAAGTCCTTTTTTCTTTGGTAGTATCAAAAAGTTAAATAACAATCGGCATATAAACCCATATTAATTATCCTCTGAGTAAATGAAATAAAACAATGATATATTGGCTGCTCGGACAATAATGATAAGAGTTAAAATGCAATTAATTCATGAACAATTTAATCGTAGTTATTGGAACCATTGTCGGTACTTTAATAGTCGGATCAGTTTTAGGCTATTATACCCGACAAACTATTGCTAAAAAACGGGCTGGCACTATTGAAGCCAAGCTAAATAAGTTAATTAGTCAAGCCAAAGAAGAGGCAAGAGAAACATTACTTCAAGCTAAAGATAAATCCAATAAAATCTTAGAAGAGGCCAAAGGCCAGGAAAGAGAAGGATCATCACGTCTAAACCGGTTAGAGGAAAGACTAATCAGAAAAGAACACGACCTTGATCAAAAGAACAATCAACTGGAAAAAGATTATTCTAATTTCAAGATTAAGGTTCAAAAAGTCAGAAAAATTAAAGACGAGCTAGGCAACCTTCATCAACAAAAGCTAACTGAACTGGAAAAAATCGCTAAACTTACTCAAGATCAAGCTAAAGAAGAACTTTTATTGGCTGCTGAAAAAGACCATCAACAGGTTCTTCTGGAAAGAATCAACAGATTGACTCAAGAGGGACAGGAAGAATTAAATAAAAAGGCTCAAAAGATTATTGCTCTGGCCATGCAGAGATATGCTGCCTCTCAGGCCAGCGAAACTACCTCAACTACGGTTAACTTACCAAACGATGATCTTAAAGGACGAGTTATTGGTAAAGAAGGCCGTAATATTAAAACTTTAGAAAGGTTAACCGGTGTCGAGGTCTTGGTTGACGATACACCAGGTGCTGTTGTAATCTCTGGATTTGACCCGGTTCGTAGACAGATCGCTAAAATAGCGCTGGAAAAACTAATCCTTGACGGAAGGATTCAACCGGCTCGAATAGAAGAAATGGTTGAAAAAGCTAGCCAAGAAATCAACGAAAAAGTCCAAGAAGCTGGCGAAGCAGCTATCTACGATGTAGGAGTAGCCGGACTTAACCCGCAATTGATTAAAATATTAGGCCGCCTCCGTTTTAGAACAAGTTATGGCCAGAACGTACTACTACACTCAGTGGAAGTAGCTCATTTGTCAGCTGCGATTGCTTCAGAGCTAGGAGCCGACGTTGATCTAGCTAAAAAAGCTGGCTTATTCCATGATATTGGGAAATCAGTTGATCATGAAATTCAAGGTACCCACGTTGAAATAGGCAAAAAAATCCTTAAAAAGTTTGACGCTGATCAAAGAATAATTGAAGCAATGCAGGCTCATCATGAAGAATATCCCTATGAAAGCTTAGAATCAATCGTTGTTCAAGTAGCTGATGCTATCTCTGGAGCCCGACCAGGAGCCAGAAAAGACTCGCTTGAAGCCTATCTCAAAAGGCTAGAAGAGCTAGAAAAAGTGGCTAACAACTTTAGCGGCGTAGAAAAAGCCTATGCTATCCAAGCTGGTCGAGAGATCCGTGTTTTTGTTCAACCAGACGCAGTGGATGACCTCGGCGCCCACAAGCTAGCTAAAGGAATTGCTGATCAAATTCACCAAGAATTAAAATATCCAGGAGAAATTAAAGTAAATGTAATCAGAGAGACTCGAGTGATTGAGTATGCTCGTTAATTTTCTTTATTAATTATGAAAATAATATTTTTCGGCGACCTTGTTGGCCGACCAGCTCGTCAGGCAATTAAAAAGACCTTACCTAAATGGAAAAAGAAATACGCGCCAGATCTAGTCATTGCTAATGGAGAGAATTTAGCCCATGGCTCAGGCAT
>Ga0114923_10003077_pt1 | contig 11250 bp, 8 predicted proteins | sample SumtaG_FD_89578 | JGI IMG/M metagenome (GOLD analysis project Ga0114923, IMG submission 89578) | Deep subsurface microbial communities from Indian Ocean to uncover new lineages of life (NeLLi) - Sumatra_00157 metaG | ecosystem: Environmental > Aquatic > Marine > Oceanic > Sediment | place: near...
CATCCCTCACGCTTGAGGCGCGAGGTCATGCCGACGTTATCACGGGGCCACGCTATCTTGGCCGGGTTGTTGGAGATTTCCATGTGTCTCTCTTCCGGGTTAAAAGCGCCTACGGGTTCTGTCGAAGGCGCTGGGGGTTGGGGGACCTTTGCGGTTCATATGGCTCCAGCCCGTGGGCTCTCTGCCGGTCCGCAGTGGGTCCTTCATCATGGCATTATATGCAGCGAGTGCCGCTTGCGTGCGTGCCACATCTTCGTCTTGCTTGATCCCGTCCAGCCAGTAGCGGCAGGAACCGGCGACTGCATCGAGCCTATCCTCATGGATCAGCGCGCCCTTCTCACGAGTGATGCGGGATAGCTGATACCAGAACGAGTAGCTGGCGCGGTCGTTGATCGCGTAACGCTTGGTGGTCTGCCAATCCTTCTCCAGCAAACCGATGTCACATACGAACTTGCCTGCGCCAATGATCGGCTCAAGCGTGTCGATGATGCGAAGCTCCTTCTGTCCACTCTCCCACACGTCCTCCACTTCGCACTTGTGCGACTGGAAGAGTGTCGGTTGCCAGACAGCCGAGAGTGCGCCCTTGCCGTAGTTCTCCTCGATGCGGACGATGTTGACGTTCCACTTCATGGCCACTTCGGTGAGGGCATCCAAGCTCGACTGATCGAGCCCGCCTTTGACGCCGCCCACGTCCACGAGGTATATCTTACCCGCGAGGAGCTTGGTCACAGCGTAGGCAGTCTCATCCCCGTTCTGGCCACCGCCAGCGGGATCGACATACATACAGGTAGCGAGGAACGCGCCGTGCTCGGCACTGAAGGTGCCCACCTTGTAGTAGCGCTGGACAATCGGCCAGTCAGTCGGCGGGTATAGTCTCTGATCCTCGGATTGCTGCCAGTTCATGACCAAGGGAGCGGTGTCCTCGTTGATGTGCATGAACCTGATCTTCTCAGCCTTGAGCGGGAACCTGTCGGCATCGCTTAGGCGAGTATCCAGCATATGCTGTAGCTGGAAGTAAGCCGCGCCCTGATCGATCTCCTTGGTAGCTAAGAAGCTCTCGCCCAGTAGCACGGGATCAGTTGGCTTGCCTCGGTCGGCCATGGGGCCGCCGCCCGTGCGTAGGGACGGATCGGCTTCCATAACCTCCTTTATGATTGGTGCCAGTCTCTCTCCATAGTTGTCCTCTTCCAAAACGGTGGGGTAGCGCCCCGGCCAAACACGGATCGTGTAGCCACGGCTGTAGAGCCCGTTGTAGATACTGTCGATGGACTGAGGAGTGCCCAAGTAGATGATCTCGCCCTTAGAGCAGATCGATGTGAAATCTCGCGACAAGTGCACGAGGCGACCGCGCTGTATCTCCGTCATGGAGTTCTTGGCGCTCTCGATGTCATCGGCAATCAGTATATCCGCACGCTTGCCCTGAAGGTTCGAAGTAATGCCGACACACGCGATGCTCGGGGACTTCTCTGCGCCCTTGAGTTCGTAGTGTATATCAAACGCTTTAACGCTGCTTCGATCTCCGTGAGATTTATCTGGGCGCATACACTCAAGCTCTGGCATGCCGTTGATGATCTGGATGATCCATCCGCTGATCTCTTGGGCCATGTCTGAGCCTGACGACACAATGAGCACTCGGGTAGTCGGGTCATGTATCTGTCTCCATACTGCATAGGCTGCGGTGATGGTTGTCTTCGCCTGTCCGCGCTGGGCTTGGATCATTCGGTTGACCGGCCCATGCTCAAGGAACCTTGCGATGTCGATCTGAACTGCTGTGCAAGTGAAGCCCATCAGCCCTTCGATAACATCGAAAAGAAATGGGCTGAACTCTTTATACTCCTTTTGCAGAAGCTTCAGTTCAGCCCATCTCTCGCCCTTGCTAAACTGACGCTCAACCATCGTTCCCTACCTTGAGGGTCGTCAGGTCGATCAGGTTAGCGCGCTGTTTCCGGCGCTGAGCAAGCCGCTGCTCCGTATCCGATAGCGCGGCAATCTCTTCGGTGTCGAATGCGATGCTGTTGTCCTTGAGGAACTTAGTCATCGCGCCCAACATAGCGGGGTTGGGTTCCGTCTCTGGTAGCGGGTCGCCCTCTGCGTTGGTGAGGGGTTCCCGGTCCATCTGGTCGATATACAAGTCGCATACGCGCTTGAATACTCCAGCCACTTTGGCATGCAAGTCGCCAAGGACGGCTTCCGTCGCTGCGTTCTTAGCCATAAAACCTCCCTATAGCTGCGATGCCGATGGTGATGACAATTGGCAGCAAGAACGCGATACCCAGCAGTTTGCCGCGCATCTGTTCCACCACCCTCAGTCGGTCATCCATCTTTTCGATGCGGTCCCCAGTCTCATCCTGACGGGTGAGCAGATGCTTCACATCCACGCTCACTTCCGTCACTTTGATCATGAGTTCCGTCAACCGCTCTGCGGTCGTCATAACGCCTGTCCTTCCGAGAACAGGGTGTCCAGTTGTGCCTTGGTAAGACCCATCGCTTGGATCACGTTGCGGTCGTTGCGTCGGACGATGTGCATCATCTTCCAGTCTTCCACGACCCCAGCGGGGGCCATGTCCAGCCGGTTGCGCACACGGTTCCATTCGCCCATGATCCGAAGTTGTCGGACCAAGCGGACCTTAGTGATCGCCCGTGGGCGAACCTCATCCCGACGCACTGAGCGCCGGGCTTCGAACTCGATCTCTTCAGCACCCGTCAGGAACCGCTCTGTAACAGTTCCATCACGAGAGACTGACATTGTTTTCAGTGTCATGTCATCAGCCCTTTATGCCAAAGATACGGATCGTGCCGTTGCTGAGAGTGCCCGATGTGGGAGTGAACTTGATGGCGTCGATCAACGCTGTGGATTGGTTGAAGCCGCCACGGATGGTCACGTTACCAGCAGGAGACACGGTGTCCCCATCAACAGTAGCCATCATATGCGTCTTGCCAGTGTTGTGCGTATTCATGAACATCACTGCAAAGTTCAAGTCGGCTCTGGTGGTATGCACCATGAGGAGGTTCCAGCGGCTCCGCCGTCCCCACCGTCTGTGATATACCATTCGAGGTAGCTGGTTTCATAGCTCACGCCGTTGTCGTCCGAGAACGTCACATCGATCTCGCCGGTGCTGTCCACGTCCTCGAAGGTGACCATCAGGCCGATGTAGTCTTCGAGATCGGTGAACGCGATGGAAGCGCTGGTCGAGGGCGCGGCTGTGGTGATCGCCACCATGCCAATGCCCGCAGCCGCGTCCGCATACGCAGTCGAGGCGATCTGTGTGTTGTTGGTGCCCGGTGCCGCCGTGGGCGTCAGAGGGGTGCCGGTCAGTGTCGGAGAGGCCAAGTTCGCCTTAGCCGCGACACCTGCGACGATCTGGTCGTCGACATACTTCTTCCGCGCCGCGTGATCGTCTGCGGTCGGGTCAGTCGCGGCCTTGAGGTTCATGGCCGCTGTCATCTGCTGGGAGCCGTCGAGTAGCATCACGCCACCGCCGCCTACACTATCATCGACATACTTCTTCGTCGAGAGATGCAGGTCAGAGGTTGGTGCAACGCCGGTGATAGTCCCCGTGAAGTCGACACTGCCGTCCCTCACGATAACTTCGTCACTGTCGATCAACGCTGCCGAGGCCGCTGCTTCCGCAGCCGAGGCCGCACTAGCGGTCGCCGCTGTCTCCGCGTCTGTCGCTCGCGCGTCGATGTCGATCCCGTCCACGCGCCCGTCCAGTATCTCTTGCATGAGATGGAAGTTCTGGCGGAAGGCGATCATGACGTTGCGGTTGGTAACGTCGTCTCCGTCTTCGAAGTCAATCTCGAAGGCGTCGGGGTCCACGGTGCGCTCGACCGTGACGGTGCTCGGGTTGTCGAGGGCTTCGGTCACATTGACGACGAACTCGCTGTCGAACGTGAACGTCCGGTAGGTCTGCGCGCCCTCGCCATCAACCTCGCCTGCAACATAAACTTGAATGTCGGCTTCTTTGATGTAGCCAAGGGCTAGAGCGATGGTGAAGGTTCGATCCCCACCACTGTAGGTAAACGTCTGCTTAGAGTAGGGCACTGCTGCCTCCCTTGGTTGTTAGGGGCGAGGTCCGATCCCCGCCCCTCCTTTATCCGTCTGCCTTAGCGATAGCAGCCTGAACACCGGAGTGCTTCAGGATGTCACCGAGACTTCGGTGGCTCAGCCCTGCATCCGGCTTGCTACGTGTGCGCTTTGGCTCCGCAGGCTCGTTCTTCCGCTCGGCTGTGATCCCCTCGTAGAGAGAAGCCACCACCGCCGAGATGACGTAGGTTCCCGCGAACGGGAGTGCCTTGATCGCCTGCTTGTCGTAGTAGTCCATGTCGCCTGCCGCTGCGCTCCAGAGAGCACCCGGCACACGCCGTAAAGCGTCCGCCTGTGTGAATACCGGTGGCACCACACTCTCATGCGGGCCGTATCCGCCGATACGCACGTCATCGAGCCCCATGATAGTAGCTGCGGGGTTCCACGCCATACCGATCCAGCTACTCGCGTTGTTGTAGTTGAACGCGCGCACGGCTCGGTTTGCTTCGGTGTCGTCTCGGTTGTCGATCACGTCGCGGATGTGTATCGCCGCATAGGCTGTTCCCAGCCCATACAAGGTCGTCGAGAGTGCTTCCATGTCCATGTGCTTCGCATGCCGAATGAACTGCTTCTGAAAAGCAGCCATCGGGAACGTCATCAGATGGGTCATCAGTGACCCCCACCCGGTGTGCATCCATGAGTCCTGCTCGCCAGCCATAGAGCGCTGAACGATAGTATTCATGTTACGCCTGAGTGCGGAGCCGAAAGTCTCAGCGAGTTCCACGTCCCACTTATCAAGGTGGATGCGGTTAACAAACTTCCCAGTCGGGTCAAACTCTATGACGCCGCTGTGTATCAGGTTGTCCAACTGCTCTAGCTCCAAGCGGCCTAAGCCTAGTTCGCTCTCCGCTCTTGCTAGGAAGCCGTCGATGCCGTCGTTCTTCAGAGTGCGGAACACCTTGTCGACGATGCCTACCATAGACACCTTCTGCTGGTAGCTCCGAATGAGATTGAAGCCACTCGTGTAGGCTTGAATGAATGCCCCATTGCTGGACATATCACTTGCGCCCTGAGCGACCTTCTGCGTCCATGTCGCGGCGTCTTGCCTTGACACATCGTCCAAGTCCAGCCACTCGGCATACATGCGCTCATCATACCCGATCTCTCCGGTGATGTAAGCCACGTCGTCGAGCAGCGCCTTGTTGCCTGCACGCAGTTCTTTATCCCAAGCAATCAGGACACCGCGCCTCCAGTAATTCGCGATGCCCATCTGTCCGATAGCTGCACCAAGCTCGCTTAGCTGTGTGATGCCCAGCTTCTCCAGCAGGCCCAGGTTAGCGATACGCTTCATGGTGGATAGGACACGTCCGATGCCCACGTTGGTGGTTCCTTCGAGACTGGAGAAACCATGGGTCGGTCCGGCGTTGAAGTGCGAGAACATCGCCTCCATCATCTGGGTGGAAGTGACGGCCTCGCCCAGCGCCCGTTGCTCGGCTTGAAGTGCCTTGATGACTGTCGTGCGGGTGGCTCGGTTGGTGATGCCGTTCCGGGCTAGGGCGGCTGCTCCGGACATTTGGCGAGCATACCGCTGCCATGTCCTGTGCATGTCGTTGTCGAGCAAGTCCACCAGTTGCAGCTTCTCGCCGCCATCGGTAGTCCTGATCTCGACGCCTAGGTCCAGTTCGTTGCGGGTCTTGGCGAAACTCTCCTTGCCTTTCTCGGCTTGGTCGCCTAGCAGTCGCCGCATCAGCCCTTGGATTTCCTTCTCAGATACGCCACTATCGCGCAGCGCTGTCTGTAGGGCCTCCCGGCCATCCGTAGTCATCATCGTCTGCACGCTCACGTCAAGCTCACTCGCGCCCGCTCGGGCACGTGCCAGCACAGCCTTGGCTACGAGCTTGGCGTCCTTCGCCTCACTCATGCCTGCTGCCCTGTAGCCATTGGCCAGCGCGTCTTCGATGTCGGCCATCTTCACGCCACGCTTGAGAACGCGGTTGATCGCGAAGCCGTCCCAGCGGTAGGGATTGTAGCCGCGCCGGTCCTGAACCCCCGTGAGACGGTCAAAGCCGTCCAACGCGGTCTCTCCAGCCTTGCCACGCCCGATCTCTAGGGCTTCCCGCCCAGCCGCCTCATAGCGATCAGCGGCCTCCACAATCGCGCTGTGGCGACCGGAGCGCAGACGACCGTTTGCACGATCTGACATTTCGAGCATAAGCTCCCGGCTCCACATCCGCCGACCAGCGGAGGAAATGTGATAACCGGAGTTCGCCCAGGTCATGTTCTTCATGCCACCGGGTTGCATAGTCTCGTTCGCCCACTTGTTCATAAGCGGGTCGATGTGTCGTCCGATGTGTGTCTGGATGCGAGTGTGGTAGTTCTCCATGCGGGTGCTCGAAGTCGCTCGACCCCGGCCCAGTCCACTCGGGCTCTCGAAGATTGTGCCAGCGATGTAGTTACCCATCGTGGCTTGGCCCTTGTATAGATCATGGAAGAAGACGGTTGAGAACCCGCCGAACTCGTTGGTGACAATCTTTGCCCACCAAAGATCAGCGAGACGTTCCCGCTCCTCGCGGAAGTTCTGGTCCCATACCCACTCGTCGCTGTGGTCAATCCAGTCGGCCTCTGCATCGCCTATCGGACCTTCAGGGTCCTCAAGAACTCGCTTCGGTCGGCCAGCAGCACCCGACGCTTCCGCGCCGACGCCTTTGACTTCCTCGCCACCGATGACAAGTCCACCATCCTCTCGGGTGGCGGGCGGGGCCTTCGGCTGTTCGCCACGCAGGATACCTGCGGCCAAGTCAGTGTCGGTCGCTGCCGGGGCAACAGGGGCTTCTTCGCCTAGCACGCCAGCACGCAGTGCGCGATCCGGCTGATAGGTATCTGCCGCCTGCACCATGTCCTCGACGTTCAAGTTGTCGGTCAGGTTGGGATCGTTGCGTGCTACTCGGGCGAGGAACTCTCGTTCCGCCACCTTCATGTTCACTCGATGCCCACCCTTGAGCGCGGTGTTCAAACCAGCGCCTAGGGTAGTTGAGGCAAGCAGGATCATAGCAAGGTCAGACCACTCTGCGGTTTCCCGTGCGGACTGATCCATTATGCCGACGACAGCGCCAGCTTGGAAACCTGCGTTGATGCCCTGTGTGAAGTTCGACAGTCGAGCAGCAGCACGAGCGGTCATGCCGCCCTTCATCGCTGCCTTCAGAGTAGCGCCAGCCACTCGTGCCTGAAGTAGTGCGCCACCGGGCGCGAGGATAAGAGGGATGTCGCCGTCGATGACTGAGCCTGCCACCACCGCGAAGGCGTGACCGGGAGCCTGCTGCGCTACTCGTGCGCCACGCTCTAGCTCGTCCAGTGCCCGCCCAAGTGCGCGGTTGGCTGCGGCGAGGCTGTCCTCGTCGAGGATGTTCTCTGCCGTGTTGCGGTCGATCTGCGGAGGCAGTGTCTTGGCGAACGCCGCCTTGTCATACCCATCCGGGGCTTCGTCGCGGAAGCCGATCAGGCCAAGTGCGCCCTCTTGCCGGACTTTGGTTACGACGCCTCTGACCGCTGGGGCCAGACTGTCGACGAATGTATCAGCGAACGACTGCTGCGCGGCTTCGCGCTGAGCATTGGCGTGCGCTCGTGTGCCGGGGACCTGACGCAAATCAAGTCCGGGGTTCTTTGGAAGCTCACGTAGGGCCGTGAGTGTGGCTTCGATGGGTCCTGTCGGACCTGCCTTTTCATGGGCCATAGGGCTCTCCAGTGTGAATAAAATGGCCCCGTGGATACCGCTTTATCAGTGCGGTCCACGGGGACTTGAGTTAGAAGTTCGGGTTGGTCTGCATGAAGTATGCGCCTGCTGATTGCAGGTCTATCACGATAGGTTCACCTTCCTGACCGTGCTCGTTGAACACGCGCACCTTGAGAACTTTACCATCCGGCGTGGTGAACGCCCGATAGTTACGCAAGCCACGCAACGCTGAGATACGAGCGTCCTGCAACTCCATGCCCTGATCGAAGTCAGGACCAAGACCCCACAGTGCGCCACTGATGGCTTCCTGTGTGGCTCGGGGCAGTAGCTCGATAAAGTCGATGTTGTCGAGTTCAGGATACGCCTCCCGCATCTGCGGGGATGCCAGCCATTCCGACACCACTCTGTCGGTGATGTTGACTGTGGCATACTGGTTGGCGTTGCCCCCGAACATGACTTCGTTCTGCTCGAAGGCGAAGTTCACGAAGCTACCGCCGATGACAGCGGTGTGCCGCTTCATTGTCTCCATAGCAGCCGGGACCAGCGTAGAAGCTTTCGAGTAGGGTTGGCCCTGCGCGGCGATGTAGACTTCTCGCTCTAGTGCAGCACCAACTTGTGCTCGGGTCTCCGGGGACAGGAACCGCTCCTCCTCCGTCCGCGTATTCCGGAACGGCTCTGATAGATCGGCGTCACTGTTCCAGAACGCTTGCCATAGGTTCACGTTCTTCCAGTCGTAGTAGTCCGAAACCTCCGAGGCGATCTCGTCTTGTGCCTCGGCAGACTTGATGAAGTCCGCAGCCCGATCCGTGCGGTTGCGCATCTCGGTATCTGCGATGATCTGGATCGCCTGCTCGATCTGGCCGGGTTGGAACTGTTGTCCCTCCGTTACACCGGCGACCGACATGACCTGGAGTGCTCGCACTTCGGCCTTCTTGGTCAGGTAACCCTTCGATACTTCTCCGTCCGTTGCCCGCATGCGTGCGTAGTTGTTGATCGTCTGCACTGCTTCTGCATTCGGGCGACCGTCGATGGTCAGGCTGTTCAGGATCGTAGCGCTTTCCTTGGAAACCACGTCCGGATCAACCTGACCGAACTGGCTGTATAGGTCTGCGGTAGCCTGAGCAATGCCCTCATCCCGCCGTGCGGCGTCTTCGGGTGTCTGCTTCGACTTCAGGAACACTTCCTCGTGGTCCTTATGGATTTGAGCGTAGGCTTTCTTGTAGGCTCGCTTCTTCTGCGGGCCATTCAGCCGGTCCACGTTGTTGTGCACGATGGCTTCGCTGATGTCCACGTCCTCTTCGAGGCGAGCATACTTGCTCTCCATTGCGTTTAGCAACTGAGTGAACGCGGCTTCACGTATCTTGGTGTTTCCATCGTCTGTGGTCTGTAGGCCCAGTTCCAAGAAGATTTGGTTAGCGCCCTCTCGGAGTGCGAACATCGCTCTACTCAATTCGTCCTGAGTGTAGCTGTGCGGGTCCGTGATGATGCTTTCCCACTGAGCCAGGAGTGGCATCATGCGGGTCTGCAACTCGGACTTTTGCTCGTCGCTCACGCGGTCGGTCTCTGACTTGTTCACGATAGCCATACGCTGCCGGATCAGTTCTTCTTCCCGGTTAGCCATAGCCAGTGTCTTCTTGATGCCGAACTGCTGACGGGCACTATCCCGTTCGCCCTTCCACACCTGACGGTTGATGGTGCCCGCCATGAACTGGCGATCACTCTCTCCAACGATGACCATCATGGCTGAGTAAGCTTCCACGTCGGCAGCGTCCTTGGCCTCGGTCGTGATGCGCAGCATCTCGTTGTAGCGATCCCCGACCAGCGGGGCCTTCATGTCGTTGTATTTCTTCACGGCCTTCTTGGCGTATGCCTCGGTCTGCGCCCGATCTGGGAGCACACTGTAGTCACGCCCGGCGTTGAACCACTTGTTGGCGGCACCCGGCCCGGCGTTATACGCCACTGCCATAGCCTCGATATCGCCCGGAGGCCAATCGAAGCCACCACTGGCGTGCTCGTCGCCGTAAGCGAAGGCGGTCCAGTAGTCGCCACCGAACCTGAAGTTGTCCGCGACACTGCCGTCAGAAGGTGTCAGCCCGTAGCCCGGATCGTCGCCAGTCTTGGGCATCACTTGCCGTAGGCCCTGAGCCTTGTCGCCCTTGTTAGCACCGCCCTCGATGAGCGGCCCCTCGATATACTCGGGATCGCCGGGGGCACTCTCGTTGCTCTGCATGATCGAGACGCTGGCACGCCCGAAGGCTTCCCAGCTACCGCGCGCTGTCGCGCCGTCCATGGCCAGCCGCCGTGTCTTGTTGAGCGTCCGGTGCGGATCGGCTGCGGCGTTGAACGCTGCCTCGGCCTCCTGCATGGTGATCTCGATCCCATACTGGTTGTAGAGGCGGATCGTGCTGTTCAGCGCGTCCTCGGGTTCCAGTTCGCCAGATGCGATCTCAGCCTTGAGGGCCTGCATGCCGTCGAACAGGACTTCATCATACTCCCGCCGTAGCCGGTTCTGATACTCGGTCTTGCCCGCTTCCATGCGCCGTAGCTCCTCAGTCGAGAGGTTCGCTGTTGCGCCGGATGCCACGAGGAGGCCGTAGGCTCTCGGGTTGTCGTTCTGGAAGGATAGCACGATGCCTTCTACCAAGGCCGCGTTGAGGCGGGCCTGCGATAGACTGCCTGCTGCGCTGTCGCCGCCACCCGTAGCAAAGGACACGAGTGCCCCTACGCTCTGGGTGTCACGAGACATAGCGTCGATCCCGCGCACCAGTGCGTCGAACGTCTGCTGCTCCTGATGGTTGGCGTAGGCCAGCGTGTGCTGGGTGATCAGTTCCGGGGCCTGTGCCACCATCTGCTCGCGGATCATGCGTGCCATGCGTGGGTCTTGCCCGTCAACGAGGGTCTCCAGTTGTCCGACATACTGCTCCCGATACTGATCGGCGTCGAGTTCGAAACCCTGGTCCTCGATAAACTGCTTCTGTTGTGCGACTAGAGAAGCGCTCATCGTCTGTGCGCTCACGACGCGGTGTCCTTGCAACGCCCACTTGTTCGCACCATCCATCTCTAGCTGGTCGAACGTCTGGCCCTGCATAGAGGCTATCGCCCCGTCCATCGCATCGGCTTCATGTTCCTTGTTTGCCTCGGCCTTCAATCTCTCGTCTGCCCAGCCGCCTAGGGCAGCGGCAAGTTGACCAGCTATGGAGGGCATCTGTCGAGGCATGACCGGGGTGGACACACCGGGACCACTGATGGTCGCGGGTGTTACCTGCGCCTCTCCTGCCAGACTGTCAGTGACGACCTTCCGGCGAGTTGTTCCACTTACCATTTCTATCTCCTGTGGTTGGCAGGAGCATTACTGCTCCCACCACCGTTTCATTCTGTCGCCAATCTTATCGCCTTCCGGCTGATGGCGGTCAAAGTCGTCGACCAGCGAAGCGCCGATCCCCATCACAGATGATAGCATACTTGGCTTGGAGTTCACTGTGATGTCTCGTCC
>Ga0114923_10003078_pt1 | contig 11249 bp, 7 predicted proteins | sample SumtaG_FD_89578 | JGI IMG/M metagenome (GOLD analysis project Ga0114923, IMG submission 89578) | Deep subsurface microbial communities from Indian Ocean to uncover new lineages of life (NeLLi) - Sumatra_00157 metaG | ecosystem: Environmental > Aquatic > Marine > Oceanic > Sediment | place: near...
AAAATAATTAAAGTTAAAGCAATTAAAGATACTGCCAGGCTTAAATCTCGACTGACAAAATAAAAATGGTGAGTCATATAGCCGATTTGAGCAGCCCATTTAGGTAAAAGAAATAAAAAAACAGCCAAGAAACTTATCTCTGATCTTTTATATATAGTATAAGTCAGATAATAAACAGCAAAATATAATAGCCAAAGGCTAATAAAATAGATAGTAAAATATGTCCAAGAAAGATTTAAATTAAAAAGTTTTTTAATAAAAACAATAAAATAGTTGAAAGGTGAATACAAATTATGAGGCTGAGAAAAATAATAATCATTAAGATAAAGCGCAGGATTCAATAATTTATTTAAATAAGGCAAGTAGTGATGATGATCCAAAACATTAAAATAATAACCGTGAATTAATGGACTGATAATGGTGAAAAATGTAATTAAAAAATAATCTTTAAGTTTCATAAATTCTCTTTTCTTAATGAGGCATCTTCTTCCTCAAAATCAATTTCATTGTTTTGAAGATGGTTGTTTTTAAAAATAAAGGGCAATCTAGAAAATATGGGTTTTTTTTGATAAGAAGCTAAACCTATATGATTATTGATAATTTGATTATTAGAAATTTCCGGCTGGCTGCTATCTTTAACTGCAATACCTATATTGCAGTTTTTTAAAATATTATTACTAATTTGAGGGCCGGAAGTTTCTCCCAGAGATATGCATTTATCTCCAGAATTGTCAATTAAATTATTCTCTATTAGTGGTGAAGCAGAGCCTAAATCAAGACCATCATTTCCATTATTAGTAAAGATATTATTTTTAATTTCTCCATCGCCAAAATCAAGGTCAAAACCATCATAATCATTATTAATAAACTGATTATTTGAAACTTGAGCATCAGCATATTTAATATTTAAACCATCATCTCCATGATTAAAACGAAAAATCGAATTGGTAATAATAGCACCTGAAACATTATGGATAGCTAGCGCACCAGTGAAGTAAGTGCCATTAACTATAGCTTCACCGGCATGTTCTGCAATTAAATGGTCAAAACTACTGCCACTGGCTTGCTGACCAATAACAGCGAACACACCCCAAGGCTTTGATGAGTCTTGAGCAGTTAAAATAACATTGTTGGCTTGAATTGGACTATAACTAATAAAGGATACATTTTCTGCAAAAACTAATTTAACGCCTGAAAGAAGTTTAACTTGATAACCGGAAGGGATAATAATAGTTTCATTAATATAGTTAACTCCGGAATAGATAAGTTTTTGAGGTGATTGAAATAATTTATCAAAGTCTTTAAATTCTGAGTCAATAATTGTTTTACTAGGATCGGTAACATTAATTGGCTGGGAAAAAGGTAAATCAAAACCACTGGTTTCATTGGGAATATTTTGCTGATCTAATTTATCTTTAATTAATTGAAGTTGATCAATTATCTGCTGACGATACTTTTTAGTTTGCTGAACATACCCATAGTTAGAAAAGAATTTAAGATAATCTTGGAAAACAGCTGTTTTGGTTTGTTCAATTAACTGATCATAATAACCCAAATCCTCTCGAAGATTATCTACATTATTCACATAATCAGATAATATTTGATTTCGTTGTTTTAGCCATTCAGGATTTTTCAACACTCGAGAAACTAAAGGATTATAGCTAACCGGCCAACCATAACTGCCCAGAACATCCCAGGGAAAAATAAAAAACTTACCTAAAGCCGGATGCCAGTAGAGACGAATATTGTGAGTGCTGTCCTGATGACTGCTACCCATTAAAATTAAGTGAGCTTGCCAGGCAAGAAAACTGTCAATATCTAAGATATAAGGAAGCTGGCTGAAAAATTCCTCATCTTCGGCATGGTTAAGCAAATCAAGCAATAGAGCCAACTCAGCATAGTTATCGTTTTGATAGATTTCATCTTGAACATATTTTTTCCAGTATTTAAGTGAAGAGTAGATTGGTTTTTGTTCTGATCTTTTGACCGACTGATCAACTTCGCCATAAAGATTGCCGATTGGTAACTGATTTTTCTCTAAGAAAGCAGCAGTCCAATGTTCAAATTGCCAGTAAACACCTTGAGTTTTGCCATTAACTTTTAGAACAGTAAATTTGCTTGAAGGGATAAATAAGCCCAGTTTTTTAGCCCGAAAATTACTTAATTCCTGAAGATACATGCCTCTATCCTCAGGAATGACTAAATTAATGATTGTTTGGCCAAAAAATGGCTGATTATCATTGAATTTGATTTGCCAGGATTTTTTAGGCCGAGCCCAATGATCAAAATCAGTTCCATAGTAATGAACATCAACATCATATTCCTGCTCTTGATATTTAAACTTAGCCGGAACATATCTTTTGTACTCAGCAGTTAATATTTTAGTCTGAATGGCATCGGGTAGATTACGATTTAAGAACACGTAGTTGTCGGGATTTAGGGTTAATTCATAAACAGGCAGAGAATAAGACTTAAAGTAATAAGGGGAATAAAAAATGTCAGTCAATTTAGCTAAATAAGTAACAATACTCGTTTTCAAACTAGGAGAATTAGGATTATATGTTCTAAATAAATAAATGATAACAAATATAAAAACACAAAAAAATACAGGTAAAAAGAACTTTTTTTTCATTTTCATTTCGGTAGTTTCTGTGTGAGAATTATGTTTTCAAAACATATTGGCGGCCAAGCAAGTAATCTATTATAAATTTTATGCCACCAAATAATTTTAGAAGGAATTAAAAGTGTAAAAATAGAAATTAGCGGCAAAGTGGGGAAAAGTCCTTTAATTCTGATTATTTTAAAGTAAGGTTTTAATATCTTTTTATATTCTGCTAATGGTCTGTCGCCGGGATGCCGGTCAATCCCAGAGGTTCTGAGAAGTTTGCCTGCGAACAAAAAAGAAAATCTTGAAGCTAAATGAGCCAGATTTGGTAAAGATAATAGTAATTTGCCATCAGGTTTGAGTATACGAATAATTTCTTTTAAGGTTTTATTCTGATCATGGAAATTTAAATGTTCTAAAACATCTAAACATAAAACTGCGTTAAATGATTTGTCTTGGTATGGTAAATTAGTAATATCGCCTTTGGTTACCAGAGTTGATTGGTAATTGAGATCAAGGCCAACGATGTTAAATCCCTTCTTGTAATATTTTTTTACTAAAACACCTTCACCGCAACCTAAATCAATAATTCGATGACGCTTGCTAAAACTTTCAATTAATTTATCCACATAATCCATTTTTTCTAAATAAACCGGTAAAAATGGCCACTTGGGATCAAGATTAAGATGATAGTCCTTTTTTGTAGTATATTCCCCAAAACGTTTAATTTTATTTTTCTTCATTTAATTTCTTTTAGATTGTTTGCTTTCATCCACTTTAAGGTTTTTTTAATCCCCTGCTTTAAGGTAGTTTTTGCCTGCCAAGAGACTAGTTTTTTGGCTTTGGCGGTACTGATTTGTTCTTTAAAAGTTTGACCTTTGCGGTCAGGAATATGTTTAACTGGCCATTCAGGCTTACCCATAGCTTCTTTGATAATTTGAACTAAGTCATTAACACTTTTTTCTTCTTCAGTTGAGACATTGAAAGTCTCGTTAGTAATTCCAGAGTTGATAATAGTGACAATACCTTCAACCAAATCATCAATATAGGTCAAAGCTCTTGTCTGCTTGCCTGAACCATGGATAGTAATTGGTTTACCTTGATTAATTTGATTGATAAAAACTCCTGGAGCTAAGGCGGCTCTCATATCAGGACCATAGCAGGTAGACAGTCTTAAAATTACATAGTTTAAATCATATGAATTATGATAACCTTTAATAATCCACTCTCCGGCATATTTAGCAGCAGCATAAATTTCTGAAGGTTCAACTTTTGAGTTTTCATTAGATGGCAAATCAGAGGTGTTACCATAAACACAACAGGTGGAAATAAAGTATAATTTTGTTTTTAAATCAGCGCAAGTATTGGCGACATTGATTAAGCCACCAATATTAACATCTAGTCCTAGTAATGGATCTTTTTCAAAGTCATTAAGATTAGCTATAGCTGCCATTAATATAACTGCGTCATATTTTCCTCTTTTGATTTCTTTATAAACTTGTTGTCTGTTTCTTAAATCTTGACCCAACTGTAAATCGAAGATATTTACTTTATGTCCAACTGATTTTAATTTAGAAATGACTTTATTGCCAATAAAACCTTGACCAATATGTAGAAATTTTTGTTTTTTCATCCTTCGTGATTAAATTATTTAATAACTGATCTTATTTTATGCTCGGATTTATCTTTGTAATAAGTTCTAATCATGATATCTGCTAAAATGCCTAAAATTAGAAATTGAATGCCCACAATAGCAAGAAAGGCGGCTAATAATGGAATAGTGCTATCAAAAATTGAGATGTTAAAAACAAGTTTTTTAATTGCTTCAGTGGCGCCCAAAATGGTTCCAATGGCAATTAGTAATAAGCCTATTGTGCCAAAAAAGTGAATTGGTCGAGTAGAATAATCCTGCCAAAATTTAACTATGAGTAAGTCTAAAAATCCTTTGATGGCTTTGGTGGTCTTGTATTTTGATTTTCCGGCATGTCTTTTATGAATAGTAATAGAAATAGTTTTAACTTTGAATCCGCGCCAAATCAGAATGGGAACTAAATAGCGATGCATCTCTCCGAATAGGTTGATATCTTGAAGAACTTCACGTCTATAGACATTGGGAGAAACTCCGCTGTCTTTGACATCTATCCCTAAAAGAAGTCTCACAAGAAAATATTCAACCCGACTAATAAAGCGATTGGCAAAAGGACGGCTGCGGAGATCTCGATAACCGGAGACTACGTCTGTTTTTTGACCAAGAGCATTGATCAATCTGGTGATATCAGCCGGGTCTTGCTGAAGATCAGCATCAATAGTAACAATAATTTCACCCTGAGCATGAGAGAAACCGACCATAAGACAAGCAGTTTGACCTGATTGGCGGCGAAGACGAATAGCTTTAAGCTTAGAATAATTTTTTTTAAGTTTTTTCAGCAGACTCCATGATTTATCAGTCGAACCATCGTCAATAATGATGACTTCGAATTGAGAAGTTATTTTTCTGATAATGGGAAAAGTTTTTTGACAAAATAGCTTAAGATTATCAACTTCATTATGTGCAGGAACAACAACGCTAATGAAAACGGTTTTACTGACTAAGCTAGGCTTCATTTTATTAAAGATTTTAACGTGGTAAACTCATTTCTTTTGAGTAATGCGTTAAGAATATCATATATTGGTTTTTTATATAAGATTCTTCTTGGAAAATTAGATAAACCTTGAAGATTTTTAGTATCAGGAAAATTAATAACTTGCCAAGGATGAATAACCAAAACTGCTGGTTGATTTTGAGAGTTAATTTTGGAAATAAAGTATTGAGTTAATTTGGGAAATAAACTGATAAAAAGTCCTGAGCCGAAAGGAATGCCTTGAAATACAGCTTGCTTAAAACTTTGTGGAAAAGATAGAGATTGTTGAGAAAAACCATAAGAAAATAAAGAAACTGGAATTTCTTTTACGCCTGAATATGTTTTGATTTGCTTATAAGAGCCGTAAAGCGAAGAGTCATACTTAAAGCCAAAATCAGCCAAGATCTTATAAAATTTCTTTTTAAATATCATTTTAGGGGCTCTAAAGCCAATCGGTTTGTATCTAGCCAAGAATTTTTTTGATAATTTGAGCTCTGTTAAAAGATCATTGGTTGTCTTCAATAGCAGGTGACGATGACTATGATAGGCAATTTCATGACCTTTGGAGTGGATAGTTTCAATTAAGTCAGGATACCACTCATAGATTTCACCTGTGACAAAAAAAGTTAATTTGGTTTTATACTGATTAAGTAAATTAAGAAGCAAATTGGTTGCTTGTACTGTATGCAGATTATCACTATAGAGGCGTTTTTTAGGGTTAAATTCCCGATGAAGATGAGATTCTAAATCAATAGAAAGACTATTTTTAATCATTGTTGTATGATTCTATCATGGGAAAGATTAACAATAAAATTTACTTTGCCTAGTGGATAATTATATCTTTACTGATTGGAACTGTTTTTAGTTTTTATCGCTGGATAGGAATAATGTATTATTACGTCATGATAGGTTTACCTCCAAAGCATAAAATGTGGAGATATTGGATCGTTGGAAGTTTGCTGGTTGGATTGGTATTTAGTTTTTTCCATTTAATGATTCCTTTGTGGGGCAATTTTGACAAGAGCCTATATTCCCCCCTTGTTTTAAACCAACAATCTCCTTCATTTGTTTTTGATGAAACAATTTACTATGCAACCAAAACCCGTGAATCGCTAGATGGTCATTATTTAATTAACGATCCGTTTGTGTGGGAGTACAAGAATAAACCTTCCGGATATAACCCAGGAGAAGCCTTGCCGGCTTTTTTAATGGCTAGGCTTTCGGCAATTTCAGGTGGAGTTGATAAAGGATTTATTTTAGCTGATTTCATTTTTCCGGGGATTGTTTGGTTTTCTTTTAGTTTCTTTCTGTTTTTGCTGACAAAAAAGCCTTTTTTGTCTTCAGCTGGCGGGCTTTTCACCATGCTATTTTCTCATTACTTAACTTACTTTCCCTACTTACCATCAATCATAAAAATATTTTTTAATACTTTTGAAAGCGGAGGATATTCAGATTCTATGCGAAGCTTTCATCCACAAGTGACTTGGCCAATATTGATGATGTTTGTAGTAATTATGTGGCAAATGGTGAAATTTAACAAGAAAAAATGGTTTTGGTTAGGTTTAAGTTTAAGCACACTTTTTTATAGCTATTTATTCTTATGGACTTTTTGTTTGGCTTGGATAGGAATAACTTCTGCCTGGGCTTTGAAAACTAAAAAAATTGCTTTATTTAAAAGCATGGCTAAGGGACTTGGTTTGGGAATAATGCTGGCTTTGCCTTATCTTGTTAATTTATGGAAATTTAGTCAATCAAACTTAGTTGAGTCATTTATAAAAAATGCTGAATTATCCGTGGATAAACTCAGACTTTTCTCAAGTGGCGATATTAAACAGATAAGTATCTTAAGTCTTGTTTTTATTTCTAGTTATTTTTTAGTTAGAAACAAGAAGTTTAAGACTTTTTGGCAACTTTTTAGTTTATCCGGAATTAGTGTAATTTTTGGACTTAGATTTTCGGGAATTAAAGCGGAAGATATTTTAGACCATTGGGGGATGAGAATCTTTTGGCCAATGACACTGATGTTTTTTATAAGTGTTATTTTAAAAAGACTCAACAAAGATTCAAGGATGATTGGAATAATTATGATGCTTTTACTGCTAACTTATCAATCAAGAATTCAGTGGATTTATTTTAAAGATAAAGCCCAAGTGTTTACTTTAGAGCAGACAAGGATAGAGATGTTTGAGTGGTTAAATCAAAACACCCAAAGAGACAGTGTAGTGGCTACAACTAACCTTACAGACAATCTTTATCTACCAGTCTATACTCACAATAACGTAGTTATCCCTCGTGGATTCTTAAGTATTGTCCCAGCTGAAGAATCTTTAGAAAGATTCTTGATGGTGTATAAGGTGGTAGGGATTGATACTAAAAGAGTAAGTGATATGTTGAGCTTGACTGAAAGCAATAAAGCCCTGAGAGCAAAAAGAAGATTTGAGTTTGAGGATTGTGCTGGGCACCATTTATTTTTTAGAAGATATGTTGCTAACGATTACTACAACTGTTCTGTTCCTAAAGAAAATTTAAAAGTTATCATGGGCACTTATAAATCAATGGATGAAGATTTAAGTAAATGGCAAAAAAAGTACAGAATGGACTATTGGCTCTGGGGACCTAATGAAGAAAAATGGGCTCAAATGAATCCAGCTGATTTAAAATGGCGGCTGGTTTGGCAAAATCAAGACTATAGATTGTTTAAACTGCTTTAGTTTAAACCTTTTTGATAGATATAATTTGATAAATAATGAGATTTTCTTTTTCAATTACTCCGATCTTGTCAAGATTGTACATTTTTTGAATATTCTTAAATGATTGTCGTAAAAACCCTTTTAATATTTTGTCATCAGTTATAACAACTGTGCCTATTTTTAATTTAGGTAAAATTGGATTAACATATTTCTTTTGCCAATCAGAATTAAAAAGATCATTCATGAATGCAGGGTTTATAGGTAATTCATTTTTAATGTTTGATTCAACTAGCAACCTAGTATCTTTATTTTCCATTAATAAAGCTACTGGTTGATCTTCAAGATTATATTTGATTAAAGCTGTTGATAAAATTGGAGCTGAAGGAACAGGATTAAACCAATCAATCATATTCTGTTGATAGCTTGTTTGAATATATTGACGTAAGTTAATAACTTGATTAGTTAATCTTAAGATGTACAAACTTAAAAATAAGATTATGGGTAGAATAATTGTTTTTTTTAATTGATTAATATTTACATTTAAAACATTAATTAAGATATAGAAAACTATTGCAAGCAGAAGAAGATTAAAACCAGTAATATTGACAATATTATTTTCATGAGAACGGCTTATAAAATAGCTAAAAATAGCCACATTGTGAATAGAAATAAAAATAAGTAATGGTAAAAATTTTGTTTTTATATTTTTAGTTAATAAGTATGTAGTTGTAACTATTCCCAAAATCATAACTGCAATTATGAAATAGTAATTTCCATAGATAGGAATTGGAAGTGAAACAACTCCTCCTTTAAAAGCTATGGCATATTCAAGATAGTCAGAGATTCTTGGAAAAGCATGCTGAATGGAATATTCTTTTAAGATAATTAAAGAAAAAGTAGTTGCTGTGGTAATTCCGAAAAAAGATAGTTTGCGAATTAAAGATTTAAGAAATTCTTTAAATGAATTGGTTGAGTTGTAGCTAAATATTAAACAAACTGCTAGCCATGCAGGAACTATATATATAGCTGTTTCTATTGACCAAAAAAGAGCAATGCTGGCAAAAATTGAACCTAAGAAAAAACTTATATTCTGAGGAAAATATGAAAGTATGAATATTATTAATAGACCTATGCCAAATCTCATAGGGCCAACAGAGGGAGCAAAAGAAATACTATAATATGAAAAAAGAGTCTGTAGGGTAATAAAAATAGCTGAAGCTGTAATAGCTAGAAATTTATTCTTTATTAGCTTTAAGAAGATGAAGATTGCCAGTAGATAATAGAAAAAATATAACAGTGTGTTTAGTAAATTGAAGTTGGCGAAAGAAAAACCAATTTTATTGAGAAGAAAGGCAATAAAATGTATAGATAAATATCCATAAAGTGATGGTGTTTCACCCCAAAGGCTTTTTCCTTTAATTAAATCAAAGGCTGGTCCAATCCAACTAATATAATGATGGTCGTCAGTGGGTTTTTGGGTAATGTAAAATATTATTGGTAAAGAAAACACTAATAATATCCATAGAGGAATCTTTAATTTTGTTTTAAAAAATTTGCGTGGTGATTGAAATATAAAAAATAAGACTATAGTAATTACAATAACCAGACAGATTTTTAGTAAAGAAAATCCAGGAAAATTAATATCCCTAGCAAGATAACTGTTTTCATCAAGATAGATATTAAAATATGACAGAACAAAGAATATTCCGATCATGTTGATTAATATAGCTTGACGTGGGTAAGCAGATTTAATGAACATTATTTTGGCAATAAAAGAGTTCTTTATGTTTTTGAAATGAAAACCTTTGATAAAAGGTAAAAATGCTAGTGGTAAAAACAATAAGCGTCTAGGCATTATGCTTTTACTTAATGAAAGAAATAAAACAAAAGATGCAAAGGAAATTGTATGAAAATTCAATAATTTAGCATAAAATAATTGAGAAATCTTTTTTTTATAAAAGTATGCAAAAGCAAAAGAAAAAAAGACAATAGTAATTGCTGATATTTGATATATTGCCCATTCTAGTTTTTCTGAATTTTGATAAAAAATCAGGGTGATTATAATTCCTACTATTAAAAGCCAAATGTTGTTTAAAAAATATATAAATATTTTTTGAGTTTCTGCGATTGTCTTTTTTCGATTTTTTAATTTAGTTAATCTTTGAATTATTGAAAATGAAAAACTAAAAAATAAAATAAATAAATAATTTGCTAAAGGAACAAATGCAAGAGAGGCAAAAAAAGAAAGAGTTTTTCTAAATAGAAAGTTGACCATTCTCTTCTTATCTTGTTGCAGGTAGTTTCGTGGAAAACTATACTTGCTTAAGAAAAAAGCGTCTTTAGAACTTAAAGAAAAAGCATTATTGTCAGCACCAGCAACTGATTCAACCTCAATTTCATAAATTTTATTCTTAGAATTTTCGATTACTGGAAAACCAAAAGGATAAAAGGCATTTGGAGTACGGATATTATTAACTGTATTTTCATAATGCCAATCTTCCTTCCCCTTTTCCTTAATTCTAAATATAAGAGAATCATAATCACTTGCAATAAAAGGCCATTTGGCAGAAATGTTAAATTCTACTTCAATTGTTCCCAGGCGATTGTTTGATGCCTTAAATTCTGCTTTTAATTTTTGGTGAGCAAATATTTTTTTATTTTTGTAGGCGGAAAAATTTTCCCAATTATGCCCGGAAGTAATAATTGAGAGAGGAGTGCTATTTAAATAAAATGGGTTTTTGACTAAAAAAATGAAAAGCACACTTAATAAGACTAACAATGAATAAAGAGTGTTTTTGAAAAATTTGGTAAATTTTTTAGTTATAAGTTTCATTGTTTATCTGACTTTTTAGCGATTATTATTAAATTCCCTAATCTTAAATTTAGCTTAATCTTATCTAGATTAAATTTTTTAGTTAAATTTATAAGAGAATGTTTTAATTTTTTAGATAAAGGCAATAAATGAAGTAAATAATCAAAGGAGTATAAATTAAAAGTTGGGTTAACTTTTAAAACTTGAAATTTATTTTTCTCAAAGATTTATTTCATAGTTTTTTGATTATATAAATAAGGATGCTCAATATCAATTATGGGAGATTTATCTTTTAAAATTTTTGACTGGAGAGAATTAACATTATGATTAATAGCTAATATTAATCCTCCTGGTTTTAATAAGTGATAGCAATCTTCTAAAAATTTATTAGGATTAGAAATATGATCAAAAGTTTGGAAAAAACAAATTACGTCAAAAGAGTTTTTTTTAAACAGTTTTTTTGCAAACATAGCATTTTTAATGTTATTTTTTACTTGTTTTGAGGCTTTTCTGATAGCATC
>Ga0114923_10003079_pt1 | contig 11249 bp, 10 predicted proteins | sample SumtaG_FD_89578 | JGI IMG/M metagenome (GOLD analysis project Ga0114923, IMG submission 89578) | Deep subsurface microbial communities from Indian Ocean to uncover new lineages of life (NeLLi) - Sumatra_00157 metaG | ecosystem: Environmental > Aquatic > Marine > Oceanic > Sediment | place: near...
AATGTCTCTTTTTCCCCACGATTTTTCGGCAGTTATCACTTCCAGGTGGGGCAGACCGATGTATAGTTTTTCTGTTCTACCTTCCCGGCAAAACCAGGCAGAATTAAGCACCAGCCACGTGATCCCGTTGTGTACCCGGGAACCGGCCAGGTAAGAGGATTTACTACCCATGGTGAGGGGAGGGATGTTCATTTTTTTGCAGAACTCTTCGAAACCCCTAAAAGGGACCGATACACTTTCCAGTAAATCCAGGTCTAATAATTCATCGGCATTAATATGACCGGCAGGGACAGCAGTACCGGCGGCTTTTTTCAGGTTAATATCATGATTACCCGGGGCCGGGATAATATCGTTGGCAGAGAGATGGAGGCTCTTTAAAAGTGCCCTGAGCCAGGCTTCAGCGATATTGTAATCATTTTCCAGGCCATGCCAGCCAATATCGCCTGATATTGCGATGGATTGGGGTTTCCATTCAGTGGTGAGGTTTTTAAGAGTAAGGAGAAGTTTGTTCAGAGTATTGGTTCGTTTTGCGGCTTTGGTTTCGTTCTCGTCGCCGAAGTGCAGGTCGGAAAGATGTAAAAAAATTATGTTTCCGATCATATTATCCCATCCGTTTTTTAAATCCCATTTTACCTTAAAAGAGAAGCAAAATCAATCAATAGTTCGAAGGATTATTGATAATTATAAATGGAACCTCGATTTGCCTGTCCCCTTTCCAATTTCCCTGGAAGTTGATAAATGAATACTTTTCGGGTAAATAAAACCTTCCTTTTCATAAATAGAGACTCTTTTTCAATCATCCATTTCCCATTTTTTTTATTTTTTGCGAAAATTTATTGAATTAAAGATTATAATAGGCTAAAATTATTTTTGATTTGGGAATAAAACAAAAACCAATCATGGGTTTTAGGAATAGATAAGAATGAATTCATGGATAGACATTGAAAACAGATTTAGAAATATTGCTGAATCCCTAAAATATCTAAGCTTGGATGTGCAATGGGGAGCGGCTGGAGAGTACTGGCATTTATCAGGAATGCACAAAAACACTGTAGTAAGTCAATTTGAAGAATTAGCTGCTATTGCCGGTAATTTATTGAAAAAAGCCTTCGATGAAGAAACAAAGTTAGGAAAGGATCTTTTATCTGAGAGAGACCCAAAGACTAGATGGTATAAAGCTTTAAAAGAATACAGTGGTGAATTCAAAATTCATAAAACTTTTCTTCTAGTAGAGGGTAAACCAATTTGTAGTGGTTCTGTTAATAGTGTGGCTGAAGTTTCAGCTAATCTATGTCTTAAATTCCATGCAAATCAACCTATAAAGGAGGATGGTAATCATATGCCTATTGAAAAAAATTATGTTTTCATAATAATGGCGATGATTGGCGACGATCCACAACTTATTGATATTCATGATACAATTTCCGAGACATGTAAATCATTGAACCTCAAGGCGGAGCGCGTTGATCAGATAGAACATACAGAACGGATAACTGACAAAATAATTGAATGTATCAATAAAGCTGAAATTGTAATTGCTGACTTAACCCATAATCGGCCAAATTGTTATTATGAAGCCGGATATGCTCATGGTATTGATAAGAAAGTTATTTTCACTGCAAGAGAAAAGACCGAACTGCAGTTCGATTTAAAAGACTATCCTGTAATATTTTATCCAAATATGTATACCTTGAAAGAGCAACTTTTAAAGCGCTTAAAAGCTATAAAGAGTGAATGAGATTTGGACCGGTCTTTTAATTCTTGACAGATAATGGATTTTGGGATAGGGAAAAAAGGGACAGGCCTGAAAAATCTGTATGTCATGCAAAAAATTGAAAATAGTCTCATGGACGAAAAGAGTAAAAATCTTAAATTCCTACAGCTGAAAAGGTGTGTTCTCTTGAAATTGTGTCGTTTTCATATATAATAATAGACATGAAAACATTAGCAGAAAAGATAGCCGGTTTATCATATTACCAGGACACTCCCCCGGAAGTGGAAAACGTCCAGGTAAATCTATTAAGAAAAGCAGGAGCAAGTAAAAGATTTACCATAACGCTGTCTTTATCTCAAAAGATGATCGCTTTATCTAAACAAGCTTTGAAAAAAGCGAATCCCGGTTTAAGCGAAAATGAGCTAAAAATTCTTTTTATAAAGAATTGTTATGGCGCAGGGATAGCGGAAAAAGTGAAAAAACGTATGATAGAAAGGGGAATGTATGCAGATCAATGAATTGTTCCCGGCACTAGACCCTGTTGTTTCCACTTTCGTTTTGAAAAAACGGGAAGCTGACAGGGAGGCTTTTAAAAGGAAAAAATTGGATGTGCAGGATATAGGGGGAAGTAAGTTCGAGTATTTTATTTCCTCACCGGAAGATATCATATTGAGCAAACTGGAGTGGTTCAAAATGGGAGGCGAAGTATCTGAACGGCAATGGAGAGATATTATCGGTGTCTTGAAAGTACAAGAAAATAACCTGGATATGGAATACTTACAAAAATGGATATATCGTTTACATCTTTCGGATTTATGGAAAAGGTTGCTCGAGGAAAAAAGATGAAAAAAGTTACCGTTATCGGCGCGGGCATGATGACAGGACCGCTTGCCCGCTACTTGTTGGACAAATGCGGTTATTACGTGACTATGGTCGATCAAGTGATTTCCAGGTCCCTGAAAATAATCGGGGACCGGCCAAAGGGAAAAGCCGTGGAAATATGTGTGACGGATTCCTATAAATTAGATACGGTCATCAAGGAGGCGGACGTTGTTTTAAGTATGGTCCCGAAACCTGTACACCCCCATGTAGCAAAGTCGTGCTTACGTAATGGGAAAAGCATGTTGACCACCTCCTATGAGACCCCGGAATTGTTGGCTTTGTCGGACGAGGCGCGGGCGAAACGGATACTTATATTGAATGAAATAGGGGAAGACCCGGGAATCGACCACCTGGGGACCATGATGCTCCTGGACAATATTCGCAAAGATGGTGGAAAAGTAATGGGTTTAAAATCCTTTGGAAGTGGTTTACCCTCTTTCAAGTTCAATAGCAACCCTATAGGATACAAGTTTTCCTGGGACCCGCGTACTCTTTTTACCGCGTCCCAGGCGCCTGCGGCCTACTACGAAAAAGGTAAAAGAATAGACATTCTCGGCAAAAAATTATTCGAGTGCTTTTATTATGTAGATATCGAAGACCTGGGGACCTTTGAGACCTATCCCAATAAAGACTGCCGGAAATACCTGGAACACTTCGGACTGGCCCCGGAAACTGCATCTTTTTACCGGGGCTTGTTACGATATCCCGGGTATTGTAACTTTATGAGGTATTTAATTAATCTAGGTCTCTTCGATAACGAAAAAGTCGAAGATTTTACTGGAAAAACTTACTTGCAATTAACCGCTTCCCTGGTAGGCTCGGACAATAACGCAAGTATCGAGGAAAAAATTGCCAGGTTCCTGCATATTAATAAGTTTGCCGATTTTATTCACCGCTATAAATGGCTGGGACTCATGGATGACCGGCAAATCAGGATAAAAAAAGGAACCAGGCAGGACGTCCTACTGGACCGAATGTTGGAAAAAATGAGCTATAAACCCTACGGCAGAGATATGATTATCGTTCATATCGAAGCCATGGCCGAATTCCCGGGAAATAAAAAGGAAAAACGGACGGCTACTATGATCGCTAGAGGAATACCCTACGGCGACTCCGCCATGTCAAGGGCAGTAGGACTACCTATTGCCATCGCTGCTAAACTGTTCCTGGAAGGGAAAATAAATGCCGTGGGGACCCACATGCCTCCTACCCTCCCTCACCTCTACTCCGCTATACTGGAAGAATTAGCCGAATTCGGTTTCTCCTTTACTAATAAAACAATGCCCTGCGAATAACTAAAATTGCCTCATTGAGCCATTTATTGTCATATCCCAACTGATTTACCTTTTTCGCATGTCCCCATTTTCGAGGTTTCCGAAATTTTCTATAAATCGGTAAAAAATGGTTCTCCCACGATAATTAACTATAAACAGGGATATCATCATGTCCCCTGGCTTATTTCTTATGAGAAAGGCAACCCTTAGATTGTGAAAATGCAGGTCTTGTAATGCAATATTATTATAATACAAGACCTGACCCTGGCACCGCTTATTATTGGTTCGGTAATAAATGGGGGTACCAGGTAGGCATGGAGGATCAACTGCCTTTTCTGCCTATACTGGGAATCGAATATAAGTTTTAGGGGGGTGGTTGGTGCTGTATTTACAGCAATCTCGAGGCGGTGGTGTTGTCAAAATAGATAATCCAGTCGTACTGTTCTCGAATATTAATGGTCATGTAGTAACCTTCCGGGCTGCCCTTATAAACAGACCCGATCATTAGAAAAAGTTTTGAAGAAGCCAGCCAGTTATCCCACTGAGACCCGGCGGCTACGGCATCCAGGTGAAAGGCAAAATTGGCATGGGAGGCATGGTGACATAAAAAGTTAATCGATTGCCGTTTGGGTTCGGAAGTGATCTCGTGGGTCATACTGCCGGAAGCATTACCCTGTCCTACGGCTGAAAAGCCGCCGGTGGAAAAAGCAAAACCCACCACCTGGTACAGCTGGTCCAACTCTTTATACAATTGATATCCCATCGAACGATCGTTACTGAAAAACGGGTCTTTGGCAACATGGGCGTTATGGGCCCACAGCGTGATTTTGGCATCCTCTCCAAAGGAATTTGCTATCCACAATGCATTCTCAGCCATATACCGGTCACGCCTATTCAAGCCCCCCTTGCCGTAATAAAAATTCACCGCAAACCCTTGCAATAAGGTATTGAACAACTGGAAGGCATTTTTGTATTCTCTTAAAGAGGAATTTGAAACCAATTGGTTCTGATTGGCAGTGACTTGATCCCTGGCCGATTCCAATTGGTCTTTAATGGCGATGTAGCTCTTTGCTGACAGGCCCCGAATATCATCTGTGGATAGGTTTCTAACCTGCTCCAATGAAGGAGAGATGTTCCCCCAGAGTTCAGGCATAGTACGTGTCAAATACTCTTGTATCAACCCGGGATGAAGATCGGTAAATTGACAATCAAACCCGTAATAGTGGATTTTTTCTTCCTCGCTTTTACCTTCATTGTAATTTTTCATCCATTCCAGCAGCTCCTTTACTTCCTGTGTTTTCCAGACCCAGAAATGCATAATATTTTCCACTATGTCATCCAGGTTTCCTTCACCCCTGGTAATATAGTTGTTGATATAGATGGATTCGGCAAAATCCGCCTCAAAACCAAATGCTCTGTGTTGATGGTGTTCCACCAGGTATTTAAAGATTCGGTGTTTCATTTGAAAAAATTCCCGGGTACCGTGGGTCGCTTCTCCCAGGGCAGCGATCCTGGCATCCCGTAACCGGTCTAAAAAACCCAACTGGTCATCTGTCAGTTCAAGGGGTGGGGATTCCAGGGGAAACAGCCATTCATTCAACTCCTGCACCAATTGCTGTTCTTGTTCGGTTAAACCTGTTGGCAATCTCGTCGACTGGCCGTCTTCCTTCATGTTGCATGAGAAAAAAGTAAGCAGTGGCCAGCAAATAAAAAGGGTGATAATAATGGTGTTAATTTTTCTTTTTAACATTGTATAAATCTCCTGGTTTAATCATGGGTCTTTCTAAAAAGAGATATGCAAAAAAGATGCCAATATCCTGTTATTTGAGAAAACCATTCAAAGCGGTGTTATCAGATGAAAGTTTGTAATACCAAAGGATTAAAGATGTAACTTATTTATGACATACCTGTCACTTTTCAATGACATTCGGTGCTCCCCGATATTTTAACCCATCGAATCCGCATCGGGTAAAGTGATGGAATAAAGGGACAGGGAAGAATAACCACCAAGGAATGCCCCTGGAACTAGTGCTCATCCGGAAGGTTTCAAACTCTAATTCTAACCACAAGATAAATTCGGTATCAGGAAAAATTGTAAAATATAAATTTCACTTGAAATTTCAAAGGATTATGTTATACTAACAGTATAACCACAGGAGGTAAATATGGCTGTGATAAAAACGGCAATATCAATTGATAAAAGCCTGTTCGAGAAGATAAACAAGCTTGCCGATGAAATTAAACTATCAAGAAGTCAAATATTCTCTCAAGCTGTCAGTTATTTTGTCGATAAAAGAGATAATCTCGAATTGGTTCGAAAAATAAACCGAGCCTATTCTGATATACTTAATAAGGATGAGGCAAAGCTTTTGGAAAAATCAAAAGGAAAATACAAAGAAATCCTTAGAGAAGAATGGCAATAAATCAAGGTGATATTTATTGGGTTGAGTTAGAGGAACCAAGAGGTTCGGAACCAGCTTACAAACATCCGCATGTGGTAATACAAAGTAATCCATTTAATTTTAGCAATATAAATACTGTGGTTCTTTGCGCACTAACTACCAATTTAAAACGTGGATCTTCTCCGGGCAATGTTATGCTAAAAAAGAATGAGGCTGGTCTGCCCAAAAAGAGTGTTGTTAACATTACCCAGATCATAACGGTTAATAAATCCGATCTAAAAGAAAAAATAGGCCAATTATCCAGAAGTCGAGTAGAAGAAATACTGGAAGGATTGGATATCCTATTTAAACCCAAAGAAGCTTTTAGGGACAGGCAAAATTTTCTCCGGGTGGACCAATATAAAAAGCGTCATTAAACAAGACTTGACCCGGTTCGCGGTTCGCTATAAGGGAATTGAAAGGGACCAAAACAATTGGGATGAGAAGAAATCTTATCCAAAAAACAAACTTTTGCAAGGTGTTTGTAAAGAATGCCCGGGCATCCGATATAAAAACAATTCGGCCGGTTAATAATACTTCATGGTATTTAGGAGAAACAATTATTTGGCTTCATAAAACAATTCAGACGACACGAAAAACAATTATTTTGGTTCAAAAAACAATTCAGACGGCAGGAGAAACAATTATTTTGGTTCAAAAAATAATTCGGACGGCAGGAAAAACAATTATTTGGGTTCATAAAACAATTCAGACGACAGGAAAAACAATTATTTTGGTTTAAAAAACAATTCAGACGGCAGGAAAAACAATTATTTTGGTTCAAAAAACAATTCAGACGGCAGGAAAAACAATTATTTGGGTTCATAAAACAATTCAGACGACAGGAAAAACAATTATTTTGGTTTAAAAAACAATTCAGACGACAGGAAAAACAATTATTTTGGTTCATAAAACAATTCGCAGTGTCTGTGTCGGTGTCTGGTGTCTGTGTCTGGGTTGTCTGGGGTCAAGTCTTGTATTAACGCATTGCTGCAATACAAAACTCCATATGCATAAAAGGTCTGTTAGGTATCTGTTAGGGACAGGTAAGAATGCCGCTAAAACTGAAAAACTTTACGATTAAGTAACCAGATCCCCATATTTTAAAAATAAGAATTAAATAGGTTCTGAACCACTGATATCCATGATGAAAGGATGATGCTGCTAAAAAGGAGCGCTTCGCGCGGATTAAAAAAAAACCACCGAAAGCGCACCCCAAGTTGGGGGCACTTTAGATCGCTTTTCACCTTTCACCTTTCACCTTTCACCTTTCACCTTATCATAGTCTATCATAATCATCAGTGTTTTCAGCGGTTCAGACCGTTTTCTTTTTTCTCTGTTATGTGAATCGATTTGTTGGATTATTTGAAGGGTATTTTACCCCAAAATACCCCCAAGGTCTACAAAACGATTCACATAAGATACCTTATGTGTATCGTTTTGTAAGGTTTATTTTTTAAGATTCTTTTTAAGTTCAGTGGCTTTATTAACTGCATTTATTGCTTCTTCATGGCGACCTAATTTGTTAAGAGCAACCCCTTTGTTGTACCAGGCTTTGTAATCATCAGGATTAATTTCTATGGCTTTATCGTATGCCTTAATGGCTTCTTCAACTTTAAAATCAAAATAATATGCATTGCCAAGGTTAATAAAATTTCTTGCTAAGTTCTCTTTATCCTTTTCAATTCTATTCTTATCCCTTTCAATTGCCTTTTTAAATAGCTCCTGTGCTTTAGCAGCATTTCCTTTTTTTAACGCTTCTAGGGCTTCTTTCCTCTCCTTTATATTTCCTGATTTTTTATCCTTTAGCGCTGAAGAAAAGGGGACAGACAAGAATGGCGCTAAGATAAGCCTAAATTTATTATTTGAAGCCTAAACGTCCATAATACTGAAATGCTGAAAGGTCATGGAGCGGTTATATCGGTTATGTAGGGAACAGGCTTGCCTGTTCCGCATAGAATAGACTGTTACGCATGGTTTTAGGAACAGGCAAGCCTGTTCCCTACAACATTAACATAAACAACATCATAGATCGAAATCATACAACAAAACAAAAATTTAGCCTTATCTTAGCGCCATTCGGGACAGGCAGGAAAAATTAAAAAAGCAACCCCGCGGCAAAAAATTATTATAATGGGTTGGCAGGTTGAGGATGACCGGTTTCGACATTCTTTTTTGAAAAATGAATGGAAATAGCCGTGGGATTCCCCGCTTTGTCCAATTTAAAATAAACAGGGCATTCAAAATCTTCCATGATGAAATGAGTCCTGGAAACCGGCAATAAGTGAAAACGCCCGATCTCAGGGAAGTAAATCCACAAATTCCGCCCTTGTTTTGTTATGAATGCCCGGAAGCCGCTGTCCAACCGATAGTGATGCACATACCGGTTCAAGACCCTCGAACCCGGCTGAATCGTTTGAATACGCGTTTTCCTGTCCGGGAGAGGCACCAGCGATGGAGAACCTTTCGGTTTCGATACCCGGGCATCCAGGATCATGGTCAACAAGCGGTTGATCTGAGGGTCTTTCACCCTTTTCCGGGTATACGTATCTACCCGGTGCACAAAGACCATGTCCGCCCCGGGGAGCACGTGGATTCGCTGCCCTCCCACCCCATAAGCCGAGAACATGCCTAATTTTTTAAACCGTGGGTTCCGGCTCACCCACCACATATACCCGTAATCGCCGCGCTGCCAACCGGTGGCGGAATGCTTCCGGGTGCTCTCCGTCACCCACTTTTCCGGGATCAACTGTTTCCCATTCCACATCCCTTTTAAAAGGAACAGCAGCCCAAATCGCGCCATGTCGCGGGCAGACATTTTGAAGAAATACGCCGGATGAATGGAATGCTGCCGTTCATAATGGTAATAGGTGTCCGCTAACCGGAAATCTTCCATTTGCAAGGGAGCGGCAAACCATTTTTTAAATGCCTGGAAAAAGTCTTCGCCGGTTTCTTGCAGGAAAATGGTACACAATGTGTTAAAATCCCAGTTATTATAATACCAAAAGGTGTTGGGGGTATGGCTGCCCCGTTTCGGTCTCATTCGCTTCATACTTGCAGTTTCACCGGCAGCCCGGTGATACACGCCGGATCGGGTTTTTAGCAGGTCCATCACCCGTGCTTGTTTTTCTTTTTCAGACAGCGGCGGTTTGTCATCGATGCCCAACTGCTTTAACGTTTTGCCGGTATCGATGGCGCCTTTTTCCACGTATATCCCATAGAGGGCGCTCATAAAGCTTTTCCTTACCGAATGGCACCTGTAACGCCGTTGGTCATCTCCCCAGGCCACCAGTACCACTCCCCGGTACACCACCAGCAAAGCCGCGGAGTCGATGCGCTTATAATACGTCCTGGCCTGTTCCAATTTTTTAGAAGAGAACCCCGCCTCTTCGGGCGAAACGTATTGCTGCCAATTGGCCCCTGGCACACGGGCCGGCGGTTGAGCCCAACTTATCCCCCAAAAAAGAATGCAGCCACACAAAAAAAACAATACCGTTGTCCGTTCAACGGGCATATTCTCAGGCACCGGTTCACCTCGATTTCCCGGGGTCCGGTTTCTGCTTTTTATAAGCAAACGGTTCGAGTTTCGTTAACATGACTTCTCCCATTTTCAGCAGCCCGAAATAGTTTCTATCTTTCACTTTAGCCAATAATACCACGCCGATTTTTTTTTCATGTTTAAACCTGACGTGGGCCTGGGGGTATCCATTGGAACCGCTGGCCTGGACGGAGATATCGGGGGTGTTTACCCCACGGCAAATCCAACCGATAGATCCGTCGGTGCCTGGATTACTGTAAACCTGTTTGTAGAGGGTCTCTTTGTCAAAATATTTATAATTCATTATCCCCGTCACCATCGCTGCCATGTCAAAGATACTGGAATGGATACGTGCGCCCGGGGCCTTGAAAACCTTTTCCGCCCGGAAAGACAACGCCCCCACCGGTTTACCGATATAGGCTTTTACCGCGTCGCTGTAAGACATACCGGTGACATCTTCGATCACATGCCCCAGGATACCGTACCCGGGTGTTGAGTAGAGTTCACGGGCACCGGGTTTGAATTTCAGGTTCAGTTTTTTGTTTTTCCAGGTGGCTTCCCTGTTATGCGGCACTCCACTCCGGTAAGTCAATAAATGTTTTATGGTTAATGGAGCGTCTTCGTATTTTTTAGGCATGCAGTTTTTGTACCGGGGCGAATATTTCCAGGTATTATCGTCCAGGCTCTGGATTTTTCCCTCAGCCAACAATTTCATCACGATCATGGCGGTTAAGGGTTTGGAAACCGACGCATACACGTAATCCTTATGAACATTGTTATTACCGTAGGATCGTGTAAACACCACTTCACCGCCCATAACCAACCCGGCATTGATAAAAGAAAACTTGTGGAGTTTTTCATACACAATATTGTCGATGACTGTTTCAAACGAAACATCCAGGCGGTTCACGCCGGTTCTTTTTTTCTTTTGCACCGCGGAATAGTGTTGCGGTGTATTGCCGTATTTGTCTTTAACGTTGGTTTTTGCGCCTTTGCCCACCAGGAAATCCACAACGGCGTCTTGGCGATAATAATAGGCATGATGCAGCGGAGTTCGGCCCGCCCAATCGACGGCGTTCACCCCGCCTGTTTTTTCTTGCCCGGTTTTCTTTTTTAAGAGAGCGTCCAGTTTTTCGATATTTCCATTTTTAACCGCGTGGGTGACCGGGTTAAGAACGTTAAGCAGTTCCAGGTGTCCTTCTTCGAGAGCCTGCTCAGCCGGTGTTTGGCCGTTTTTATCTTTTGCTTCCGGATTTGCTCCTGTCTCCACCAGCATCTCGACAATCTCGCGTTGTCCTTTTAGCGCGGCATGGTGCAGCGGTGTGCATTCGTAATGGTCCTGCGCATTGGGGTCGGCTTTTTTTGCTAATAAAAGCCGCACCACTTCCAGGTGCCCGCGT
>Ga0114923_10003080_pt1 | contig 11247 bp, 5 predicted proteins | sample SumtaG_FD_89578 | JGI IMG/M metagenome (GOLD analysis project Ga0114923, IMG submission 89578) | Deep subsurface microbial communities from Indian Ocean to uncover new lineages of life (NeLLi) - Sumatra_00157 metaG | ecosystem: Environmental > Aquatic > Marine > Oceanic > Sediment | place: near...
AAGCGTATATCCCCTTCAATAGTATGCTGCTATTATGATAGTCGGAAGCTCGATACGTTTTATTACAAAAAAAACAAAAATTTTACTTGCAAAGAGTTCTGACACGCAGCAAAATGACACCATGGTTCTTTACCATATGCCTGAAACAGGAAACTGCCGGTTAACTGGAGACAATATTATGGCAAGTTGGGAGGGTAACTTGCGAAAAGGGAGGCGAGATATGACGCTCAAAACACACGCCTTTATAACAGCCCTTTTGATTTGCACGGTTATGGTTGGTGGTTGTAGTTCGTCGGCAAAAAGTCACGGCCCGCGAGTTGCCGGAGAAATGAAGGAACTGACCCCAGCCGAAGAACAAAAAGCCGAGCTGCTTCGAAAGGTTGACCGTAAGTTTGAGAACCCACAGGCACACTTTAAACTGGGTAAGCTCTATCACGAGGATGGCCTTTGGACCCAGGCAGAGTACCATTACAACGTGGCCCTTGCCTTTGACCCCGCATATCGACCCGCCCAGGCCGCAATGGTAAAACTTTTTATAGACAGCCAAAACATTCAACGCTCCCAGTTGTACGCCGATATTTATATGAATCAGGTTTCTGCTTCCGCGGCGGGCTCACTTCGCTTGGGACTGGCATTTCAAAGACAAGGGCTTGACGACTATGCACTGGCTTGTTATCAGCAGGCGCTGAATCTGGCGCCGAATTCCGCAAAGGTTAACAGGCAGGTTGGGTATTATTATCTGAGCAAAAACGACAAGGCACGTGCACAGGATTATTTGATGCATAGTTTCCGCCTGAACCCGAATCAGCCTGAGGTCGCCGGCGAGCTCGGACGACTCGGGGTGGCTGTAAAAAGACCTCGAAAAACCCAGGCGGACACAAAGAAGCTTGATAAAATTGTCGACGACGCCGAACAAGAGTAGTCAAAGGTGCTTGATGGCGCCTTGGACTTATATGGCCCTGTGGCGAACGGATTCGCTGCGGGGTTTTTTTATGCCCTAAAGTAACTGCCGGAAGAGCTAACTTCCACAGCCATATCCGCAGAGCAAAGGCAAAGCTTTACAGCGATGCCGAATCAGCAGCCCTTTTGCCCAATTTTGTAGAAAGTAGGCTAAACTGGCCGATATAAGGTGGTTAAGCTTTAAATTTAGTCCTTTTATACGGCTTTTATTGGGGAAATGTCGGCATGGACAATACGCCTGCTATAAAAGCAGCAAAATGTTTGGCGATAGCATTTGTTCTGGTGCTTCTGTGCAGTTGCCTGAGCTTCAACATCGGCGACTGGCCCAGCCCCTTTGTTTATCCGCACAATGGCCCTTCAGAGAACCTCTGCGGCTCCATCGGAGCATTCTTCTCCTACTATCTTCTTTACTACATCGGCCCCGGAATCTTCGTGATACTTGTTTCAACAATATGTTTTTTTGCCCTGAGCCTGACCGGACGCGACATCAACCAGCCCGTTTTGCGCTCGATAGGACTTTGTCTGCTCACCATAGCTGCCTCGACCACGTTCTACTGCTTCTTCCCATTTAAGGTATACAGCTTCCCTACCGGCTCCGGTGGAATACTCGGAGTCGGTGCAACCCAGTTCTTGCGAAGTTACTTTGCAGTACTTGGAACAGCCATACTCATCACAGCCATATGGATTGTTGGATTTGTTTTGCTGGCTGACAGTTTTGTCTTGATGCTCTTCGGAGGGCTTACCTTCGCTCTGAGAAAAACAGTTGGCCTGGCATTGCCCGCATGGGCCGCTGCAAGACAACACTCCGAAGTACTCGGCGAAATATGGCAAAAGCTTAGCGCCAGACAGTGGACTGGTTCTGCTCAAACCGAAGAACTCCATGACCAGGACGAATATGACCACGAGCAGCCCGAGCAATATGAGCAGGACGACGACCAGCCACGCCAGCCTATTCAGGTGCAGATGATATCCTCAAAGGCAAGAAAAACCGGCAAGTCCTATGTCCCCCAAAGCTATGATGATTATGAACTGCCACCACTGGAGTTGCTCGCTGAGCCCGAGCACACCTTCGCCGCCGTCCAGGGAAAGGTTGTAAAGGCCAAGGCAAACTCGCTCGAAAGGCTACTTTCGGAATTCAATATAAACGCACGCGTAGTTGCCGCTGATACCGGCCCGGTCATAACGATGTTTGAGCTGGAACTTGCACCGGGCGTCAAAGTCAGTCAGATAGCCGCACTGGCAAACGATATGGCAAGAGCGCTCGGCGTCGGTGCGGTCCGCGTCGTAGCTCCGCTGCCCGGGAAACACACTATAGGAATAGAAGTGCCAAACAGCGAAAAGGAAAAAGTCCGAGTCAGGGACCTTATGGAACTTGCAGGCAATAAACCGGCTAAAATGCAGATACCGCTCTTCCTGGGAAAGGATTCGGCCGGAGAAGCGCTGGTTTCAGACCTTACCGCTATGCCGCATTTGCTCATTGCAGGCACCACCGGCTCGGGAAAGAGTGTCTGTATTAACAGCATCATTTCTGGCATACTTTTGACTAAAAGGCCCGATGAGGTAAAGCTTATTTTGATAGACCCAAAAATGGTCGAGATGACCGCATTTAATACCATACCCCACCTGATGAGCCCTATAGTCACTGAAACAAAGCGGGCCGTCCAAATCCTCGAATGGGCTACCATGAAAATGGACGAAAGATACGCGCTGCTCGCCGAGGCACACGTTAAAAATGTTACCGAGTACAACAACCTCTCAAAGCAGGAGATTATAGAACGATTCGGCCCTGACTCCGACGACGAAGAAGCCAAAATTCCCAAAAAGCTCCCTTATATAGTGATTGTAATCGATGAGCTCGCCGACCTTATGATGACCGCCGCAAAGGAAATTGAAGCCTATATCGTCAGGCTCGCTCAGAAAAGCCGCGCCATCGGCATACACATCGTGCTCGCTACCCAGCGACCTCAGGCCACCGTCGTTACGGGCCTGATTAAATCAAATATGCCTACTCGTATAGGCTTCCGCGTTGCCGCTCGTATGGACAGCCGAATCATTCTCGACCAGAACGGTGCAGAAGCACTACTCGGACAGGGAGATATGCTCTTCCTGAAACCCGGAACAAGCGACCTCATTCGCGCACAGGGAACTTTCGTCGACGAATCAGAAGTCAGAAGAATAGTCAGGCATCTTAAGGAAATTGCAGAACCACAGTTCCACCCGGAGCTTACACAGCTTAACCGCCTCGATACTTCCGATATGACAAAGGACGAAATGTTTGATGAGGCCGTAAGGGTTGTTCTGGAAACAAAACGCGGAAGCGTCTCACTCCTCCAGCGACGTCTCAGCATAGGCTACGCTCGCGCCAGCCGGATAATCGAAATGATGGCTGCCGCCGGTATACTCGGTGAATACAAGGGAAGCCAGGCACGAGAAGTCGTGATGACAATCAAAGAGTATGAAAAAATCCGCCAGCAGGTGGAAAAAGATGCCGAAGACGGGTATGCCGATTTGGACGACGACCAGGATGAACACCAGTACCTCAGCGAAGGACAGAGAGGGTACGTCTCAGTCGACAATGAAACCGATTAGCGATAAAACCTCCAATACTTGGTTAAAAGCGAACCGAAAAGTCACGGCGTCCAGTTCCCCGCGTTGTCAAGCGTAACCGAAGGCGGAATTACTCCCGCAGGTGCCGTGGCCGTAAGCGTATACGTCAGCTCCGGTGTCCCCCCTGAAGTAAAACTGCTTATTGATACCTCGTAATCGGAAATGCTGAAATACTTCCCCTGCGTTTACTTCTCTACTTCTCATTTGCGATGCTGTTCGCCTGTTCTGCTCCCTGCTGACGACTCGCTCGCCGACATAATACCTCTCGCAAAAATTATCTGGAACTTGCGCACCTTCAGGTTGTATAATCAAAAAAAATACCTTGTTGAACCGTGGTATAGGGCCGTTTGTTCAGGACAAACGGCGGAGACGTCAAATTAACAGTAAGAGAGACTCGAGGATAAAATTTCATGAAGCAGACTAAAATAAATCAAATCTCAAAAGCAAAACTCCTGTACCTCGCCGTATGCATAATCGCACTGCTGCCGGCAAATGCACTTTCCAATGCCTTGAAAACCGTTGACCTCGCCTCCGATACCGCATGGACAATCAGCATCGATGACGGCCCGTGGCGAAAAATAAAAGTACCGGGCGGTGGGTATAATTCGGATTACCAATGTGAACCGTTGATAAACCAGGCCGACGTCAAAGACCACGCGACATACAAACGCTCAATCCAAATCCCCGACCTATGCCCCGAACAGGTTACGAAAATCCAGTTCGGAGCCGTCAACCACGGCTGCAACGTCTACATCGACGGCAAACTCATTTCATCGCATGCCAGCCCTCTTATGCCCTTTCAGGTTGACATCACCGACTATGTCACCCCGGGCAATACCTGTGAGCTTAAGGTCCAGTCGTACCCCCAGTGGCACTATAACTACAACATCCCGCACGGCTTTGTTTATGACGAGGCCAGAATGCATCCAAATACAAAACCAGACTGGGCCAAAAATCCCGGATGGGCAAGCAAATTCGGCTATGGAATCACAAAATATGTCAGACTCACCGTCTATCCTCAAGTTTACATAAAGGATATATTCGTCAGACCTTCCGTCTCCAATAAGACCCTAACCTGCGACGTTTGGCTCCACAATCACGCCAAAGAAGACAAAACACTAACCCTCTCCACCGACCTCTCCTCGTGGAACAAAGACAATTGGCAGTATCCCGAATTTCAGCCACTCCAGGTCTCCCTCGCCCCCGATGAAATTAAAAAAGTAACCATTGGCCCAATCGACTGGAAACTCGGCACCGAAAGCTACTGGTGGCCAAACAAACCGTTCAAAGAAAATTACACAGCCAAACTACATAACCTCAATCTCACAGTCAAACAAGACAATACCGCAATAGACACAAAGACCCGAAGATTTGGTTTTGTAGAGTGGACCGAAGGCCCTTACTATTACCTCGTCAACGGCGTGCGAATAAACCAAATCAGCGACGGCACACCCGAATCCGCCATGAGCGAATATGACTGCTATTCCGTCTCCCCCGCATTCCTGCCCCCCACGGGTCCAAAAACAGGATGCCCCGAAACATGGAAAAAGTATATGAGACTCGGCATCTGCGCAAACCGCACCCATCAATCCACACCAACCGAGTACATGATGAATGTCGCCGACGAACTCGGTTTCATGATCGTCCCCGAAACCCCCATAAGAGGATGCCAGGAACAAATCTGGGAAGACCTCCAGCCATTCACCCAGTCCGTAAAAGACATGGCCGCCTACGGCCGAAACCACCCCAGCATCTGCAGATACAGCCTCCTTAACGAAGGCATCACAAAACATGTCCCCGTATTAATCGATGCTATCCTGACCGTCGACGACACCCGCCCCCTCGTCTTCGAAGATAACGAACTTCAAAAGCCCACAAGAGTCGATGGAGAAAAATCCGTCGGCCACGCCTATAACATGCTCCACTACGTCCATTACCCCAAACCCGCAAAGATTATTACCGGCATGGGTGAATTCGCTTGGCGTTGGGTCATGCACCAGGAGTATAACTATGGTGTCCCACACGCCAACGGCGGACTCGAGGAATTTATCTATTACGGCGGCGATATGCGACTGTGGGATATTGTCTATTTCGCCGGATGGGACTTCATCAACTACTGGCCGAACTTCCTCGAAGGTATGAACCACAAAAAGCACGCCTGGAAACAATCCTGCTATCATAAGGATCGCCTCGATGGCGAAGATGGATGGCGCTCACCCGTCGTAAAATGGGCGAAAAAATACTTCCACCCATACCTCGTACTTGACCTCGAGATTCACCAGCTAAATAAAGCCGATTCCGACCCCGCAAAATGGCCCCAGTTCACTCCCTTCTACAAACCAGGCGAGAATATCTCAAGAAAACTCGAAGTATTCAACGATGGCCTAAAGGGCGCCAACTTTCAAATCCTTTGGCAGGCGAGATGGGACTCCCCCGATGGCCCCCTCGTCGATTCCAACTCCATCGAAAACATCAAGATACAACCCGGCTTCCACAAAACCGTAAACCTCGATTTCACCGCACCCAACTCTGACGCTGCCGAAAGAAAACTCTTTATAACCCTCACCTCAAAACTCGATGGCTCCGAAGTCTTCAAAGAAAACGACCTCTACATCATAATAAAAAAATAAAACCAAATGCCCGATTCTAAGTCCATTGGTCCTCTGTCATCAATCCTTTCGCCCTTCCACCTGGCCTCACGACTTTTCCCGCGATATTGACAATTCACCTTCTTGATGTATATTATCACTGAAAAATAACAGCTTTGAAACTCGACACTTTGAGAAACAGTTTTTAAAACCTGAGCTTATCCGGAGGTAGCCATGAAAACAAATCGCAAAATAATCCTAAAAAGCATATTTACCGCCATCCTAATCCTCCCGGCTTGGCTCCACGCTGCCGAACCCAATTGCACAAACCAGCAAACTCATCCCTTCTCCATCCACGACATCCTTGCCATAGACCGCATCTCCGGCCTGCAGCCTTCACCGGATGGTAGCTCCATTGTCTTCACTCTGCGAAAAACTGACCTCGATGAAGACGAAAGACGGACAGACATCTGGCTGATCAACGTCGATGGCACACAGCTAAGGCAGCTCACCACGCATCCACAAAACGATTCTAATCCTCGCTGGGCGCCCGAGGGCAAATCAATCTTCTTCCTCTCAACAAGGACCGACTCCTCTCAGGTTTGGCAAATCCCCATCGACGGCGGCGAAGCCCGCCAAATCACAGATCTCCCCCTCGACCTCGCAAACCTTGTCGTCTCCCCTGATGGAAAACAAATCGCCTTCACAATCGAAGTCTTCCCCGACTGCAACAACATACAATCCACAAAGGATCGGCTCGACGAAATTGAGCAAAGAAAAACCTCCGGCAGAATCTACGACCGAATCTTCTTCCGGCACTGGGACACATGGAAAGACGGACGACGCTCACACCTCTTCGTTATGCCATCTCAAGGCGGCAATCCCGTCGATGTCATGAACGGCATGGATGCCGACACTCCCTCCAAACCTTTCGGCGGCTCCGGAGAAATCTCTTTCACTCCCGACTCGAAACAAATCATCTTCACCGCTCGAAACGTCGGAAACCAAGAACCATGGTCCACCGACTTCGACCTCTACTGCGTACCCGTCGATGCCTCCGCTCCACCCAAATGCCTTACCGAAAAAAACCAGGCATGGGACACCAGGCCCCTCTTCTCTCCCGACGGAAAAACGCTCGCCTACCTCGCTATGTCACGGCCACGCTATGAATCCGACCGCTTCAGAATAGAACTCCGGCGCTGGCCGAAAGGAAAAAGCAAAATTCTTACCGAAAATTGGGATCGAAGCCCCTCATCCATCCGCTTTTCTCCCGATGGAAAAACAATCTACGCCGCCGCAAACAACATAGGCCAAAAATCCCTCTTTGCCGTCGATACCGCCACCGGAAAAGTCCGAACAATACTCAATGCCGGCTATGTCTCCTCTCCCGCCGCAGCCGGACAAAGAATCGTCTGCCTCCGCGACAACCTCAAGTCACCAGCCGAAATCTACTCCCTCAATCCTGAGGGCTCGGACATCCGACAGCTCACCAGCATCAACGCCGAAAAAATTGCCGCCGTACAAATGGGCGACTACGAACAGTTCTCCTTCGAAGGCTGGAACAACGAAACCGTCTACTGCTACGTTGTAAAACCCGCCGACTTCGACCCCGAAAAAAAATACCCCGTTGCCTTCCTCATACACGGCGGCCCGCAGGGCTCCTTCGGAAACCACTTCCACTACCGCTGGAACCCCCAGGTCTACGCCGCTGCTGGCTACGCCGCCGTCATGGTCGACTTCCACGGCTCCGTCGGTTATGGTCAACAGTTCACCGATTCAATCCGAGGTGACTGGGGAGGCAAACCGCTCGAAGACCTTCAAAAAGGACTCGCCGCTGCACTCCAACGATACCCATGGATGGACCCTGACAATGTCGCTGCACTCGGTGCCTCTTTCGGCGGCTATATGATTAATTGGATTGCCGGAAACTGGCCCGACCGCTTCCGATGCCTCGTAAATCACGATGGCAATCTCGACGAGCGTATCGCTTATTTCGACACCGAGGAGCTATGGTTCCCTGAATGGGACCATCTCGGAACACCATGGGAAAACCCGCAAAGCTACGAAAAACACAATCCCATCAACTTTGTCAAAAACTTCAAAACCCCCATGCTCGTCATTCACGGCGCCCTCGATTACAGGGTCGTCGACACTCAGGGCCTCTCCACCTTCACCGCACTACAGCGCCTCGGAATCGAAAGCAAACTGCTATACTTCCCCGATGAAGGCCACTGGGTCAAAAAACCACACAACTCCATACTCTGGCACGACACCATCCTCGAATGGCTTGAAAAATGGACTAAAAAATAATTGCGATGCCCGCTAAGAGTCCTCCTCTTCTTCAGACTCGGCCTTGTCTTCATCCTCGACCTCCTCTTTGTGTTTGTGCTTGTCTTCGTCCTCATCCTCCTGCTCAAGGACCGTCCCGTCCGCGGCCACTTCAATCTCTATCTCCTTGCCGTCCTTGACCACTTCCGCCTCGTACGTCGTCTTCGGCGTCTCTAACTTCTTCAACGTCACCACCCAGTACGTCACTTCCTTCGTCACCTCTTCTATCTCGCCCCCTTCGCACGCACCCTCTATCGCCGCCTTAACCCCCGCTGGCACCTCGCTCAGCGGAATCTCTGTCTCCTTCTCGATAATCTTACCGTCCGCGGATATCGTCAACTCTACGTCCTGCCCCTCTTGTTCCAGCTCAACCTCATAAACCTTTATACCTTCCTTTTCCACCTGCGATTCTTCAATCTCCGCTCCCGGATACTCCGCGTTGATGACCGCCTTCACCGCATCGGGAAGCCGAGTGCACTTGTCCTTACCCGCATGCGCCGCCGCACCTGCCAATACGATCAGCAAAACAATAATCCCCACTGCTCTCAAGTTCCTCGCTTTCATTTTTTTACCTCCTTAATAAAAAAGTCAATAATGCCTCTCCTTATGGGATACCTTACAGTGCTTACTATCTCCTGCGACGATGTTTCCTGCAATGTTGCGAGACAATCATACCCCCTCTTTCCACACCCCGTCAAACCAAAAACTTGCCCCATAGTAGCCTTGCCGAAGACGGGTTCATCCCCTCAACCATTAATCAATCATCATTAATCCCTAATCAATTACAGCCCTTCCAGCCAGTTGTCTGCCTGCACTGCAAAGTCAAGGAAGTTAACCGTACCATCACCATCCGGTAGTGGGGCAATGTCAGCAGATGGAATTCCTGGAGGTTGCAGCCATTGGTCGACCAACACCGCCAAGTCTGCCCAGTCCACATCACAATCTGGTTCAAAATTACCTGTCGTAGTACACTGCATGGAGGATTCCTCATTAGACCAGTCGCTTTCGCAGGCAAAAGCCGGATCGGTGTAGCTTACAGACCAATCATGAAGTACAGGTGTATTGTTCGCATCAGTGGTAGACAAATTCGCACACAGGCGGATGGTTGACTCGCCGATTCCGCTCAGGTCAGCGCCGCTAAAAACATTTTGATAGCCTGAAATTGGTGTCGAGCCAGCCGCAGGTAGGATATCAACCGTAAGCTCAGTATCGGTTGGCGTTGTTGTATTGAAGTCCACTACTGCCCAATTGCAATCGGCAGGCAAATCAATCGCGGCCGAGACAATATCCCCAGGGCTATCGTAACCGGTGGCCTGGACAGTGGTATATCTGTAGTAAAATGTGTAAGCTGCGCTATTAGTATTAGTTATAACCTCAGGTGACGGAAAACCGTCATAATATCCGTATCCGACATAGTTACCAAAACTGGGTGAAATGTAGCCTGAGCCATAGTACGAATCAACCGAACTACTGTATAAGGCCCCAATCATGTAGTGCTTACCTGTTTCAAGAGGAACCGAGATGGGGCCCGAACTGTGAAACTTTGTACCAGTGTCGGAACTGGCCAAAGTTGACGAGTGAATCCGGTTAAACGTATCAGAGAACAATGGGCCGCCTTCGTAAACCAGAAACTCAATTGAGCAAGACGCTGAAATACCAAGATAAACCTCAATCTGCATAAGTGTCGTCTCTGTTGTGACAAGGCAGCAGTTGAAGAAACCATAGGTCGTGGTGGTATTCAGGCTTGAATCTCCTACCATATCCACTGTAAGGTCGACTAAGATCACATTCCCATCGGCCGTAGCGATTGTGTCCACCAGCGTACCAGTTTCAAAATCCACCTGGCTGGTTTGCTGCCAACTCTTCTGCAAAAACGGTGCCCATGCATTTACGCGATACCAATAGGTTTGGCCATGCTCTAAACCGCAAAATTCATAACTTGTATCGGTAATCCACCCGCTATTGCCATCAATATTGGCAAAGTTCACATCGTTGGCGCACTCGGCATAATAATCATTGGCACCAGCTACCGGGTCCCAATAAATCGTATTGCACAGACCTACAGTCGCATTGGGTTCAGTGTCAAGAACCGGAGACTCTATACAGGATTGGCACTGAATGCACACATCGTCGATATACCATTCATCCGAATCCGAATCGCAGGCCGCCCCAAAACGCAACTGGAACTCTGAGTGTAATGCCTCAGCAGGCAGTTCCACAGAATTCGGCTCCCAGTTAGTGTCAGCACCACCAAAAAGCGTATCAAGTAGCTGCCACTCATTCCCGTCCCAGTAATCCACGTACAGGTCATCAGCCGACTCTGTACTAACGCGCTTCCACCAATAGTGTAACTGTGCCGAAAAGCATCCTGACAAGTCAATTATTCTGCTGGTCACACTATCAGTGTCCTCCAGATGAAGCGAATATGGCGGACTCGGCTCATTGACGGCACAGGCATCTACAGTTGGAGTTCCAAAAGTCTCGTCCCAGTTGTTGGTGTCCAAAATCATAGATGGGAAATCGTCGAAGAATATACAGGCTGTTATGTTGACAGAAACAGTTGCCTCGTTAGAATCTTCACCGCCGTCATTGGCTTTGAAACCGAAACTGTCTTGGCCCTCATAGCCAGTATCGGGGATATACTCGACCTCGTTGCCAAAGCCAACCAGTGGCGTGCATGGGTCGGTAATTAGGCCCGAACATGGGTCGTTGAGGTCGCCATGAACCGGCAGGGACGTAATGATGTAGGTTAAAGGGTCAGGAT
>Ga0114923_10003082_pt1 | contig 11245 bp, 6 predicted proteins | sample SumtaG_FD_89578 | JGI IMG/M metagenome (GOLD analysis project Ga0114923, IMG submission 89578) | Deep subsurface microbial communities from Indian Ocean to uncover new lineages of life (NeLLi) - Sumatra_00157 metaG | ecosystem: Environmental > Aquatic > Marine > Oceanic > Sediment | place: near...
TCATGCCGGCATTCTTGCTTCCAATCGCTCCATCCCATCCTCACGGAGGAACTTCACTGCAATTGGAACACTCCCCTACCACCTTGCGCTCCGCGCAAGGAAATCCGAAATCCTAATACCTAAATTCTAAAACATTTGAGATCTGAACATTCTATATTCGAATTTGTTTAGAATTTAGATTTTCGAAATTTGAATTTCTCTGTGCGAAGCACAAGATCCGTGGTTTCGGTAATGTACTTGAGCCCCGTTGAATTGTCGGCGCAAAATCTCTTGACCAGTGAGCTGTTACGCACTCTTTAAAGGATTGCTGCCTCTAAGCAAACCTCCTGGCTGTCAGAGAAATCTCACCTCCTTTTCCACTAAGTACATATTTAGGGACCTTAACCGACGGTCTGGACTGTTTCCCTCTCGTACGACGGAACTTAGCTCCCATCTACTAACTCCTACAAATTGACAAGTAGTATTCGGAGTTTGAGAGAATGTAGTAGGTCTTACGACCCCTACGATTCAATCAGTGCTCTACCCCTACTTGATTCATGTAAGGCTAGCCCTAAAGCTATTTCGGGGAGAACCAGCTATTACCGTATCCGTTTGGCCTATCACCACTATCCACAGCTCATCTCATAGATTTTCTACCTCTAACGAGTTCGGTCCTCCCCCCGTATTTCTACGGGGTTCAACCTGGCCATGGATAGATCATACGGTTTCGGGTCCCTCATATAGGATAAGAACGCCCTATTCGGACTCGGTTTCCCTATGACTTCTCCCGAAACGGGATTAATCAAAACCCTCTATGAGGACTCGCCGGCTCATTCTTCAATAGGCACGCCATCACCCCATCCCCCGGACGTGGAAATCCGAAATTCTAATTTCTAAATCCTAAACAAATCCTAATTACCAAAATCTAAACTCTTCAAAAGATATTTTGGTCATTTGGATATTTCTTATTTGAACATTGTTTCGATTTTCGGATTTAGGTATTCGAATTTCCTTGTCCGAAGGACAAGGCTCTGACTGTTTGTAAGCATATGGTTTCAGGTACTATTTCACTCCCCTCTCAGGGGTACTTTTCACCGTTCCCTCTCGGTACTAGTTCACTATTGGTCAGATGAAGTATTTAGCCTTTTCCAGTGGTTTGGAATGCTTCCCACGCAGTTTCACTTTCAGCGTGGTACTCAGGAATACAACAAGCGAGAACACTTTATTTTAAAATACAGGACTATTACCTTCTATGGTCTCTCTTTCCAGAGATGTTTTTCTAACAAAATGTTTTGTAAACTGCTCCTCGGGCTTACGGCACCGAGACGTTGCATCCTACTACCCCCTAAAGATAACCATTCCCGTAAAGAACAAATCGATCTCCTCATCTACAACGCAGATTCAGAGATCTTTCTCTACCAAATAGGGTTTAGGCTAGATCCCCGTTCGTTCGCCACTACTAAGGGAATAACTTTCGTTCTTTTTTCCTCCGGTTACTAAGATGGTTCACTTCACCGGGTCCCCCCCTTATGACTATGAATTCATCACAAGGTACTCATCCCGCAAGCGGGACAAGTGGGTTTCCCCATTCGGGAATCTCCGGATTAAAACGCTTGTTTGTCAGCTATCCGAAGCTTATCGCAGACTACTACGCCCTTCATCGGCTTCATCTACCAAGGCATTCACCATATGCCCTTAATTGCTTCAACTTACTTATTACTTTTTCAAGATGAACAGAATAAAGCTATAAAGAACTCTACCCACAATCAAACCATCAACAGCTCAATTATTTCACTACAAGTAGTTCAATAAGTTAACTATCTAGGATTGATTGTTTTCTATCCAGTTTTTAAAGAGCTATATCATGCTCTTCTTCGAAGAGCCTCGTATAGTAAACCGGTGGTTTACCATACGGAGCATTTCGAAGTAATGCAAATTATGGTGGAGCTGATCGGATTTGAACCGATGACCTCCTCATTGCAAATGAGGTGCTCTACCAACTAAGCTACAGCCCCGCCTCAATGAACACATCATACAAACAGAAGAAAAGCGCATTGCATCTTTTCAAATGCTAAAGTACATCTGTGATAAAGTGGGCCAGCCTGGAATTGAACCAGGGACCTCAGTCTTATCAGGACTGCGCTCTAACCGTCTGAGCTACTGGCCCAGATCGGTCAGGCGGATCAGGACTGCGCTCTTACCAACTGAACTAATCGCCCAAAACTGAGCTTACTATATCAAACTCGCTGATTGAGCGAAATAGCCCCACATCACAACATTATGTAAAAGATCAGCCTTTACAACAATAAAAAAGTGCTAGGAAAAAATATCAACTCTGGGTTTTTGAATCCAAAACTTATGTCTGAAACTAAGCTTTCGTGCATAGTTTAGAGTTCTATTCTTTATACTCCCTAGAAAGGAGGTAATTCAGCCGCAGATTCCCCTACGGCTACCTTGTTATGACTTCATTACAGTCATCGATCTTACCTTCTACCGTACATACGTACAGCATTCGGGCACTACCGACTCCCATAACGTGACAGGCGGTGTGTACAAGACCCGAGAACGTATTCACCGTGGCATGCTGATCCACGATTACTAGCGATTCCAACTTCATGTAGGCGAATTTCAGCCTACAATCCGAACTGAGATGAGCTTTATGGGATTAGCTCCACCTTGCGGTTTGGCAACCCATTGTACTCACCATTGTAGCGCGTGTGTAGCCCAAGGCATAAAGGCTATGAGGACTAGACCTCATCCCCACCTTCCTCCCCGTTTTGGCAGGGCAGTCTCCTCAGAAATTATAACTAAGGATAGGGGTTGCGCTCGTTGTGGGACTTAACCCAACATCTCACGACACGAGCTGACGACAGCCATGCAGCACCTGTGTAGCACCCTCGAAGGCTCTCAATATTTCTATCGAGATGCAGCTACATGTCAAGCCTTGGATAAGGTTCTTCGTTTACCGTCGAATTAAACCACACGCTCCACCGCTTGTGCGGGTCCCCGTCAATTCCTTTGAGTTTTAACCTTGCGGTCGTACTCCCCAGGCGCCTCGCTTAACGCGTTAGCTGCGACACTCATTCTAAGTCTGGTACTTAACCGAAGCTAACTACCAGGGCTTAAAGCAAATATCTAGCGAGGATCGTTTACGGCGTGGACTACACGGGTATCTAATCCGTTTTGCTACCCACGCTTTCGAGCCTTAGCGTCAGAACAGGACCAGAGAGGTGCTTTCGCCATAGGTGTTCCTCCTGATATCAACGCATTTCACCGCTCCACCAGGAATTCCCCTCTCCCCTTCCCGTCTCAATCCTGTAAGTATTTGATGCGATTCTAAGGTTAAGCCTTAGGATTTAACATCAAACTTGACAGGACGCCTACGCATCTCTTTACGCCCAGTAATTCCGGATAACGCTTGCACCCTATGTATCACCGACGCTTCTGGCACATAGTTAGCGGGTGCTTATTCGCAGGGTACACTCAGTATTGGTCCCCTGTAAAAGGAGTTTACAACCCGAAAGCCTTCATCCTCCACGCGGTGTCGCTGCGTCAGGGTTTCCCCCATTGCGCAAGATTCCTAATTGCTGCCTCCCGTAGGAGTCTGGGCCGTGTCGCAGTCCCAGTCTGGCTGATCATCCTCTCAGACCAGCTACCCGTCATAGGCTTGGTAGGCAATTACCCCACCAACAACCTGATAGGACGCGAGCCTTTCCTTAACCGCCGGAGCTTTATCCTAAAATTCCGAATAGAAATAATAGAAACTATCGGGGATTATCCCCACTTTCGAGGGGTTATTCCCGTGTTAAGGGTAAGTTCTCACGCGTTACTCAGCCGTCTGCCTCGCGTAGAAGCGCAAGCGCCTCTGCGCGATCGACTTGCATACCTTAGGCACACCGCAAGCGTTCATCCTGAGCCAGGATCAAACTCTCCATGATACACCCTGAAGTGAGAGAAACTCTCTTTCAGGGGACCTCATACTATTTCATGAGGATTTACTATTTCAATTGATCGAAGAATTGACATTCTTGATAACCAAAAGGTTATCCTTCCTAGCACTTTTCTATTGTCAAAGGGCAAAAGTATCAACTACGTAATGGCAAATATACCACATAAGTTGTTAAAAAACAAAACTGTAATTTTTATAATTCTGGAAAGGATTTTTGGAGAACTTGTTCTGAATTTATTAACTGAAATTCAGAATAGTATTCTTGCTTATATTTTCAAAAAGACCTCTTATACTATATCATGAAAAAGTCTTATAAGTCAATATTTAAGCTAGAATATAGATATTTTACCGCTTTTTTCTTCTCATATATTTATCACGTAAACGTGCATTTTTAAATTTTTCAAGTCGTCTTGGGATAAACACAATCCAATGGATTATCGAAAGTACCACTATTACGAAATATGCAATAAGTATTATCATCCCGAAAAGTCTCATGGATAAAAATGATACTCCTTCCGAGCGAATAACATTATAGAGGGCGAGTAATATCGAATTAACAACAACAATCAAGGTAACTTTTCTGATAAACTTTGATTTTGGAGGACAATCTTTCAATATCTTCGGAGTAACTATAAACACAATAATAGAGATGATAATACATACGATACTAACCAGATATAAGACTTCAAGGTAGAGAAATTCCGAAGGAGGTCTTTTCATAGTAAGATAGTCTAAATCGAGAAGACGAGATAGATCTAAATCTGAAAATGAAAAATCTTTTAGTTTTTCAAGAAATTTCTTCATATTCGCTCATAAGAACATATTTACCCATATTATATAGCAATTCCAAAGCAAATTACCAGATTTCGCAAGAAGTCTATAAATATTCACTCCACCTATGTAAATCTCGTAGTGAGTCAATACAAACTTATTGGTAAATTATTATATCTTATATTAAACTCAGTTTGTTCTGATCAAACTATACTAAAAAAGAGTCACATGGGAATACCCTACATGACTCTTCTTTTATCAAAAACTAAATACTAATCTTCTTCTTTCACCATTCCACTAATAACAGGAACTTCAAAAAGTTCACCTTTATTGGCTTTAACAGCACCGATCACACGAACAGCAATGTCTACAATCCATAACACCGCATCAATACAAAAACACACGGCTCCTACAACAACTATCGATCCAAGCGTTCCCAAAATCCACAGTGCAACGTGGAGAATAACCATAGCAACACCAAAATACATAGAATGCTTAGCAACCTTTTTGGTGAATGCATCCTCATCATTCATAAAAATGAAGCTGGTAATTGGAGCAAAAATCCATGCTAAGAGAGCATTTGTCTTGCTGTTTGAAGAAGATGCTGGTTGAGCTGTTTTCTGTTCTTCTGCCATATTGAGCTATATAAAAAATAAAATATGCAATATAAGTCATTTAGAAATATACAATACAAGTATAGAATTCTCGTATATGAAAGTCAATACTTCATCACTTTTTCTGTGATTTGAATATATTTTTAACTTCCTCAACAGTAGTAGCATCATCTACTGTCTTATCTTTCCTATCAAACTCCTTCAATCTAGGAAATCTGAGAGAATAGCCCCTTTTCCCATCCGAACCTGCTGTATGATTGGGACTCTTCGTCATCTCATCAGCCTCAACAACAGTAATTATGCTTGGTTTTACCCAAATATCTGGTACGAGGTTCTTTTTTACAGAAACATCATCGGGCACCTTTTTTATACTATTCTTATCAAGGGTGATCTTGATCTTTTTCCACTCATTATCTTTTATCCCTGTTCCTACTTTTGCTATAGTTTCGAAACTACGATCTTTCTTATTATAAACCCCAACCAAGATCGCACCGATTCCAAAACGTGCACGTGCTCCCCTTCCTCTATAATAACCCAAAACAACGGCATCAATCGTATCGATAAGATGTCCTCTTTGACTTTTTTTGACTTTTATCCAGTCATACCCTCTTTTTCCTGGTTCGTATATACTATCAACACCCTTTACAATCACTCCTTCAAGGCCCTCTAAAACAAGCCTGCTAAATGCGTCATCAAAACTCTTCATATTGTTAATTATCAGACTTGGGGCTTTTACTACAGTTTTTTTAGACTTTGACCCTCTCATCACATCATCAAGGATCGCTACTCTTTCCTTAAGAGTTTTTGCAGTAAGATCCCTATCATCCAAGAGTAGAATATCAAATACAAAGGCTCTAATAGGAACATTTTGAGACGTCTCCTTTATATTATGCTTCCGTCTTCTCTGTATCGTCTTCTGAAAGGGAGCTAATTCACCTGTTTTAGGATTAATTCCGACAGCTTCGCTATCGACCACGATGGAAGACACTCGCAGTGAAAAAATTGCTTTGATAATATCGGGGAACATTTCTGTTAAATTCTCTTGATTCCGAGAGAAGATTCTCACTTGTTCAGAAAGCTCTTTCATCATAGAACGCTTTATACCAACCGATACAACACCCTTTTTAAAACCCTTTTTGCGATAATGGATTTGGCAACGTAAGCCATCATATTTAGGTTGCAGAACGAATGCATCCATCCTTTTAAAGATACTCTCTACCGAAGACTCCCTCTCACACAACATGGATGCCACAGGCACTCCACATTGCACTTTCATTTTTTTCAAAGCGTCAATACCTTTTGTAGCTACTCGGTGAGCAATATATCCTATATCACCCCGAATGCCATAAGCTCTATCAAGAACCTTCCGGGACGATTTATCGCCAACAACATATATGGAAAGTGCATCTAAAATACTCTTATCACTCACACCCAACCGCATCTTTCCGAGTATCATTCTGGTAACAAACTTCCCCGACAATGGATCACATAACTTGAGCAAAGTGGAGATCTTTTTTATCTTGCCCAATTGAGAGTCTTTCCCCTCTAAGGACGCCACCTGAGACAGGTGTTGATAAACATCTAAAATAGATAGTGAGCATCTCTTTCTCTTAGATAACTTCTCAGCAAGTAATCCCAGGTCACCAATTGTTGAAAAAAGCTTTTGAATATCCTCTACGGATTTAGCGTATGCATCAGAAAGAGATCTCGTCATAAGTTTCCTTGCCACATTGAATTCTAGTGGGAAATATCTTGGAACAACCCTTCCCTGAATCAGATAAAAGACTTTCTTCAGCTCTTCATGAGAGAGGGACTTAATAACCTCTACGATAATATCTGTCATCTCATTTCGTGATGACGTATCTTCTATCTTTTGAAGTTTCTGTGCAAATTTCTTAAATTTCATAATCCTTATCGCTTAATAGTTTTGTAGTTATTTTGTCAAATGGTTGTTTGCTAAATAATTACCTAAACACATATCGCGCTGCTTTTGTCCTTCCCTCCTTTTTAATAATACCTTTTTGAGAAAGATCTTTTAAATCTCTCAATATAGTGTCATCACTAATATCTGGAAATAGATCCTGCCAATCAGGATTTCGTATCATCCCATCATCCTGGATAAAGTTAATAATTTCAATCTGACGTTCATTGAGAGCGACTTGCCCTATATCTTTTCGTAATTTCATATCTCTACTTAGATCGAATACTTTATCCTTTATTCTTGATAATTCAACTGCAAGACCTCGTGTGAAAAACTCAAGCCATGGCGTTAGATCGTCATCATTCTTCTCGACACTCTCGATTGCATCATAATATTCTTTAAGGTTCTGGTCATAGTATTCTTCAAGGGAGAAAAAACGTTTAATATCAAATCCATCATAGTAGAGACTGAATGTTGCTAGAATACGAGCAGTCCTTCCGTTTCCATCAGTGAATGGGTGCATACGGACTAATTCGTAACAAATTATACCTGCTTTAATAACTGGATGAACGTCATTTGCTTTTTCATTTAACCAAGACAAAAAATCCTCCACTTCCCCCTCAAGATATTCCGGTTCAATAGGCTCAAAAACTACCTCATAGGAGCTGGAATCGATCAGGGCTTCTTCAGTTATGCGAAATGCTCCAAGCTCACTCTTTGGAAGGATGTTATTCATTACTATTTTATGAACTTTTAAAAGAATTTTTTTATCTATTTTCGTTTTCTTCAAAGTCTTGATAAATTCAATTACTTCCCGATAATTAATAATTTCCTGAATATCCCTTCTACGGAATGTTTGCACCTCAGAACCATTGACAATCTTTTTGGTCTCTTCAAAATCAAGCTTATTTCCTTCAATTTTTGTAGAAAAATGTACAGTCCGTTCTTCTGCCTCTTGCCGAAATCTCCTTTCCCAGGCAGGTACTAATGGAGCATTTTCTATAATCTGTTTTGCAGCCTCTATCTGGGAGATTGAGGTGAGTAGGTTATTGCTAATGGTATATATTGGTTTGTACATTTCAACCGTATTATACCCTGAAAAGAAGAATAGAAAAAATGAACCAGAAATTTTAAAAAGTGTAATATTATAAGTTGGTTACAAAACTTTTTTATAGTTATCCTATGGGCTCTAATAACTTCTTAGACCGGAGGTTTCTATAGGACACGGTTGCTGCGTACCGAATTTCAATTACTCTCGAAGTTAACTGGTAGTATACTATTTGAGGACATAATAACTCCCTTTCGTCTTTCCCACCTGCTTGATGTATCCCCTCTTCTCGAGATAATCAAGATCTCTTCTCAGCGTTCTTCTAGTAATCTTTTTTATCACACCGTTGATCATATCGATAGTTATCTGCTCTTCCCTATCAAATAACGCAAGAATTTGTCTCTGCCGTTTGTTAAGATTATCCGTTGTTGCTTTAAGTACAGTTTTTGTCTTTTTTACGAGCTTCGTAGTTCCTTTTCGCACAACATATCCTTTCTTCTTGAGTGCAGAAACAGCGAGCAGTGTTCCGACACCAACAGCGGTTGTATAAAATAATAATTTTATGGCTTTGTTACTTGCTTTCTTGGAAGCAGACATATGTATTTATAATAACATGTAATCTGTATATTGTACCGTATTCGACGTATAATGTGAATGAATTTCTCATGACTTTAACTCCTGCCAGTTCTTTCCTTCCGAAATCTCAACCTTAAGCGGAACGTGCAATGGTACTATATCTTCCATCGCAGTACATATCTTCTTTTTAAAGTCAGTAAATCTGGTTTTTGATAAAGACACTTCAAATACAAGCTCATCATGCACCTGAAGGAGTAAGAATACATCCTTTGCAAAATGCTTTGAAATAACAGCATCTGCTTTAATCATTGCGAGTTTAGTCATATCCGCTGCACTCCCCTGAATAGGAAAATTAATGATCTCCCGAACCGCTGCCCGTCTTACATGCATATTTGACGAAAGAAGCTGGTGTGCAGTTCTTCTTCGTGCAAATAGTGTTTCCGCAAATCCTTGTTTTTCAACATTCGAGAGGTATGAATCAAAATACACCTTTACTTTTGAGTATTCCATAAAGTATCTTTCAATAAACTTTATAGCTCTTTTTCTGGGTATCTTTAGAAAGTCGGAAAGTCCAACCCCACTCATCCCGTACATAACACCAAAGTTAATTGTTTTCCCAATGTTTCTCTCTTTCTTCGTTACCTTATCGAGTGGTTTATCAAAAATTCTTGAGGCAGTAAGTGCATGAACATCAACTTCTTTTTCGAAGGCCTCTATCAAGTTTTTCTCTCCACTAAAATGAGCAAGTAATCTAAGTTCCTGTTGTGAATAGTCAAATGAAACGAGAATAGAATTCGCTTCTGCAATAAATGCTTTTCGGATTTTACTACCCAACTTGGTCGACACTGGTATATTTTGAAGATTTGGATCGCTTGAAGATAATCGTCCTGTCGCAGTGATAGCCTGGTTAAACGTAGTGTGTATCCTACCGCTTTCTTCATGAACAACCTCAATAAGTGCTGTTACAAAGGTACTACGCAGTTTCGAATACTCTCGAAATCGTCTGATATGCTCAACAACCGGGTGGACACCACCTAACTGTTCTAGTACTTCATCTCGGGTTGTATATGAACCAGACTTTGTCTTTCTCCCTTTTGGCAGATCCAGCTCGTCGAACAGAACTTCGGAAACCTGTTTGGGAGAGCCTAAATTAAACTCATGTCCAACTGATTTATACGCTCCTTGTTCCTCATTTGTTATTTTTATATCCAATTCTTCTCCAAATTTCCTGAGATATGCACGATCAATAAGAGTCCCCTTTTCCTCCATGCGAGCAAGTATCGGAATAAGCGGCATCTCAATCTCATAAAATAACCTTTCTAGACTCCACCTTTTCTCCTGTATCTTTTTCAATTCCTTGACAAATTGCTTATATAGTTTCCAGATCAATTCTGTCTCTAGTGTGATATGTTTTGATAAATCTAATTCTTGCACTTCCTTTCTTGTCTGAAGCGATATACCCAGATAACGAAATGCAAGCTCTTCTAGAGATACTTTGCTGTTGCCCCCCGAAAGTACATATGCAGCTAACATCACATCAAAACTAATGCCATTGAATTGAATACCAATGTTTCGTAACGCATGAATAGTGTGCTTCAGCTCATACCCGATCTTTTTTATCCTTTTCATTTCAAGAATCTTTTTTATCCTTTTTCCAGCATCTGAAAAGGAACTTTCCTGCTTAATCAACTCTATTGGAATACAATACCTTTTTTTACCCCAATAGAATCCAATATGCGCAACAGAGCATTGGATAGGATGCCTTGATGTACAATAAACGTTCAGAGCAATCTCTTTTTGTCCCTCTAGTAGACTTATAAATGACGAGAGATCCTCTTTTGTCTGAATGATCATAAAACTATCATTCCCCTTCTTCTGCTCTATGGGAGGAAGCAATTCGTTTTGCTCGCTGTGGAGAATCTCCATCTTTCTAACTAAAGATCGGAATTCTAGCTCAGTAAAAAATTCTATCACGTCATGAACCTTGTAATCCCCCCAAATACATTCACCAAGACGCCACTTGATAGGAACATCTTTAATAATCTGTGCCAATTCTTGACTCATATACGCTTGATTTTTTCCCGATATCAACTTATTTCTATATCTTGTATCCACCATATTAAGATGTCTATAGAGGTTTTCAAGATCTTGATACTTTAGAATTAATTTTTGGGCACCTACCTTACCAATCCCTGTTACTCCAGGGATGTTGTCCGATGGATCCCCTGCAAGTGATTTGAAGTCGACTATCTGATCTGGTCTTAAGCCAGCTTTCTTAATGACATCTTTCACTCCAAACAATCTAGAATCTCTAAAATTCCTTCCAGACAAATATACTTTGGTATCTTTGTCCACAAGCTGGAAGAGGTCTTGATCACCGGTTATAA
>Ga0114923_10003083_pt1 | contig 11244 bp, 10 predicted proteins | sample SumtaG_FD_89578 | JGI IMG/M metagenome (GOLD analysis project Ga0114923, IMG submission 89578) | Deep subsurface microbial communities from Indian Ocean to uncover new lineages of life (NeLLi) - Sumatra_00157 metaG | ecosystem: Environmental > Aquatic > Marine > Oceanic > Sediment | place: near...
ATGACACCAGCAGTCCTGATTTTCACGCCCATTTTTCTACCGGTCGTTAAAAGCCTCGGAATGGACCCTCTCCACTTCGGCATAATAATGATTATGAACCTGTGCGTCGGCCTGTGCACCCCGCCCGTCGGGACATGCCTTTTCCTCGGCTGTGGTATCGCCCAAACAACCGTAACTAAAGTAATGCGGCACATCCTGCCGTTCTTTGCCGCAATGATTATCGTCCTGTTTATTTGTACATATGTTCCGGACATTTCACTGGTACTGCCGAGATTGTTTGGGTTCATAAAGTAGATGCCTCCAGTTTCAGCCGCCAAATTCCGCTTGTCAGGAACCACTGTCAAAAATTCCCGACTAACGAGCCGGATTGTCAGCAACCAACAATTTAACCGCCTTTTGCCTTGCCTATTGCATCATACTACAATAAATTATACTTTTCAAAACCCCCTTTGACAGGAGTGTATAAATGACCGCAAAATCAAACGCTGTTGTCGCCCAGTCAGGCGGCCCAACCGCCGTAATTAACTCCAGCGCCTGTGGAGTGATTCAGCAGGCCATAAAATCCGGGAAAATCGACCGCGTATTAGGCGCAACAAATGGAATTCTCGGCGTCCTCAAGGAAGACCTCTTTGATCTCACGGCTGAAAAGCCTCAAACCATCGAGGCGCTGAAGCAAACCCCCGCCGCCGCAATTGGTTCCTGTAGATACAAGCTAAAATCTCTGGAAGAATCAAAAGCCGACTTCGAAAGAATACTCGATGTCTTCAAAGCCCACAACATCCATTACTTCTTCTACGCTGGTGGAAATGATTCCATGGACACCGCCGACAAGGTAAACAACCTCGCTGCCGAGGCTGGTTACGAACTGACCTGTATGGGAATTCCCAAGACGGTTGATAATGACCTGGCTTTCACCGACCACTGCCCCGGCTATCCCAGCGTCGCGAAATATGTCGCCACCTGCGCAGCAGAGGCTGGCCGCGACACAGAAGCGCTTTATACCACCGACACCTGCACTATACTCGAAGTAATGGGAAGAAATGCCGGCTGGATTGCTGCCGCTACAGGACTTGCCTCTCGCTGTCCCGAAGACGCACCACATCTGATTTATATGCCCGAAGCGGCTTTCACCTTTGAAAAATTCGTCGAAGATGTAAAGCAGGTCTACAAAGAGTTAGGCAGGGTCTTCATTGTCTCCGGCGAAGGCCTCAAAGACCAGTCCGGCCGGTACATAACCGCCGATGAGGGGAAATTCAGCAAAGACAGCTTCGGACACGTCCAACTTGGCGGTGTTGGCGCAATGCTAAAAGCCGTCGTCGAATCTGAAGTTGGGATAAAGACCCGCTTCAATTTGCTCGGCACCAACCAGAGAAGCGCGATGCACTTCGCCTCGCTAACCGATGTAAATGAGGCCTACATGTGCGGACAAATGGCTGTAAAAGCCGCCCTCGACGGCCAAAATGGCAAAATGATTACACTCGTCCGCGGAGATGGCCCCGAATACAAATGTACAACCGGTTTTGCGGAATTAGCCGATGTCGCAAATGGTGAAAAGAAAGTCCCCCCGGAATACATCAACAAAACAGGCAATCATATCACCGATGCGATGCGCGATTACGTTCGTCCCCTCGTCCATGGACAGGCCCCGATTAAAATCGGCGTCGACGGGCTGCCGGTCTTTATGAGGTTCGAAAGAAAACCTCTTGAAAAGAAACTCATCCCTTACATGTAGCAACATAAAAGGAAAGAACGTGCTTTTAAGTAAATACTCATTCGGTATCGGTGACAGGTTTGCTCAGCAGGGCAAATCTCTGCTCCAGGCTCTCATCGACGCAAAAAAACAAGGCCTCGATATAACTCCCGTCTGGAATAAATCTCATCGCGAACATCAGATAGTCGGCACTGAACCAGCCGACGTTCGCACAGAAGCCGACAGTGCTGTCACTGAACTCGGATGGGATGCCCCTTACCATGTCGACGCCGACCACATAGGTCTCGAAAACGTCGACCTTTTCATCGACGCCTCTGATTTTTTTACAATCGACGTGGCCGATTTTATTGGTAAACCCGCTGACCCTCAGGACATAGACGATTTTGTCCAAAAACACAAATCACTTTGCGGCACCTTGCAGATTGAAGGACTCGATGAACCTGTTGAAATAACTAAGGACCAAATCATAAATACAGCCCGGAATTTTCTCTCTGCTATAAAGCAGGCTGAAAAAATCTATCGCCATATCGAAAACAAAAAGGGCCACGATAATTTCATCACCGAAATCTCAATGGACGAAACCACCGAACCCCAACCCCCCCTCGAAATGCTTTTCATTCTCGCAGCTATTGCTGACTGTAACATCCCCGCCCAGACAATCGCCCCCAAATTCACAGGCTCTTTTTACAAGGGCATCGACTATGTTGGTGACCCCCAAAGATTCGGCAGACAATTCGAACAGATGCTCGCTATTATATCCTATGCCGTCGAACATTTCTCTTTACCGAAGAACCTCAAATTAAGCGTCCATTCCGGAAGTGACAAGTTCTCAATCTATCCTGTAATAAATAGGGCCTTGAAAAAATTCGATGCAGGCCTCCATATTAAAACCGCAGGAACGACCTGGCTCGAAGAGTTTATCGGCTTGGCACTGGCCGGCTCCGACGGCTTCCAAATGGTAAAACAAATTTATTCCCGTGCCCTCGAACGCTTCGATGAGCTTGCCGCTCCTTATGCATCTGTAATAAATATCCAAAAAGACAAATTACCCACCCCCCAGACCGTCAACGCCTGGACCTCGGAACAATTCGCCGCTGCCCTAAAGCACGACCTTTCCTGCCCCAACTATGACCCCAATTTCCGCCAGCTCCTACACGTCGCATATAAAATCGCTGCAGAAATTAAAACTGATTATTTGAATGCTCTGCAAAAATATGAGAAAATAGTCGCTCCTTGCGTAACGGAAAATATTTACAAAAGGCACATAAAGCCTGTCTTTATTTGATACCTTTAATCAGGGGCAAAATAAAATGGATAAAAACCAAAATCTTTTTGATATTTCCGGCAAATGCATCGTAATCACAGGCGGCGGAGGAATCCTGTGCAGCGAAATGGCAAAAGCCCTTGCGAAAAACGGTGCAAAAGTCGCAGTCTGGGACATTAACCTCCAGGCTGCGGAAAAAGTCGTTGACCAAATCAAGGCTGATAACGGAACAGCTACTGCGATTAAATGCAATGCGCTGGATAAAAATGACTTGCAGAGCGCAAATCAAAAAACCATTTCCGAACTCGGCCCCGTCGATATCCTCATAAACGGTGCAGGCGGCAACAAAAAAGAAGCTACCACCTCCGAGGATTTGTCCTTCTTTGATTTACCTGCCGATGCCCTCCGTTTCGTCTTCGACATTAATCTGATGAGCGTTTTTTTTACGTCGCAGGTCGTCGCAAAAGACATGGCCGAAAGAGGCCGCGGCGTAATACTAAACATTTCCAGCATGAACGCCCTCCGGCCTCTTACCAACATCGCCGCATACTCGGCAGCCAAGGCCGCTCTTAGCAACTTCACACAGTGGCTTGCCGTACACATGGCAATGAACTATTCGAAGGACATCCGTGTCAATGCCATCGCGCCGGGATTTTTCCTCACCGAACAGAACCGTTTCCTACTCACAGATGAGAAAACCGGCAAAATGACCGAACGCGGTAAAAAAATCATCGACCACACACCAATGTCAAAGTTCGGCCAGCCTGATGAAGTTGTTGGGACCGTCTTGTGGCTGATAAGCGACGCTGCAAAATTCGTCACCGGAACTGTCATACCAGTCGACGGCGGATTCTCCGCTTATTCGGGAGTATGATTTTCAGGGAGAACTAAATGGCAGACATTGACCGTGCAAAACCGCTTAGAGATTTCAAACCGCAGAAAGATTTTTTTGTCGGCATAGATTCCGATGGCTGCGCCTTTGATACCATGGGTATAAAACAGCGAGAATGCTTCTGCCCATGGATGATTGCGTATTTCGGCCTACAGCCTGTCGCACAAGCCGCAAGGCAATGCAAGGACTTTGCAGACCTCTTCTCAAAAACCCGAGGAGCAAACCGCCACAAAACCACAAAAAGAATTATAGCTGAGCTTCTTCCCACTCACCCCATGGTTAAGGACCGTGGTTTTGAAGTCCCGCAGTATCCGCATTATTTTAAGTGGGTCGATGACCCAAACTCGCTGCTTAGCAATGATGGTCTCGAGCAGGCCATCGCCGCCACCTCCGACCCACAGGCAAAAGCTGAACTCCAACTGGCCCTTGAATGGAGCAATCAGGTCAACTGCGCAATCGCACAAATCGTAAAAAATATTTCCCCTTTCCCATTTGTCCGTGAATCGCTCGAAAAAATCACCCCTCTTGCCGATGTTATCGTCGTCTCCGCCACACCCTGCGAAGCTCTCGCCCGTGAATGGGCCGAACACAACCTCGCTCAGTATGCACGGGTAATCGCCGGTCAGGAGATGGGAAAAAAGGCGGAGCATCTGGCATTGGCCGCAAATGGAAAATACCCGAAAAACAATATTCTAATGATAGGTGACGCCCCGGGTGATATGGAAGCAGCCAAAGCAAACGATGCCCTTTTCTATCCAGTCATCCCCGGCCGTGAACCCCAAAGCTGGAAGCGCTTCGGCGATGAGGCCTTTGATAAATTCATCAACGGCCAATACGCTGGAGAGTATGAACAGAAACTAATTTCCGAATTTGATGCTTCTTTACCCGAAACACCGCCCTGGCAAAAATAAAACGTTAAAATGATTATAGAACAACAAACCACAGAAGGTTTTCTTGATATCGCTGATGCCCGTGTTGCTGTAGAAGAGTTCTTTAAACAAAACGACTGCACCGGCAAAAAAATTCTGCTCATAATCCCCGACAACACCCGCTCAGGCCCTGTTGGTGATATCTTCAAAATGATTTTTGACTCCATAGGCCAAAATGCCGTTGCTCTCGATTGCCTCATCGCACTCGGCACACACCAGCCAATGACCGACGACCAAATCTGCACCCGCCTCGAAATTACACCCCAGCAAAAAAACCAAACATACGCAAACGTAAAGTTCTTCAACCACCAATGGCAAAACCCTGAAACTTTTACCTCTATCGGGAAAATATCAGCCGACCAAATCCAGCAGATAACCTCTGGCCTTTTCCATGAAGATGTCGACGTTGCTATAAACAAATTAATCTTCGATTACGACCAATTCTTCATTCTTGGGCCGGTTTTTCCTCACGAAGTTGTCGGCTTCTCCGGCGGTCACAAATACATTTTCCCCGGAATAGCCGGTCCCGAAATCATAAACTTCTTCCACTGGCTTGGTGCTGTCATAACCAACCCAAAAATAAACGGACAAATCGATACTCCGACAAGACAAATCGTCGAAAAAGCCGCCTCTTTCATAACCGTACCACATCATCTCTTTGCCCTCGTCGCTCTTGACAACAAATTAAAGGGCTTATTCCTTGGTGACACTTTTTCCGCTTGGCAAAAAGCCACCCAACTCTCTCAAAAAGTCCACATCACATACGTACAAAAACCATACAAAACCGTTTTCGGTATCGCACCCGAAATGTACGACGACCTGTGGACCGCCGGTAAGGTTATGTATAAACTTGAACAGGTTGTCGCTGATGGCGGCACGCTCATAATTTACGCTCCACATATAACCGAGGTTTCCTGCACCCACGGTGCCGTTATCGACAAAATCGGCTACCACACCCGCGATTATTTCCTCAAACAAATGGACAAATTTGCTGATATCCCGCGAGGTATCCTTGCTCATTCCACCCATGTAAAGGGTATTGGCACATATATAGACGGCATCGAAAAACCAAGAATCAACGTCGTACTCGCAACGAAAATTCCCGAAAATCGTTGCAAAAAAATCAACCTCGACTACGCCGACCCTGATAAAACAAGCATGGCTGATTACGAAAAAGGCAGCGACCCGGACACCCTCGTTGTTCACCACGCCGGCGAAGTACTATACAGACTTGCCGACGGAACTGTACCAACTGTTCCGGATTTACCGAAAAGATTCGAAAGGACAAATAAAAATGAAAAAAGCTGACATCGGCCTTTGGGGCCTCGCGGTGATGGGCGAAAATCTTATCCTAAATATGGAAAGCAAGGACTTCACCGTCGCCTGCTACAATCGCACCGTTTCCAAAGTTGACAATTTTATAAAAGGCCGTGCGAAAGGCAAAAAAATCATAGGCTGTAAATCCGTCGAAGAATTTATAAATACCCTCAAAAAACCCCGCAAGGTTATGATTATGGTTAAGGCCGGGAGACCCGTCGACCTTGTCATCGAACAACTACTCCCGCTGCTCGAAAAAGGTGACATCGTCATCGATGGCGGTAACAGCCACTTCCCCGATACTATCCGCCGAACCGAATACGTCGAATCTAAAAGTATGCTTTACATCGGGACCGGCGTCTCCGGGGGTGAGGAAGGTGCCTTAAAAGGCCCATCCATAATGCCTGGAGGCTCGCCAAAAGCCTGGCCCGTTGTAAAACCCATCTTCCAGGCTATCTGCGCGAAGACCGACGATGGCGAACCCTGCTGCGAATGGGTCGGAGAAAACGGCGCAGGCCATTTCGTAAAAATGGTACATAACGGCATCGAATACGGCGATATGCAGATGATTTGCGAAACTTATCATATTCTCAAACAAGGCCTCGGATTGACCAACCAGCAGATGCACGAAATCTTCGCTAAATGGAACGATGGGCCGCTAAACTCGTACCTTATAGAAATCACCCGTGACATACTTGCTTACAAAGACGAAAATGGCAACGAAACCATTGACCTTATACTCGACACCGCGGGCCAGAAAGGCACTGGAAAATGGACCGCCATCGCCGCCCTCGACCTTGGCCAGCCGCTCACCCTCATCGGTGAAGCCGTCTTCGCAAGGTGTCTTTCCGCTCTAAAGGACGAAAGGGTAACCGCCTCAAAACTCATCTCAGGCCCGAGTGAACAATTCGACGGAGACAAAAACGCCTTTGTCGAAGACCTCCAGCAGGCACTCTACGCCTCAAAAATCGTAAGCTATGCACAGGGCTATCAGCTCATGCATGCTGCTGCTGCCACACACAATTGGAATCTCAACTACGGTGGCATCGCCCTGATGTGGCGCGGAGGCTGCATCATTCGCTCTGCCTTCCTCGGAAAAATAAAAGAGGCCTTCGACAATAACTCTCGATTGGAAAACCTCCTTCTTGACCCATTCTTCAAAGATACTGTCGAAAAGGCCCAGCCTGCGTGGCGACGTGTTGTAACGACCGCTGTCAATCTCGGCATCCCAACGCCCGCAATCTCTGCAAGCCTCGCCTTCTACGACGGATACCGACATGAAAGACTGCCCGCAAACCTCCTCCAGGCCCAGCGGGATTACTTCGGTGCACACACTTACGAAAGGGTTGACAAACCACGAGGTGAATTCTTCCACACAAACTGGACAGGACACGGCGGCTCCACCGCAGCTTCAACTTACAATGTTTAGATGGTAAATCTTAACCCGAAAGCAAAAGGAAATTCGCAGGCCATGACAAAAACCCAACTGCTTTTAAGAGCTTACTACGAGGCCCTGCACGATTTCCTCTATCAAAACCGACGCCGTGTAAAACAAATAATTGAATCTGCTCTCAATGAAGAAGTAAAGCACCGGAACTTCGCCGCCTTTGACAAACAAAAATTTAACGCCTACCACGACGCCGCAATCGCCTTCCTCGAGGAAAGAATCGAAGCCTACAACCCCATCGGCCTCCAGTACACCTTCGACAAAAGAACAAGACGCCACGCCGCCCGGCTCGAACAGCATATAACCTTCTACGACAGCCGCGACGAATTTACCGCCCTCATCGATGCTGCCCAAAATCTTGCTCCGCGGCACTCAACTGACGATGACCTGCCAAAACTTGCCTCACTACTTATAAAAAAACGAGGCGCTTTCCCCAATAAATCAATCATCGCTGCCTATGAAAAAAACCCCGCTCTTAATAAGCTGCCCGATTACATCCTCGCAAAAGCTATAGAAGACTCAATCAAAAACTAACCCCTATCAAAGACTGCTGCCCTGCAGAAGCTTACTCTTCCTTCAAAAGCGCATCGTATTCATACTCGAAACGCATCTTATGCTTAACCTCTTCTTCCGCCAGTTCCAAAAGAAGCTCCCGTGACTCTTCGTCCTTCACCTGACCAATCAAATCCACAAACATACGAAACGCTGCGTCCTCCTTCTCAATACCCAATTGTAGTATGTCCTTATAATCCATATCAAGCGGTGCGTCGGTATCCGAAACAACATACTCATGCTCCGGGATAAGCCCTTTCCCCGGCTCATTCACCACGTGTCCAAGCTTCATCATCTCGAGTTCCAGCTTCTCCTTATGCTCTAATTCTTCCCCCGCCAGATCCTCAAGCACCTTACGTATAGCGGCATTGTCTACCCTTTCGGCCAGAGCAAGAAACAATTTGTTCGCTTCTATTTCCCGCGCTATCGCAAATTCCAGTATCTCAATGTCCGCGTTTACCTTCGCCATTTTTCGCTTCCCTCAGCTTACCCCGACTCCAAACTCACAAATGTGGCCGCATTGCTCATTCAAAATTCCCCAATCGAACCACAATTATAATACCTACAAACCGGGGTACAACAACATTTTAAATTTTTACTTATGGTTTCGATTTTTAATTTCCCTTTGCGGCTCGTAACGGGCAACCTTCATTGTCTCATCTACTTGCCCAGCTTTACTGCCGTGCCGTAAGCCAGTAGTTCCGCTGCGCTGCCTATCACACTCGTTGTCATATACCGAACATTGATTATCGCGTCCGCTCCCTTCTCCGCTGCTTGTGCCATCATCCTCTCAAGTGCCGCCGACCTCGCTTTGCCCATCATATCTGTGTATTCTGTCAACTCCCCGCCGAGTATCAACCTTACTATCGCCGACAAATCCTTCCCAAGCCAGATAGCATATACCGTATGCCCCTGCACCAGCCCGAGAACCTCCGTGACCTCTCGCCTCGGCACCTCCGCCGAATTCAACAGCAAAACCTCTCCTTTAGACTCAGTGCCGACCGACTCCTCTAATGATGTTTTGATTTTCCTCATGTCAAGCGCCACTGTTACCAGCACCACAAGGATACCGCCTAAAAGGCAAAATACCGCTGTCCTTAGCCACCACGGCACCACAGGGTCATCCGCTACCACCACATACCACGGCATTCCCGCAAACACCGCTGTGAACAGCCCGACTACAAACGCCAGCGAACCAATTTGCCTCACCATTTTCATAATTTCTCTCCTTGTATCAAAACCCTAAACTTTTTTACTCTGCCGCATTTATTAATAGCACCTGCCGACCTGTCAAGCTGCTATTTCTTCATAAGTTCCCGACTGTCCGTTGAGGGATAAAGCTTTTTAAGTACCTCAATTTCTTTCGATATCCACGATTTTCGCATCATAAAAGTCCCTTCCTGAACGTTTCACTTACCTGTCCTTTATCAGCCAATTATACCGCACGTCTGTGAAAGCCACAACGCGTTTGTTGACTTCTCTTGTCCTTTGTTGTATCATCTGGCTGGCATTGAACTTAGGAATTTAGGGAGCCAATTGTGGCCGAGACTTTTTTAAACGATGATTTTCTTTTGCAGAGTGAAACCGCCCGGAGTCTCTACCACGAACATGCAGCCGAAATGCCAATCTACGATTATCACTGTCACCTTTCAGCTGAGAAAATCGCCGCCGACCAGAAGTTCGTAAACCTAAGCCAGGCATGGCTTTACGGCGACCACTACAAGTGGCGGGCGATGCGGGCAAACGGCATCGATGAGAGATTTATTATCGGTCAGGCAACGGATTTTGAAAAATTCCAAGCGTGGGCTGAGACCGTGCCGCAGACTTTGCGCAATCCGCTTTATCACTGGACGCACCTGGAGTTGAAAAACTACTTCGGTATTAGCGAGAAGCTGCTCTGCGGCGAGACGGCAAAGGTGATTTACGATAGCTGTTCGGTTATGCTGAATTCGGCGGAATTCAGTGTTCGTAACCTATTGCGAAAAATGAACTTAAAGCTAATCTGCACGACGGAAAATCCGGTCGATTTGCTGGAGCATCATAAGAAAATCCGGGATGACGGGTTCGAAATAAAAGTGCATGCGGCTTTTCGGGGGGACTGCGCTTTTGCGGTCGAAGATTTGCAAGGGCTAAACGCGTGGATAGATAAGCTGGAAAGAGTTTGTGACAATGATATAAGTTCTTATGATTCATATATTTGCGCACTGCGAAATCGTCATCAGTATTTTCATGAAAACCTCTGCCGGCTTTCGGATTACGGGCTTGAGAGGGCTTATGCTGAAGATTATACCGAATCGGAAATCAAAGCAATTTTCGGTAAGATACGAACAGGTAAGGAGTTAAGCGAGGGGGAAAAACTGAAATTCAAATCGGCGATGTTGTATGAACTTGCCGTGATGGATTATGAGGCAGGCTGGGCGGTGCAGCTGCACCTCGGGGCACTTAGGAATACCAACAGCCGGAAGTTCGCAAGTCTCGGGCCGGACAGGGGTTATGATTCGATTGGAGATTTTCCACAGGGGCAATCGCTGGCGAAATTTCTGGACCGGCTGGAGAAAAATAATAAGCTTGGCAAAATGATAATTTACAATCTGAATCCGGCGGAAAACGAGGTTTTTGCTACCCTGGCGGGGGATTTTCAGGGTGGTGAGACGGCAGGGAAGATGCAGTACGGGGCGGCGTGGTGGTTCAACGACCAGAAGGACGGGATTGAAAAACATCTTAACTGCCTGTCCAATATGGGGTTACTGAGCCGGTTCGTCGGGATGCTGACCGATTCGAGGAGCTTTCTGTCTTTCCCGAGGCATGAATATTTCCGCAGAATACTGTGCAATATGCTTGGTAATGACGTGGAAATGGGGATTTTGCCGAGAGATATGGGGCTGGTAGGGGGGATGGTGGAGGACATCTGCTTTAATAATGCCAAAAGCTATTTCACGATGGAGTTGTGAAACGCAGTTTGTCGCAAATGGGTAGGTTTGGGGCGCATTTGCGACAAAAAAATGGTGAAAAATTGGTATTTTTTCGTATTTTTTGGTAAAAAGCGCGCACTTTTTGTCATTTTTTGGTAAAAATTCGTATTTTTTGCGCTTTCTTTGACAATTTTGGGCGGATTTGGGGTGGTTGTTACAT
>Ga0114923_10003084_pt1 | contig 11243 bp, 9 predicted proteins | sample SumtaG_FD_89578 | JGI IMG/M metagenome (GOLD analysis project Ga0114923, IMG submission 89578) | Deep subsurface microbial communities from Indian Ocean to uncover new lineages of life (NeLLi) - Sumatra_00157 metaG | ecosystem: Environmental > Aquatic > Marine > Oceanic > Sediment | place: near...
ATATCTAGCCGTGCTTTTACCCAGATGAGAAAGAGTTGTTGCCTCGATCAGTGGAAGCGATGCACTCCAAAAAAAACTCATCAGCATCATGACGGCAAACATCCAGAGAAATGATTCACCGAAAAAGACTCCACAATAGCTTACCAATCCTGTAATCGCGGCCAGTTGCACGATCAGCATTCGCTTACCAGTGTGATCAGCAAGCCAGCCCCACGCTGTTGGAGCAAAAATACGCGTTACATGCAACAAGGACATCAGTACGCCAATCTGAAGAGCATTGAAGGAAAGAGACTTAAGATAGAGGCTCCAATAAGGAGCAAATGCGCCAATGAATGCGAAATGAAAGAAATAAAAGCCAGAAAGGCGCCAGTAGGGAAGTGGTTGCATCAGATCATTTTTTCGTGATCACCTAGTGTTGGTCAACTCTCGCCATTCGCCAAAACAAACTCCAACGGCAACTAGGTGCGCTTCTTGAACTCGTTAGTACGAGTATCGATCTCAATCATGTCTCCAATTTCAACGAAAGCAGCAACCTGAACCTGAAAAGAAGTCCCCTTCAGACGAGCCGGTTTCATTATCTTGCCAGAAGTATCCCCACGTACAGCTGGCTCAGTATATTCAACTTCACGAACAACAGTGGTTGGAAGTTCAACCGAAATTGCCTTGCCGTTGTAAAAAGTTATTTTGCAAATGTCTTCCATACCGTCGATCAAATAATTCATCACTTGGGACATGCTATCTGCTTCGACTTCAATTTGGTTATATTCACTATCCATGAACACATATAGTGGGTCAGCATAATAGGAATAGGAACAATCTTTGTAATCGAGCACAACCATATCGAATTTCTCATCTGCTTTGTACACTGACTCTGTTACTGTACTAGAGAGAAGATTCTTAAGCTTCATTCTAACCACCGATGCATTCCGACCAGATTTGGTAAATTCAGACCTCTGTACAACCATTGGGACATTGTTGATCATCGCGACGTTACCCGCCCGGAGTTCCATTGCTGTTTTCATGTTTCATCCTGATAATTAAAATCTAAGCAAATTCGCCTAGTGACGAACCACAATAATAATTTTTTACTTTAAAACTCTCAAATTATATCCGATCTTTTCTACTAAACTGCACCAGATTAGACGCCAGGTCCCCTATAGGGCATAGCTGCTTGACCCATTTTTCGCCATACTGGGTCAAGGCAGTCAGCTGTGTAGCAAATGCGCGCCAGGCATTCATGATCTGGCCACCACCATTCCATACATTCCATAAAGAGAATACGACAGCAGACATGTCTGGTGACATACCTGCGGTATAAAGATTGAGAAAAGCATCTAGCTTAATTTGATGCGCTTCTTCTGCCTGCGGATAAATACTCCAGACAAAAGGTCGTGCCGCCCATTGAGCACGAACAAATGAATCTTCACCACGTACAAAATTGACATCGCATGCCCAGAGTAGCTGGTCATATTCGTTCTGCTCCAAAAATGGAATAAAGCATACTTTCAATTGCCCGGATTGCAGTATCTCGCCAACTTTTGGTGGATCAACACCAAAAAAGAGCGTAACAGCATCAACAACTGAACCTTGCGGAACCAACACACATACAGGAACGTCCGATATGACCCATGCTGAAAGTAATTCATGTATTGGGGCGCCGTCGTAGCAGAACAACGAAATGCGCAATTCTCCCGTCCTGCGTGGTTGCATACCCTGACGCTGCCAAAACGCCACCTGTGCCGCGTCACTAAATGCGCCTCGGGAAGATAATAAATGTTTCTCCAGCAATAACCCACCAGTCCCTGGCACAAAGCCCGGAAAGAAAAAATGTTTTATCAAAGGTAAACGCGGATGGAATGATGGCAAAAGGTGGCAGCCTATTACCCAATTCTCGGCACTAAGATACTCCAGATTCAGCCAAATCGGTGACCGCGGCAATGCCGCCATTGCAACAATGTAGATATTAGGCAATTCACAGGCAAATGCCTCAATTACCACATCGGCAGGTTTGATCTTCACAAATGGCTGCCGCCAGCGGCATATCTCAACACCCTGTAACCACTGCTGATCTAAATCTAAATCTATGTCCGGCGTAATACGGGCAAAGCTGGCAAGGTCATCTACCCAAAGCCTTACTTCCAATCCATACTCATTCACTAACTGACGCGCAAGTCGCCAGCAGAAACCGACATCACCAAAATTATCAACAATGGCACAGAAAATATCCCAACGTAGCTTCATTGAGCGCGACAATAACACTCCCGAATGACCCCTGAAAGACTACTTTGTAAAAAAATCTTCCAATTTAGTTGTCAATGACAATTACAAGCAAGAGATGGCCTTCGTCATTTTAGTTTCTTAGCTTATACAAACTGAAAAGAATTCAAACTCAAGCTTCATCAGGATCTGGATTTTCTGTGGGCTCAGGTTTTGCTCTACTTCTAGATAACGCAGACATTTTTTTGGAAATCTTACCGGAAACTTTTGGCGTCAAACACACCACATCAGCATTTTGTGCACGGTGACGCAGAGCGTGATCCATCAAAACCAGTGCCAACATTGCTTCAGCAATAGGAGTAGCGCGAATTCCCACACAGGGGTCGTGTCTGCCGTGAGTCTCCACAATTACTGGCTTACCAGATTTATCTATCGATCGCCGCTCTAAGCGGATACTTGAAGTGGGTTTGATAGCAATATTCACAACAATATCCTGGCCAGTTGAAATACCTCCCAGTATGCCTCCAGCGTTGTTGCTCAAGAAACCTTCGGGAGTTATTTCATCAGAATGCTGGGTACCTTTTTGTGCAACGCTGGCAAAACCCGCACCGATTTCTACACCTTTTACTGCATTGATACTCATCATTGCATAGGAGATTTCCGCATCCAGACGGTCATAAACCGGCTCACCCCAACCGACTGGAACGTTTTCTGCCACCACGGTGATTTTTGCACCAACTGAATCACCAGATTTACGTAACTTTTCCATGAATTCTTCAAGTTGGGACACGATATCTTCATCGGCAGCAAAAAACGGATTATGATTTACCATATCCCACTGTTTGAACGGAACTTTTACTGGTCCCAATTGTGCCATGTAGCCACGTATCACTACTCCATATTTCTCGTGTAACCACTTTTTTGCGATGGACGCTGCAGCTACCCGTACTGCCGTCTCGCGAGCGGAGGAACGTCCCCCACCACGATAATCGCGTATTCCATATTTTTGCCAATAGGTATAGTCTGCATGCCCAGGGCGGAAAGTCTCCATTATCTTACTGTAATCTTTGCTGCGCTGATCTTCGTTGCGAATTAGTAAAGCCATGGAAGTGCCGGTGGTTTTACCCTCGAACACGCCAGAAAGAATTTCTACAGTGTCAGATTCTTTCCGCTGGGTTACATGGCGAGAGGTGCCAGGTTTACGCCGGTCCAGCTCTTGCTGGATGTCGCTAGAGGATAATTCCATCCCAGGTGGACAACCATCTACCACGCAACCAATAGCCGGTCCGTGAGATTCACCGAATGAAGTAACACAAAAAAGCTTGCCAATGGTATTACCAGACATTTTATTTCTCTTGTTAAATCAATACATCAATTTTAACACGCACAATTGCGAGTATAGCTACTGGGTTCGTAATATTCCCTGCAACATCTGTGTTCCCCACGCCACACCAAAACCTGTAACGTCGCTACCAATTGCCCCCAGTCCACCCGTACTCCTACTAGCGGAAAGATCCATATGTAGCCAAGGCATATCGCTGACAAACCTCCTAAGAAAAAGCGCCGCAAGAATATGATCAGCTTCGTGCTCCAATGAGCACTGCTTGACGTCGGCAATCTTGCTTTCCAAGTCCACCTCGTAATCGGAGTCCATTGGAAACGCCAAGATTCTCTCACCACATAGTTTTCCTGCAACCAAGGCTTTTTGTGCTAAATCATCGCGGTTACTGAAAATACCACTATAACGTGATCCCAGCGCAATACACATGGTACCGGTGAGTGTTGCAAAATCTATTATCACATCGGGCTTTTGTTTTGCCGCCAAAGTCAGTGTATCCGCTAATACCATACGCCCCTCAGCATCTGTATTAATGATCTCGATTGTGTTGCCATTCAATGCGGAAACTACATCGTTCTGCTTATAAGCACGAGGACTGATATGGTTTTGTGCAATGGCGAGCCAGCAATCAATATTTACTGCAAAGTTAGCACGAGTTGCTGCTAACAAAATACCCAAAGCTACCGCCGAACCATTCATATCTTCATGCATGCCGTGCATGTAGCGCGTTGGTTTCAAATTGTGGCCTCCCGTATCAAAGCAGATACCTTTACCCACCAGCGCCACAGTTTTGGCCGAGCCCTTGACAGATCTTTGCAAATGAATAATGGCGGCATCTTCCGGGTCGCTGCCCTGAGCCACAGCAACAAATGCACCCGCACCCATTTTACGTAGCATCCTTAGGTCAAATTCTTGATATTTCCAACCTTCATGCTTTGCAAGCTTCTTGACACGACTACGATAAGAATAGGGAGTTAATTCGTTGGGCGGCAGAACTGTAAGCTCACGCGCAAGTAAATTGCCTTCTGCCTTGGCACGCAGCAACGCAAAGCCATCAGCATCTTTGTGTCCATACAAAATAATTTTGGCAAGTGATTTCCTGACCTGTTCTTTCTTATTAGTTTTCCGCGATGGCAATACCGAACCGTTTACCCATGTTGTATACACTGCCAACTCCGCGAGTACTCGCTTTTCCTTAACGTTGCCGTAAACCGCAAGATGAATTTCCTCCGGGTTCTCTTCTAATAACAATTGAACAGCTTTGCAAATACAGGTTTGTTGCTCAAATATAGAATTACCCGAATCCACCATGACCCATGCACACAATGCACCACTTTTAAGATTGGCACTGACTGGCGCCCTACAGATTTCTTCGAGCTTCATTTTGCGCCGCAATAACACGGTTTCTAAAACGTTCTTACCAAAAAAAACATGTTTCTTTTGAAATTTTTCCAACGACTTATCCAATTTTGGCAGCACTACTAAGAATTGCTTTGTATCGTTGGATTCACTCAAGGACGAAACATTTTGTATTAGTGTTGCAAGCATAAGTAACCATCCTATAAATATTAACTGTTATTATATACGCCATGTCCCCATTACCTATTGCAACTTTTTACCGTAGGTTTTCTTGATCTCATAATAGTTTGCTCTACCATGCGCCAGTACCTCGAACTAATGCAGTACGTACTCAAACACGGCCACAAGAAGTCAGACCGTACCGGTACCGGTACGCTTTCCGTATTTGGTTACCAAATGCGCTTTAACTTGGCAAATGGCTTCCCGCTTGTTACCACCAAAAAATGTCATTTGAAATCTATCATTCACGAATTACTCTGGTTTCTACAAGGCGATACAAATATAAGATATCTCAATGACAACGGTGTCTCTATCTGGAATGAATGGGCGGATGAAAGCGGAGATCTCGGCCCGATTTATGGACACCAGTGGCGTTCCTGGCCAAGTATAGATGGACAATACATCGATCAAATCACACAGGTGATCACGCAAATTAAAGATACTCCTGACTCGCGACGTATGATTGTTTCAGCATGGAACGTGGGTGAATTGAGCAAGATGAAACTACCACCATGCCATGCTTTTTTTCAATTCTATGTCGCTGATAGCAAACTCTCGTGTCAGCTTTATCAACGTAGTGCTGATGTTTTTCTTGGTGTTCCATTCAATATTGCTTCTTATGCACTGCTCACATTAATGATAGCTCAAAGTTGCAATTTAGAACCTGGCGATTTCGTTCACACTCTAGGCGATGCCCACCTATATCTCAATCATCTCGATCAGGCACAAGAACAACTCTCTCGTCAGCCAAGAAAATTACCTTTAATGAAACTAAACCCTGCAGTCAACAATATTTTTGATTTTAGATTTAAAGATTTTACATTAGAGAATTACGACCCTCACCCGATGATTAAGGCACCGATCGCAGTATGAAACCGAAGATCGCTCTAATCGCAGTAGTAGCACCAGGTAACATCATTGGATATGACAATGAAATGCCATGGCACTTGCCCCGTGATCTCCGCTACTTTCGGCGCAAGACTTCAGGGCACCCAGTAATAATGGGACGTAAAACTTATGAATCACTAAAATGTAAAGCGCTCCCCAATCGTAAGAATATAGTGGTAACAAGGAATCCAGAATATGTGGCGCCTGGCTGTGAAGTAGTTCATTCACTCAATGAGGCCTTTGATATATCTGGTAATAAAAAACGATTTTTTATTATCGGCGGGGGACAGCTATATGCATCCACTATTTCATTAGCTGATGAAATATATTTAACTAGAATCGAAAAAAAAAATAAGAATCGAACTGGTGAATTGTTCGAGTTATTCAGAGGCGACACGTTTTTCCCAGAAATTAACGAATTAGAATGGGAGATTGTTCACCGAGGACGTCGGTATATTGCTACTAGAAAAATACAATCTCCGGATCAAAAAAAGGACATTGGATTTTACTTCCAACACATTATATACAAACGAATACCCAAAAAGGAAAATCCCAAAAGAACTGCCAGCAAGGCTAAACTAAAAAATTATAGAACAACTACATCTGGCAACGGAAAACCGTTAAAGTTACTAGCATAAGCAGTGGTGTATGCGCCAGCATTGGGAATATAGATAAAGTCCCCTTCCAGAATATCAGCCGGCAACATTTCATCGCGCATTAGAATATCAACTGAATCACAGGTTGGTCCCGCAATGGCCCAAGGAATGCAGTGACCCTTGCGGTCAGTAAGAATTTCGTAGCGCAATCCCTCAGTGACCTCGATCACACCGCCAAACATACCTGCATCCCAATACATCCAACGCTTACCATTGCGAGTAGCAGTACCTACCACGCGACAGACAAAATAGGCTGAATCCGATACTAGGTAACGCCCCGGCTCGGCAATGATATGAATATCCTCTGGCAAATCTGCAATAGCCGCATTCACAATCTCTCCTATTACTTCAATCGAGGGAATTGGCTTGACATGACGCACTGGGTATCCACCACCTATGTTGAGCAGGCGTGGGTTTAGGCCGGCACGACGCATATTGATAAAAACTTTCTTGGCACGTTCAATTCCCACTTGCCAGTTCTGGGGATTACGGCACTGTGAACCAACATGGAAAGTCACACCAGCGAGATCAGCTTTAAGTTTAACCGCCTCAACAATAATTTCTTTTATCTCAGAAATATGTGTCCCAAATTTGCCTGCCAGTGGCCAGTCGCTACCAACGTTGGGAGTATCTATGCGCAAATACATTTTCGCATCTGGTTTGACACTCACGATTTTACGTAACTCTTCAATACTATCCAATACATACCACTCGACACCTTTAGACGCGGCATATTCAAGGTAAACTCGTGATTTCATCGGATTGCTGTAATAGATTTCTTTAGCAGGTACACCCAAACTAATTAGAAGATCCAATTCGGAAATAGACGCAATTTCAAATCCTACGCTTTCCTCGGTCAATGTTTTCAGCACACGCGGATCTGGATTAGCTTTAACCGCATAATGCGGTTGCACACGTGGCATTGCAGCTTTGAAACGGTGAGTTTTATCACGGACAATACTACTATCAACTAGCAGAAAAGGTCTGCTATAGCCTTTGCTCAGGGCTGTCCGTACATGTTCAAAATCTAGGCTAACTTCGGGATGGGTGTCGAATACTACATTGGCCTCTACTTTCTTTCGTAGAGCGGTGGCACGAATTTGCATGAGAATCTCCCTTAGAGAGGTACTACGTTACGGGAATGTGAATGTTAACCAGATCAGCTGGAACGAAATAGTTTGTTTTGTTTTTCATGATGACCTCCTGTCCATTAATTCAATATCGCAAAAAATTAGGCGGATTATAGACTGCATTTCAGTGGAATCAAGTCTTTTTTTTAGATGAAACAAAAAATGAAACAGCTCACTGTGAAAACTCTGAAAAAAACACTCTGAATCATATAATTGCGAAAAAGTTAGATTGAAAAATATTGAGATTTAATGCTGGCATATTTATAGTAGGTTGTAGTTATCTGTAAAAATGAAGGACGTAATCTTCGCGCTCATTATGTTTATCACACAACTAAACAAGATATGCCTCATGCCATACATTAAATTTTAGATTTTTGGCAGGGTCACGCCTCGCTGTCCCTGATACTTGCCCCCACGATCTTTGTATGATGTTTCACACACCTCATTGGATTCGAAGAATATTACCTGTGCGACTCCCTCATTTGCATAAATCTTGGCGGGAAGCGGTGTGGTGTTAGAAAATTCTAAAGTTACATAACCCTCCCATTCCGGTTCAAAGGGGGTGACGTTTACGATAATGCCGCAACGTGCATAGGTAGATTTACCAAGACAAATTGTAAGGACATTGCGTGGAATACGGAAATACTCTACGGTGCGAGCTAAAGCAAAAGAATTGGGCGGAATGATGCAAACACCGTTTTTCACATCAACAAAGGAATTGGAATCAAAATTCTTTGGATCGACAATTGTGGAATTTATATTGGTAAATAGCTTGAATTCGTCCGAACAACGTGTGTCGTAGCCGTAGCTTGAAGTGCCGTAAGAAACAATCTTGTTGCCATTTACATGCTTGATTTGATTTGGCTCGAAAGGCTCAATCATACCATGCTCTGTCGCCATATGGCGGATCCATCTATCTGATTTTATGGTCATTTTATATGAAAATAAATGATGAAATACAAATACACCCTACAAGTCTTACTTCCACGACGCTCATACTTTTCATATGCTTCATCAAGTATTCTGAATCACGATTTTTGGGAACAACGAAGAATGATCCTGCGACAATTCAGCTACTTTCACTGCAATACGACGCGCAATATTGCGATAAATCTCTGCCACACTTCCATCGGGCTCCGCGACCACGGTTGGAACACCAGAATCGGTCTGTTCACGAATTTTGATATCTAGCGGTAGTGCGCCCAGTAATTCAACATCATAATCCTTGCACATTTTCTCGCCTCCACCCTCTCCAAAAATGTGCTCACTAAAACCACACTTGGAGCAAATGTGAATACTCATGTTTTCAACGATGCCCATAATGGGGATACCCACTTTCTCGAACATCTTTAGTCCTTTACGTGCATCTAGCAAAGCGATATCCTGTGGAGTAGTAACTATAACAGCACCTGTGACCGGTACTTTTTGTGCAAGCGTCAATTGTATGTCACCGGTACCAGGAGGCATATCCACAATCAGATAGTCTATATCGCGCCATCGAGTATCGCTTAGTAACTGTTGTAGCGCCTGCGTCACCATTGGACCGCGCCATACCATAGGCGTTTCTACATCAATCAAGAGACCGATGGATATGGCCTGGATACCGTGCGCCTCTATCGGCTCCATATGTTTGCCATCTAGAGATTCGGGACGACCACTAATGCCCAACATCTGGGGCTGCGAAGGGCCATAAATATCAGCATCTAAAATTCCGACTGAGGCACCTTCTGCAGCCAACGCAAGCGCTAGATTGACTGCTGTAGCAGATTTACCCACGCCACCCTTACCAGAGGCCACAGCGACGATATTCTTCACACCAGGTATGAGCTGCACTCCACGCTGCACACTGCGAGAAACAATTTTGCTAGTGATATTGACATCCACATCACCAATATTTGAAATCGTATTAAGTTTTTCGACTACCTGACTGCGAATACTCTCAATTAAGCTTTTTGCCGGGTAACCCAATACAATGTCAAGCGACACGTTATTGGCGTTTATCCTAATATCACCTACTTCTTTGCTGGTCACATAATCCTTGCCAGTGTTTGGATCAATGATCTCCTTGAGAACGGATTGTACTTGTATTTCTGAAATAGCCACTTTTCATTTCCCTTTATTCTGTGCGTAAATATGCCAAGGAATTTTAAATTTTAACAAATATCGGGGTAAAGCATGCAGTTTGTTACAATTTGCATTTATCAGATCTCCACAAACAGTTAATGAACGGACGAAAAATCCTGGTTACTTCTGCGCTGCCCTACGCTAACGGTAGCATCCATCTCGGTCATCTTGTGGAATATATCCAGACTGACATCTGGGTGCGCTTCCAGAAAATGTGTCTTCCTAAAGAAGATGGGCATGAAATTTATTTTGTGTGCGCTGATGATACTCACGGAACCCCCATTATGCTAGGCGCAGAAAAGGAAGGCATTACTCCGGAGGTGCTGATTGAACGAGTGCATAGCGAACATCTTAGAGATTTCACAGGTTTCCATATCGAATTTGATAATTATTACACCACACACTCGTCAGAAACTCGTCAATACTCGGAAGATATTTATACAAAGCTAAAGGCTGCTGGTCCTAGCCTGATAACCACCCGCTCTGTTGAACAATTCTATGATCCAATCAAAAACATATTCTTGCCGGATCGCTTCATCAAGGGTGAGTGCCCAAAATGTGGCGCGAAAGATCAGTATGGAGATAACTGTGAAATATGTGGTGCAGCTTATGCTCCTACAGACCTGAAAAAACCTTATTCTGCAGTATCTAGCGCGGCTCTAGTAAAGAAAACTTCTGAGCATTTCTTTTTCAAGCTATCCGATAACCGTTGTGTAAGTTTTCTACGTCGTTGGACACACGAAGAAAATCACCTGCAACCTGAAGCTGCTAACAAAATGCGAGAGTGGTTAGGAGGAGCTGAGGAAAACAACCTCTTTGACTGGGACATTTCACGCGATGCACCATACTTTGGATTTGAAATACCTGATGCGCCGGGTAAGTATTTCTATGTATGGTTAGATGCGCCGATCGGCTACATGGGCAGTTTCAAGAATTTGTGCAATCAACGTGGTATTAACTTTGACGAATACTGGGAAAAGAATTCTGCCACCGAACTTTATCACTTTATTGGCAAAGACATCCTCTATTTTCATGCATTGTTCTGGCCAGCAATGCTGGAGAATGCTGGCTACCGTACACCCACCAGAATTTTTGCCCATGGCTTTCTAACCATAAACGGTGAAAAAATGAGTAAATCACGCGGTACATTCATTACTGCGGAGAATTATTTGAAGCAAGGGATGAATCCGGAATGGCTCCGTTATTATTACGCAGCGAAATTGAATGGGACGATGGAAGATATTGATCTTAATTTCGATGATTTTATAGCTCGGGTAAACAGCGATTTAGTGGGAAAATACGTCAACATTG
>Ga0114923_10003085_pt1 | contig 11242 bp, 6 predicted proteins | sample SumtaG_FD_89578 | JGI IMG/M metagenome (GOLD analysis project Ga0114923, IMG submission 89578) | Deep subsurface microbial communities from Indian Ocean to uncover new lineages of life (NeLLi) - Sumatra_00157 metaG | ecosystem: Environmental > Aquatic > Marine > Oceanic > Sediment | place: near...
CGCAGTATTTGTTGGTACTGGTCTTGGCGGGACTGCTTTATGTTTTTACCTGCGCGCCTGCGATACTCTGGCAGGACAGCGGTCTTTTCGTCTACAGGATTTGGCACAATGACATAGAGGGCGACCTTGGTATCGCCCTTTCACATCCGCTCTATGTTATGATTGGCATCGCCGTCAAATATATTCCGTTCGGTGATTTGGCCCACAGGATAAATCTTATATCTGCTGTTTTTGGTGCGATTGCGGTCGCGAATCTGTTTGTTCTCCTGCGGCTGTGGCTGGGCAGGGTTATGCCGGCAATCGTCGGGGCGGCAACACTGGCTGTTTCGTGGACCTTCTGGTCGAATGCGGTGATAGCCGAATGCTACACGTTGTTCGCCGCACAGTTTTTTCTTGAGTTGATTCTGCTGCTGCAGTATGTACGGACAAAGAGGGTGGGATATTTGTATCTATTGGGGCTTGTTAATGGTTTGACGATTGCCAATCATCTGTGGGGTGTTTTTGGCCTGCTTTGCTATGCTGTTTTGTGTTTTGTACTGCTGGCTCACAGGCAAATCAAGTGGAAGCATTTTGGCATTGTGATACTGCTGTGGATTATTGGCGCAGCGCCGTATGAATATCTGGTAGTGAAGAACCTGCTGATATCGGGTGATGTGGGGGGGACGCTGGCATCGGCCTTTTTTGGGGCCAGTTGGCAAAACTCTGTTCTCAATACGGCATTGTCGGCGAAGATAGTATTCGAGAACATCGTCTTCATTCTGCTTAACTTCCCTACGCCGAATTTCGTGCTGCTTTTTGCGGGACTTTGGCTTATCTGCAAAAAAACCACTGACCGAGTTTTTGCAAATGTGGTATTGGTGCTGGTGTTGATGCATTTTGCTTTTGCCTTTCGCTACACGGTTCCGGACAGGCATGTATTTTTCCTCCCGTTTTATTGCCTTGCAGCCGTTGTAGTCGGCTTGGGTGCTGAATTTGTTTTGAGCCGCTTCAGCAGCAGGGCGGTATTAGTTGCGGTGACCGTTTTTGCATTTCTTCCGGCGGCTGCTTACGCCGTGATGCCGGAAATCGGGAGAAGATATTACAAGCCGCTGGCTGAAAGGAGGCAAAGGCCGTATCGGGATGAATATAAATACTGGCTTCAGCCATGGAAGACCGGCTACCGTGGCGCCGAACGATTTGCAAACGAAGCTTTGGATTTGGTTGAAGAAAACGCCATCATCTATGCTTATACCACCGATGTTCACGCGTTATTGTATTTACAGGAAGTTAAGGGCAAGCGAAAAGACGTTCGAATCACATCGTACACCAATAGAAGTGCGAACGCAGCGGATATAGGCAAAGGGGTTGGTTGCGATAGTGCGAATAGCGCGGCTGTGTATGTGGTGTCGCCAATTAAGGGCTATTGCCCGGATTTTATTCTGGAAGACTATGATTTTGTCAAAGAGGGCGTTTTATATAGGGCGGTAACAAGGAATTAGATAGTGCCAAAAAAGCAGGCGTAGTCGATGGGGACGGAGTCTAAGGTGTCAAAAATGAAATGTCCAGTGTGTGATGAAGTTGAACATGTAAAGATACTGTCCTCCGAGTCCATGGATGCCTGGAGATGTGAACAATGTTACCATGCTTGGAGAACTGCTCCTTGGAAAGAATCTTCTGCTGAAGAATACATGGGAAAGGCAGCCTGGACCCGCCTTGAATATATGCAGCTACATGATTCCATAAAAATGGCGGCATTTAAACTCACTTTGCAATGGGCTAACGAGATGAAATCTCGTGTTCCCAGGCTGATGGTGGATTTTGGATGTTCATATGGAAGCCTTATGCAAATATTCAAAGAAGACGACTGGGATGTTATGGGCATTGAAATATCGTCCTCTGCTCACCAGATACTCGACCAGCGAGGTTTGCCTTGGGCAACATGTTTGGATAAGTCCAGTTTGGCCAAACGATCAGTAGATATTGTGGTAATGTTTGATTCCATTTACTATCTTCCTGAACCCGTGAGTACATTGAAACAAATCCAGTCGTACTTAAAGCCTGATGGTCTTATCCTTGTCCGCACTCCAACGCGAGGCGGGCTAACTCGTCTATTGTCTAAAGTTTATCCGAAAAAAATCACGAGTTCGTCTTTTTGGGGCAGCTTCGTACACCAGTTCTCACGAAAGAGCACTCGAATAGTTTTAAATAAAGCCGGTTTTACTAATATCAAATTTTCAAAAGAAAAGGGCTTTCGGCACCACTTGAAGCAACAACTTCTTCATAGCCTGCTTCATGCGATAGACTGTATAACCCTGAGAAAATTTGATTTGACTACTTCTTGGATTGTTACGGCACAGGCAACAAAAACTACGGATTCGATTTCCTCAGAATAATATTTATCTATGGTACATTTTAGTTTAAGTACATCGCTTAACCATTATGAATAACAGGGCCAGCGAATGAATTCAATATTAACTCTTGACTTGATTTCTCAACTAATAACGGCATTGAAGAAAGAAGATATTCCTTATTGTCACTGGACAGGCAATGCCAATCTTCAAAGTAGTCTTTGCGGTGATAGCGATTTGGATATCTTGGTCGACAAAAGATACAGGACACGGTTTGGGTCTTTGATGTCGAAACTGGGATTCACTCGTGTCATATCATATAATGAATGTTGGTTTCCTGACGTATATCATTACTACGGTTACGATGTTTCTAACGACAAACTTGTTCATATTCATTTATACTATAAATTGATAGTTGGATATGATTTGATACAAAATTATCACCTGCCCGTGGAAAAGCAGCTTCTCGAATCTGCTTCTGAGAATAATGAGTTGAGAGTTCCATTGATTGAATTGGAATACATTGTTTTTGTGATAAAAACAGTCCTGCAACGGCGTTTCTTGTCTTGGGCCATAGGTCATCCTAAGTATTGGTTCAGAGCGTTATTAGGTAAAGGTCGCGGTTGTTTGCCGCAGCCAACGCAAAAGAAGCTCCATTTTCTCAAAGACAAAGTAGATTTGGTTGGGATCAAAGACTGTCTTTCCCAATACTTTCCATATGTGCATATTGAATTGTTCCAACATTGTGTGGATTCTCTTTTACATCCGGAGCCGGGGTATAGTTGGTACACAGCCGGTCGGCGCCTAACTCGTGTCCTTAAGCCTTATAGACGCCATGGCTCAATTGCCACCATTATCATTGTGATAAAACGAAGTTTGTGTATGTGGTTGAACAAGGTATTGTGTCGGCTAGGTTGCCGACATGTTGGAAGAAAACAACCGGTACATGGTGGCAAGATAATTGCCTTTGTGGGCGGGGATGGATCTGGCAAGACCACAAATGTTGCAGAAGTGAACCGATGGTTTGGTAACTATTTCGATGTACGTACAGTTCACATTGGCCATCCCAATAGAAGCATATTACTTTTTCTGATAAGCGCATTTTCCAAAATATTGAAGGTCATTACGGGGAAAAAAGAAAATAATTTCAGTCGTGCCCTTATTCTCTGGTGTGTGGGACGTGATAGATACCGTTGTTTTCGCAGAGCCAGGGCCATGTGTACTAAGGGTACTATTGTTTGTTTAGACCGTATTCCGATTTCAGGCATGATGATGATGGATACTCCTCGTATACGCAGGCTGGTTGGAGATGAGGGTATTTATTCATGGTTGGCGCGGCGGGAGGAATATTATCACTTGAAAATCAGGGGGGTTGATGAGATTATCGTATTGAAACTTGACCCACGGATTGCAATGCAAAGAAGACCCGAAGATGACAAGTCGGAATTACAGAAGCGTTCGGGAGAAATCTGGAAAAGAAAGTGGACGCCTGGCCATGATTTTGTTGTGGATGCGGCTCAACCTTTGGATGAAGTTAAGAATATTATCCGCTGTAGAGTTTGGGAGGTTATAGGTAGGAGACGTAAGACAGTTGAGATCGCAGGATTGGCTGGTTCAGGGAAAACTATTGCAGCAGAAGAACTGCGCGAAAGAACGCATGATGTTCAGATTCATTTGTCAGTTCGAGAACATAAAATCCGGTATATTAAAGCTCTTGTTGTATCGCTACCCCTGCTCGTGTATCTTAAATGTAAAAGTTTTCCTTTTGTTTATTGGAAAAACATGATTTTACTGCAGGTTACATTGGAATTACTTTGCAGCAGTAAGGGTAGAAATTGTTTTGTTGGAAAGGCGCTGGTATTTGATCAGGGGCCGATCTACCTATTGGTGTCTTTTCAAGTTGAAATGGGTTCAAGACCGAGAAGCAAAGCACTGGAAGCTTGGGTAAAGAAAATGGCTGCGAAGATGAGTGAAGCATTGGATATAGTTATATGGCTTGAAGCTTCTGATAATGCCCTGCGAGCACGAATAGATAGCAGGGAGCAAATACATAGAATCAAAAATAGCTTGGAAGAGCAGGCAAACATGTTTCTGAATAGCTTTAGGGTGTGTTACGAGATGCTTACGAGCGGCAAGTTAGGTGGCAAACCTATAATGATACATCATATTAACACGGAAAAAAATTTGGTTAATGATGTTTTCAAGAATATTTCGGCACTTATTCTGAGCAAGTAAAAAAATATTATATGGCAAATACAAAAACTCTAACTCAGCATGCGTATCTAAACACGGTCGCCAACTTATTGAATTATGTTGTCACTATGATTGTGTGGCTGGTGGTTAATCCTTTGTTGCTTTCTTATCTGGGTAGCAGTTTATTTGGTACCTGGAAATATTGTCAGCGTCTTTTATCTTATGCCGAGGCTGCTGATGGTCGGGCTACTCAGGCATTAAAATGGACATTGGCGAACAAACTGGTTTCGGATGATACTGATGCCAAGAGGCGTGATATAGGTTGTGCATTGGGTGTCTGGCTCAGGTTTTTACCTTTCCTTTTATTACTTGGTGGCTTTCTCTCTTGGATTTCACCATACTTGATAAGGGGGTTGCCGGATGAACATTTTGTTCTGGCTCGTTTAGCATGCACTTTATTGGTGCTAAATGTGATATTAATGCCCCTTCAGAGTATTCCGGAATCGGTCCTGATCGGAATGAACGTGTCGTATAAGGGTTTTGGTGCCCGTGTTTTTAGCATTGTTCTGACCGGTTCGCTAATGGTTTGTGCAGTATTTATCGGCTGGAGTATAATCGGCGTGGCGGCCTCACTTGTATGCGCCACTTTGTCGCAGGGAATTATATTGACCTATATAGTAAAACGCAACTTTCCGTGGGTAGGAGTCAGCAAACCAGGCAAGAAAGAATTTCACAAGTTTTTTTCATTTAGTGTGTGGATATTCGCCTGGACATTTGTCGCCAGATTTATACTTGGTGGCGATGTTATTGTTTTAGGCTGGATCACCTCACCGGAAATGGTTACTTCATATGTCTTTACTATATATGCCATACAAATGATTATCGGTTTTATTGGCTTTGCCGTTGGTGGTGCCACACCTGGGTTAGGTGGACTGGTCGGTCAGAAACAATTTGAAAAAGCAAGTGCCGTACGCAGTGAAATCATGGTGAACTCGTGGCTTTTGACTACGATTATTGGTTCGATGGTATTACTTTGGAACTATTCTTTTGTGAAGTTGTGGGTTGGGACGGAGCAGTTTGTAGGTTTTACAGAGACTTTATTGATGGTGCTTTTGGTAATGCAACTGATATTTATACGTAATGATGGTTTCATAATAGACCTAACTTTGAGATTAAAATGGAAAGTATTGCTGGGCATCTTTTCCTGTGTTATCTCGGCAATTTTGGCTTACATATTTGCGGTTAAATTTTCTTCCAGCGTTATAGGGTTGGTGGTGGGATTTATTACTGGCCGTGCCATTTTGACAATTGCTTATCCTATGATAGTCAGTAATGCCTTTGAAATAAAAAACAAACAGCACTTAATTCCAATAATCCGACCGATAATTATGACTATAATATTCTTCGGTGTTTCCTATTATTTAGGCAAAACAATCGAAGTAAACGGCTGGTTTTCCCTCATTGCTTATGCTACTGTGTCGCTCGTACTTTTAACGGTTTCAATGTTTTTTATAGGGCTTTCACAACATCAGCGGGAAAAAGTTATGATGAGGATAAGAAGTATTAATTTCATGGGACGATCATAGTTACACAATATTCTTATGATCATATTGGATGGATATTAATTTAACTGATACGAACGCACACTATATGATGTTGAATGGCATTTCGTTATTTATGATAATCAAACACAGTTGATTCCTAAACGGCCAAAAACATAAAGTTATAGAATGGGGTTACTGAGAAAGGAAACCATGGCAGATACAGAGAGCCTTGCATGCGAAAAACGGTGCTATTTTAGCATCATAGTCCCGATGTATAATCGTGCTGCAACAATTGGCAGAGGCATTGAAAGTATTCTAACACAAAATTTTAAGGATTACGAAGTTATTGTGGTTGATGATGGCTCAAAAGATAATTCTGTTGCTGTTGTGGAAGGCTATCTTCCCAATGATAGTTTGAAGCTTATAAAAAGCCCGGAAAATCGTGGTGTTTGTGCTGCTAGAGGTTTAGGTGTGAAGAATGCTCAAGGGCATTGGTTCCTATTTATTGGTAGTGATGATGCTTTTAAACCTAATGCGTTAACGACAATTTATGAAGAAACATGCAATGCACCTGAAGAGGTAGGCGAAGTGCAATTTTGTTATTATTGCGAAGCTATTGACGAAATTACTCCAATACCCTTGATGCCGGAAGGGATTATAGGTTTTACTGATTATTTGAAATGGCTTGAAAAAGCTTCCATGAGCTACGATCATAATTATATGTATTGCCAGCGACGGAAGTTATATGAGCTTATAAGCTGGCCTGAGGACAGACAGTATGAAACACTATATCATCTCACAGTAGCATTCAAAACAAAAACAATGATGTCAAGAAAAGTAGTTGCAACTGTATATAATGATGCCCAAAATCGTCTTACAAAACAAGATACTATAAAATTATCTGCGAAGGGAAAAACTATTTTCCATGACGAGGCTAATTCCAAAGTTGAAATACTTAAAGAATATGGTGAGCAAGTAAAAAAATATTGCCCTAATTTTTATGAACGATTACACAGCTACATCGGCAAATCGTATATGCTATGTGGAAGAAAAGCAGAAGGCTGTCGTTATCTATTGAGATATCTGAGAATGCGTCCGTTGAGCATTACTGGGTGGGGCATGTTGACTCTAGGGCTGTTTGGACCGAACGCAATCAACTGGATGAAACAGAAATGTGGTAAAAAAATACGCGCTATCGGCAGGAATATCGGTGTTGAATGATTTTGCTGGTTAGCACAACAACTAATCGTGGGTTATTTTAAGATGCTGATATATACCAGTTTATCGGGCTACTTGAGCTATAAGGATAGGTACAACATGTTTGCGGCAATGTGCAATCATGGCGTCCGGGTTAAAATGATTCTTTTGCATGGTGAACATCCTCCCGCTGGTGAAATGCCGGAAGGTTTTGAACAGCTTTGCGTTCCGCACAATACCAATATACTCACACGTCGCAAATATATCCGCAAACACCTGATTCCAGCTGACGATGGAGAACCAACGATTGTTCATGATACCTTTATGGCCCAGATGGGTCTTTATTTGAGAAACCGATGGACTTTGAGAAAACATAAAAATGTACGAAATGTTTTGGGTTTATACTTTACCACTCCAGCTTATTTTCTGAAAGGTCAATGGCGCGGCAAAAGCGAAGATGCCAAAACACGGCTAAGGGAATGGCCATTTTATATGCGAAGGCACATCCCTGTTATTTTCGGAGAACTGGTATCCTGCCATTTATCTGATATGATAACGGGCAATTCAGAGGAGGTTGTCGAAGGTGTTCGCAAATACTATCGGATACCCTCTGCAAGAACGAAATTTATATCAGCAGAAATTGATACTGATTTTTACTGTCCCGGACCGTCAAAAAGGAAAGAATTGAATTTACCGCTGGACAAAAAGAGGGTTCTTTATGCCGGTCACTTTCAACGACATAAGGGTATTGATACGCTCCTTGAGGCTTTTGAGATACTGACCCAAAAGGACAAGGACGTACGACTGATTCTTCTGGGCGATTTGGCGGATACGGGTTATGTATGGTTTAAAAACATTATGATGGGTATGTCTAGTGCGTCACAAATAGATGTGCGGGATCGCGTCGATTCGCACACTCTACGAGATTATTATCGTTCCTGCGATGTGTTTGTATGCCCTACTCATCATGAAGGTTCGCCACGTGTCATCAAAGAAGCCATAGCTTGCGGCTGCCCCGTTATCACCAGCCGAATCAGCGGAAACTACGCAATTGATCCCGAGGGTAAAAGCTTGGTTTATGCTACTAATTGGGATCCTCAAGAGTATGCTGGCTTAATGTCTGAAGTTCTGAATAACCCGGAATTTCGCCAACAGCGTATAGGTGCCGGGCTGGAAGTAATAAGTCGTCTTAGCCTGAAAGCAACATCTCAAAAATATATGGAGCTTTACAAATCTTTATTTTGAAGAAAAATCTGATTATATTTGTGTAAACAAATGGAAAACTTAAACCCAGCAGGCATTCACTCTTATTCAGATGTTGACAATGTTATTGGCAGACATAATGCAGTTCGCAAGACTGTATTAATACTGTTGTTTCTTGTGCTTCTTCTCTCAATAAGCCTTTCATTTTTTGCGCCAAATAAACTCTCACGTTCATATTTGAGTTTTTGTGTTGGCATGGTTATTTTTGTATTTATTTTACAGTGCTTTTATAAGTTTTCTATGCCCAAACCAGTTAACTGGTTTAGTCTAGATGTTTTATTTTTCATAATGTTTTTCATGGTACACTTCTGGTATACATTTTCTTGGTTAGTTGGTATCTCACTAAGTGACATGGTATTGTGGAGAGATACGGCTGCTGTGTGTTATGCATCTAACATGTCTGCTTCTGGGCTTATTGCTTTTTTAATTGGTTTTGATTTACTTTCACATCGTTTTGCTAGTGTTCGGCGTCCATTTCTAACTACTCAGGTTTTTACAAAATGGAGAATAGTCGGCAGATTTATTTTCTGGACGGGTGTTATTGCGACCTCTATTTATGTACTAATCTTACGTGAAGAATTATTGGGAGGTGCTTATGAAGGCTCTAGTGTTGGTGGTCGTGGCTCTAGGGTGCTATATATTTTATTAAATATTTTACTTACGGTGGGAGTCTTAGTTCTTTCCATTTCAAGTGCACAATTAACCGGAAAGTGGAAAATTGGCGTTATCCAGAAATTTACTCTCTTTTTTTTCCTGATATATCTTGTGGTCTTAGGGGACAGATCTACTATGTTTGGCTATGTTGTTGTTTTGGGTGCGGTATATACCAATTACGTCAAACCATTATCCTTAAAAAAACTAATTATTGGGATATGTATAGGACTAATAGTTAATACTGCTGGGGACATAGGGCGTCTTTCTGCTGAAAGAACCATCACTTCTTTTACTAAGGAAGTATTAACCCGCAAGGAAGGTGTTTCATTAGAATCAGGAGCATATAAACTCGCAGGCAGTGTGCGTACTTTAAACCAAGCTGTAAGTGTTATTCCTTCGCAAGACTATTACTTTTTAGGTAAATTGAAAGTTAGTGAACTGATTTCAATAATCCCTTTGACAGGGAAACTGCTCCCTTATAATTTGCAGTATTTTAGTTCCTCGCAGTATTTAACATGGTCTATCCAGAAACATTTTCGTTCCGGAACTGGTTCGACAATTGTCGCTGATATATATGTAGATTTTGGTTATCCATTTGTTGTTATTATTTTGCTTTTATTGGGTATCTTTTCTAAATATATTCAACAAAAAGCTTTTTCCAGTGGTTCCGTAGTTTCAGGTGTGGCTTTTTGCTGCTTAGTGAGTTCAATGGCAACATTACCTCGATACAATTTTATACCCACTATATCACGTGGTGTTTTATGGCCGGTCATGGTTGTTATACTCTGCCGACTAGTCTTCGGTGTCCATAAAGAATCCTCGCAAGACTATCCAGAGATATATGATTACGATTTAGCTTCGGATTAATACTTAAGTATGTGTGTTAATCCCAAATTAACAAGCAATATAATTTTGTAGCAAAATTTCTATACAAGGGTTGCAGATGTCTATACGAATAGCAATAGTCGCTTATAGCTGCAGGCGGATGATATTGCTCTGCCAGACCGTCTTGAACTTCAACAAAAGTATGTCTCCTGTAACAAAGATGTTGTGGCAGTGGGGGGGGGGCTGCATATTTAATTGATGCCGAAGGCCAGAAAACGGGCCGTTTAGTAGTGCCGCCAGGCAATCATGAAGACTTGGTTGTAAACGGCGGAGCCAAAGTGTACCACCTGACGGGCGGTTGAAAATTGTACCACTGTAACCAAAAACCTGTGATAATCGGCTGTAAAACGTCATTTAAAGAGTTTTACAGTTATTATTACGGGAGATTACAGGAGTGTACAAAGACATGGATCAGTGGATCGAATTAAGGCGTAAAATCCGCAATCAAGAGGTCCCTCTGCGTCAGTTGACCAGAGAAACCGGCATTCACAGACAAACATTACGCAAGATCAGAGACAACAGTCAGCCGCCAGGCTATCAAAGAATCAAACCTATCTGCAAATCAAAAATCGGCCCATATCTTGACCACATAAAGGTTATTATCGAATCTAACAAACAGATGCCTAAGAAGCAGCGACACACAGCTAAAAAGATATTGGAGATTTTACAGTCAGACGGATTTGAAGGCGGCTATACCATTGTCAAGGATGTTGTTCGTGAGATTAAAAAGACTTCAAAGGAAGTTTTTATGCCTTTAAGCCAGAGGCCCGGCGAAGCACAAGTTGACTTCGGCCATGCACTGGCCAACTTCAATGGTACATTGAAGAAGATATCATTTTTTGTAATGAGCATAGTCCATTCGGATGCAATGTTCGTGATGGCTTTTCCCCGTGAATGTACAGAGGCGTTTCTTGAAGCGCATGTAAGAGCGTTTGATTTTTTCGGATTTGTGCCAAAGCGTATCAGTTACGACAATAGCCGCATAGCAATTACCAAGATACTGACCGGCCATAAGCGTAAGCACACAACTGAGTTCAAGCGGATTATCAGTCATTATCTTTTTGAACCTCACTTCTGCAATGTTAGAAGGCCCAATGAGAAGGGCATAGTTGAAGGCAGCGTCAAGTATTCCAGGCTCAACTTCATGGTCCCCGTGCCACAGATCAAAGACTACGACGA
>Ga0114923_10003086_pt1 | contig 11240 bp, 12 predicted proteins | sample SumtaG_FD_89578 | JGI IMG/M metagenome (GOLD analysis project Ga0114923, IMG submission 89578) | Deep subsurface microbial communities from Indian Ocean to uncover new lineages of life (NeLLi) - Sumatra_00157 metaG | ecosystem: Environmental > Aquatic > Marine > Oceanic > Sediment | place: near...
ATGCCCGGAGCGGTCTTCCGGGTATCCACAATCCGAACCGGAAGTCCCGCCGCGGCGGCAACGTATCGGGCGGTCTCGGTGGCCGCGCCCGCATTCCACTGAAGAAAGTTCAGGGCAACCCGTTCAGCCTTGAGAATACTTGCCAGCGAACCGCTCACAGTAGCGACCCTCTCTCCCGGGGTGACGTGGCTCCCGTCCACAACCAGCAGTTCCACCGAAAGGCTTTGGTCGAGCGTGGTGAAGACTTGGGCGAAGACCCACGTCCCGGCCACCACGCCGGGCGCCCGGACCACGGCTTCTGCTCTGCCCCGGTCCTGATCGAGGATCAGAGCGTCCGTGGTAGGATCCCCGCTTGCCAAGTCCTCCTCCAGTGCCACCTCGATCAGGTGACGGACCTGGAAGGGAATGGTACCCTCTAACGGAGTATGCTCCGACTCGCCCAATGCTCACCCTCCCAAAATGATTTGCCCTTGACCCTCCGTGGCAATTCTCCTAGCATAATAGGTGAAAGATCGTCCTGGAGAAAGACCATGGAGAATCAGACCGCCATCACCCAAGAAATCCTACGACTTAAGAGGGATCGGAAGGCCCTCATCCTCGCCCATAACTACCAGGTGCCCGAAGTGCAGGATGTGGCTGACTTTACGGGAGATTCGCTGGGCCTCTCCCAGGCCGCAGCCGAGACGGATGTGGACTTGATCGTTTTCTGCGGCGTCCACTTCATGGCCGAGACGGCCTCGATTCTCTGTCCCGACAAGACCGTCCTTCTCCCAGATCTCGAGGCAGGCTGCTCTTTGGCGGCAACCATTACGGCCGACGATCTTCGGCAGTGGAAGGCAGCGCATCCCGCCGCGGTCGTGGTGTCATACGTGAACAACACGGCCGCAGTCAAGGCCGAAAGCGACTACTGCTGCACCTCGGCCAACGCCGCCAAGGTGGTCCAAGCCGTCCCCCCCGATCGGGAGATCCTCTTTCTCCCTGATCTGTACCTGGGCGACTATGTGGCCCGGGTGACCGGCCGCAAGAATATCCGGGTCTGGCCGGGAGAGTGCCACGTCCATGCCGGAATCCGTCCCGGCCACTTTGAAGAAGCCCTCCGCCTGCATCCGGATGCCGAGGAGGTCTTCATCCATCCGGAGTGCGGTTGCACCACGAACTGTATGACCTTTGCCCAAGAGGCGCCCGGCATGCAGGACAGAATCCACATCCTCTCCACCAGCGGCATGATCCGACGGAGCAAGGCTTCTCCAGCCCATAAATTCATCGTGGCCACCGAGACCGGCATCCTCTACCCCCTCCAAAAGGGCAACCCAGATAAGGCCTTTGTCCCTCTCAAGGAGGATGCGGTCTGCGAATACATGAAGCGGATCACCCTGGAAAAGGTCCTGTGGTCGCTCAAGGAGACAGTCTTTCAGGTGAAGGTCCCGGAGGACATCGCCACCAGCGCTCGGATCGCTATCCACCGGATGCTCGAGCTCGCCTAGTCTTCCCCTTTTCTCTCCCCCCAAAAGCCCAAGGTTATTCATCCAGCACCAAGCGCTAGACCCCCTCAGGGGCCTCCTGCGGGGCGGGGGAGCGCCGCATCTTCTCGATGATCCGGACAGCCCAGATCCCCACCTCGTACAGGAGGCAGAGGGGACCGGCCATGAGAGTCTGGTTAAAGATATCCGGGGTGGGGGTCAGGATGGCGGCGATCACGAAGCTCAACAGAATGGCGTACTTGCGGTTGCGGGAGAGAAACTTGGAGGTGACCAAACCAAGCCGGGCCGCAAGGCTCATGAGGAGGGGGAGCTGAAAAATGAGGCCGAAGGCAAGGAGGAACTTGACGATGAAATCGATAAAGAGGCCGATCGAGAGCATCGGGGTCAGATGCTCGGTCTTATAAGTGAGGAGGAAATCCATGGCGAACGGGAGGACGACAAAATAGCAGAAGGAAAGGCCAAAAAAAAAGAAGAGGCTCCCCAGGACGACAAAGGGGAGCGCGTAGCGCCGCTCTCGCTCAACAAGGCCAGGGCTGACGAAACGCCACAACTCGTAAAGAATAAGGGGAATGGCCAGCAGGAGCCCGGCGAGAAAGCCGATTTTAATATGAGCCCAGAAGGCTTCGGCTGGCGCCACGAAGATCAACTCTGGCGGGGCCTTCGTGGTCGTGATCACATAGGGGTAACTCGTCTGGATGACAAAGCTGGTCGTGAGAATGCGCTTGAGGAAGGCCATGATCTGCTCGGAGAAGTGAAAGGAGACGGCGAAGCCGACGCCGATGGCGATGAGCGAGGCGATCAAGCGCTTTCGGAGCTCCTCCAGGTGGGAGAGGAAGGGCATCTTCTCATGAGGCATCGGCCAGATCGTCCTTGGAAGGAGAAGGCTCGGGGGGGGAAGCAGGTCCTTCGGCAGGGGGACGCGCTTGCGTTGGAGGCTTTTCCTCTTCCTCCAAGCTGAAATCGGTGGTCAGGCTCTCCTTGAGATCCTCGGAAGCTCGCTTGAATTCCGCAAGCCCCCGGCCCAAGGCCTTGCCCAGGTCTGGGAGCTTCTTTGGGCCAAAGACCAAAAGGGCCACGATGAAAATCACGATCAGCTCGGGCATCCCGATGCCGAACATGCGATTTCTCCTGTATTGAACGCTCTAAATCGAGAGTAGCCACCGCACCCTGCTCTGTCAAGGAGATTTGCCCCTCATTTGCGCCAGACGAGGCTCCGCCAGAGGCCTGGGGTGAAGAGAACAAGCACTGTGAAGATTTCGAGACGGCCCAAGACCATACAGGCACTGAGGATCCACTTTCCCAAGGGGTGAATCGCCGCGTAGGTCTCCGCCGGTCCCACCCCGCCGAGCCCAGGCCCCACATTCCCAAGGCTGGCCGCGACCGCCCCTATCGCGGTGACCAAGTCCATATCGAGCAGAGTGAGGCTCGCGGTGGCAACGAAGAAGGTCAAGAAGTAGAGGAGCACGAAGACGTGCACGCCATCCAGGACCTCCTTCGGCACCACCTTGCCTCCGATCTTCACGTGGCGGACCGCCTTGGGATGAACGAGCTTGTAGAGATGGTCATAGGCCACCTTGAAAAGCAGAAGGCTCCGCACCTGTTTGACTGCCCCGGCGGTGGAGCCGGCACACCCTCCGAGCAACATCAGGCACAACAGGAGGAACTGGGCAACATAAGGCCAGGTGGCGTAGTCGGCCGTTGCAAACCCCGTCGTGGTCACGATAGAGACCACTTGAAAGGCACCGTAGCGCAGGGCAGAGGAAAGATCCGGATAGACCCTTCCCCAGAGGACGAGAGTCATACCAATGACCATGATCAGAACGCTTACGGTATAGAAGCGAAACTCGGGGTCTCGAATGATCCGGAAATTTCCCCGAAGCGCCTGGAAATGGAGCGCGAAATTGGCGCCGGCCAGGAACATGAAGAGGATGAGAACCATGTCGATGGCTGCACTGTGATAGGCACCGATGCTCGCGGCCTTGGGAGAGAATCCTCCCGTGGACATGGTCGTGAAGGTATGCAACAGGGCATCGATGAACGGCATCCCGAGCAGGACGAGCACGAGGAATTCAATACCCGACAGGAGTAGGTAGATCCCCCAGAGCAACCTCGCCGTCTGCCCGATTCTGGGGACCAGTCGGTCCGGGACCGGTCCAGGCACCTCGGCTTTATAGAGCTGCATCCCGCCCACCCCCAACATCGGGAGGATCGCCAGGGAAAGGACGATAATTCCCATGCCCCCCAGCCACTGCATGAAGGAACGCCAGAAATGAAGGACCAGGGGTTGCCCTTCGATGTTGGTCAGGACGGTAGCCCCGGTGGTCGTGAAGCCGGACATGGCCTCGAAGTAGGCATCGGTGTATGAGGGGAGCATGCCGGCGAAGTAAAAGGGGAGGGCACCAAAGGCGGAAAAAAGGACCCACGCTGCCGTGACGATAACGAATCCCTCCCGAAGGCCGATTTCGGTGCGAGGGACGGTTTCGGTTCGGCGGCGAAACGTGAGGAAACCGAGAAGCCCGCCTCCTTCTCTGGAGATGCGAGACACGAGGAACCCGAGAACTCCTCCCCCTGCTGTGCAGATGAGGGAAAGGAAGAGCGGGAAGGTCTCCGGTACGCCCGTGACGAGGGCAATCAGGAAGGGGAGGCTCATGGCCCCGGCAAGGCAGAGGAGAAGAAGGCTCAAGGCACGGAGGATGGGGGCGATCTGCATCCGGCCCTCCGGTCGACTTAGCCGCTAAAGAGCCGTTCCACCTTTGGGATCGCTTCAGGGAGAGTGAACAGAATGACGCGGTCGTCGGCGAGGATTTGACTGTCCCCCTTGGGTATTATTATCTGCTCTCCCCGTTTAATGGCCGCTACAATAGCCCCTTTGGGCATATTCACCTCTCGCAGGGGGCGGCCCACGACCGCCGTGGTGGGGAGGGCGACGAGCTCCATAATCTCCGCATCCCATTCCGGCATCTCTACCAGGGAGACGACCGGGCCGCCGCGGACATACCTGAGGATCGCGCTTGCAGTCGTGAAGCGTGGACTGATGGCCGCGTCGATCCCCAGTGAGAGGGCCAGATGGAGAAAGTGAGGTCGCTGAATGAGCGCGATGACCTTCTTCGCCCCTTGCCGCTTTGCAAGGAGGGCCGCTAAGATGTTAGTCGCCTCGTCGTCGGAGACAGTGACGACGGCATCTTTTGCCTCATCCGCCAGGATCTGGCTATCGGTGCCGTCTCCCTCGATGACCTTGGCTTTTTTTAGACGTTCAGCGAGCGCCTCACACCGCCTGGAGTTCCGTTCCATGAGTGTGATGGGAATCCCCTCGTTCTCCAGGAGCTCCGCCACACGGAGCCCGACCCGACCCCCGCCGATGATGAGGACCCCCCGCGGTGGTTCCTCCTGCCGCCCCAAAAGCGTCAGGATGTCTGGGATATCCTCTCGACGAGCCACCAGGTAGAGATGATCTCCAGACTCGATGACGGTCTCGCCGCGCGGGATCTGGAGGACCTCTTTCCGGGAAATGGCGGTCACGAGGAAGGGATGCTCAGATTGAAACGAGATCAGGTCTTTCAGCTGTTTCCCGAGGACTGGAGCCTTGGCACCGACATGGATTCCCAAGAGCTGCACCTTGCCTTCGGCAAAAAAGGCCACCTCTGCCGCCGCGGGGACATGGACCAGCTTGGCAATCTCCTCGGCCACCGCTTGGTTGGGATTGATCACGAGGTCGATGCCCAAACGCCCCCCAGATCGGAGAAACGGGCTGGCTGACAACTCCGGATTCCTCGCCCGGGCGATCGTAGTGGCGACACCGTATTCCTTCGCCAGCACCGAGGCGATCAGGTTCACCTCGTCCTCATCCGTGACCGCGATCATCATGTCGGTCTTGGCCACTCCCGCCTCCTCTAAGGCAGTCGGAGAGGCCCCGTGGCCCTGGACAGCTAGAACATCCAGTTCCTTTTCCACCCGCTCTTTGATAGCGGCATTCTCCTCGATGATGACCACATCGTGGCCTTCTTGCACTAGGCGCTTGGCGATGTGATAGCCCACCTCACCGGCCCCAACTACGATTGTCCGCACGTCACCCTCCTCGAATCATCACCGGGCCCAGGCCGTCCCGAAATGCAGCAAGTGGTATGCCATATAGGCAACGAGGGCCGCCCCTGGAAGCGTAAACAGCCAGGCGTACAGGATCTTCAGGCTCAATCCCCAGCGGACCGCCGACAGCCGCTGCGCAGCACCGACCCCCATAATGGAGGTGGTAATGGTATGGGTGGTGCTCACCGGCACCCCCATGTCCGAGGCCCCAATAACTATCAACGCAGCTGTGGTTTCGGCCGCAAAGCCGTGGACCGGTTGCAGCTTCAGCATTTTGAGCCCCAGGGTCTTGACGACTTTCCACCCGCCTACGACGGTGCCGAGTCCCATGGCCAGCCCCGCGATCAGGATCACCCACCACGGGACTTCCACCGACGGCAGGTATCCGCCAGAGACCAACGCTAACGTGATGACCCCCATTACCTTCTGGGCGTCCCCGGTACCGTGGGCGAAGGCCATAAAGCTGACCGAGACGACCTGCAGCTTGCGGAAGAGGGGATTGGCCCACGCCGGTCTCGTGCGAAAGAATACCCAGCTGAGGCCCACCATAAACAGGAGACCCAGCACAATTCCCAGCGCGGGGGAGAGCACCATCGCTGCGAAAATCGGCTTGAGTCCCTGAAAGTTTAAAATCCCCACGCCCCCGTGGGCGATCGCTGCCCCCATGATTCCCCCAATCAGCGCGTGGGAAGCGCTGATCGGCATTCCGATGAGCGTCATCCAGCCATTCCACGCGATACCCCCGACAAGGGCGGCCGCCACGGTGAGCTGGGTGATCAAGGTGGGGTCGACGATCCCCGTTCCAATCGTCTTCGCCACCGCCGTCGAGTAAAACGCGCCTGCGACGTTTAGAACCCCGGCGAGCAGGACCGCCTGAATCGGAGTGAGGACCCGGGTCGAGACGACGGTGGCGATGGTATTGGCGGCATCGTTCCACCCATTAGTGAAATCGAAGACGACCGCCAGCACCACCACCAAGACGATAATCCAGCCGGGCTCGCTCATGGGACCTGTGGCCCGGTTGACCGTTCCTCGTTGACCGTTGACCGCATCCGAGAACCTGCCTCCCGGCACGATCCGACGAGGGGACGAACCGCTTCTCTGTGATCCGTGAACGGTGAACTGTGAACCGCACTAGGCATTCTTGAGGACGATCCGTTCCAGAATGTCGGCCACGTCCTCGCAGCGGTCTGTCGCCGTCTCTAAGGTCTCGTAGATCTCTTTCCACTTAATGATATCGATAGGGTCGTGCCCTCCAACGAAGAGGGCAGCAATGGCATCTCGGGAGATTTGGTCGGCGAGATTCTCAAGGCGGTTGATCTCGACACAATGGGAGAGGATACTGTTCAGATCCTTGAGTTTCTGGACGGCAAAAACGATCTCCTCGGCCATTTGGTGAATCAGCGCGGCAAGGTGCTTGGCCTCGGTGGTACACCGTTTAATCTTGTAGAGGGTGAGACGGGTTGCCCCTGCCTCGATGAGGTCCATGACGTCGTCCAGCCCACTCCCGAGCTGGTGGATATCCTCCCGATCCAGGGGAGTGATAAAGGTCTGGTTCAGCCTTTTAATGAGATCGTGGGTCAGCCGATCCCCCGTGTGCTCATACTCTTCAATCCGCTTCCACCACGTTTCGTAGTCACCCTCCGATTCGGCCATCTCCTTCAAGGCCGTGGCTCCCTCTCGAATATTCAGGGCAGCAGCCTCAAAGAGATCGAAGAATTTTTCATCGCGAGGGATGAAGCGGAACACGGATTCGACCCTTTCTCCTGATATCTGAGAACAGTTAAGCGTACCAACCCCCGAGGGGGTTGTCAACGCGGGGTGACGGTAAAGAAATTCACCGGCCCTCTGGCCTCTCGTACGTGGTGAGTAACTGATGCCGCTCGTCGTGACGCTCGAACGCCAGTTGAATCAGCCGGTCCAACAGGGCTGGGTAGCTGAGCCCGCTAGCCTCCCAGAGTTTCGGGTACACCGACGTCGCGGTAAAGCCTGGGATGGTATTGACCTCATTCACATACGGCTCTTCTGTTGCGCGATCGAGGAAGAAATCCACCCGGGCCATCCCGGCACAATCGATGGCCTGATAGGCCGCGATGGCCTGCGCTTGAATCTTCTGGGTGAGTGATGGGGATAGAAGGGACGGGATCTGGACCTCGCTCATGCCCGGTTCATACTTGGCTCGGTAATCGTACCAGTCCCGCTTTGGGACGATCTCGCCGACGACCGAAGCCTCGGGGTGATCGTTGCCCAGGACGCCGCATTCGACTTCCCGACAATCCACACCTTGCTCTATCAGAATCTTTCGGTCGTATCGAAAGGCCTCATCGACCGCGTGACGAAGACCCTCACTATCTGTCGCCTTACTCACCCCCACACTGGAGCCGAGGTTGCTGGGCTTGACAAAGATTGGATATGCGAACCGCTGGCCCAGAGCGCTCAAGAGGGCGGCGGCATTTTCCCGCCAGACACTGATCCTAACGACCTGAAAAGGCACCACCGGCAACCCGGCTTGCTGGAAGGCAGCTTTCATTGCGACTTTGTCCATACCCATTGCGGAGGCCATGACTCCAGCACCGACGTAGGGCATGCCCAAAAGCTCCAAAAGCCCCTGGACCGTGCCATCCTCGCCATACGTGCCGTGCAGGATGGGAAAGACCACATCGAGGGTATCCTGTAACCATCGACCCATCTCGCGATCCGGATCCATGCCCACCAGCGGGCGTCCTGAGAGCCCAGGGACAATCCCGATCCTGGTCCCCTTGCCCTCTGCCAGTCGGTCCGGCCCATCCACCAAAAGCCATTCCCCTTCGGGGGTAATCCCGATGGGAATTACCTCATACCTGGACCGGTCCAGAGCGTTCAAGACCGACCTGGCCGAGGCGAGTGAGACCTCATGTTCTCCTGATCGGCCACCAAAGAGGACTCCTACCCTCAACCGTGCACCTCCCACCAGACCTCCTCCTACGGAATGCGGCTCCTTTGACCGCTGCGAACTGTGGCAACATATTTGCAAGTAACGTTTGCCGACCTTGACCTGGAGGGCTTAATGGTACCCGGCTTCAACACGAACTTCTCCTGGCGCGAGCAGACTTACCATATCCAGACGGAAGACGTGGACCGGGACGATCCTCATATTCTCACTGTCGCGTACCGGGGGGGCGCCGTAGTGGCCCGGATCAAGACCCCCTACCGAGAACTTCTCGGCCCTGACCCTTCGCCCCAGGCTGTACGTACCCTCATAGTCCGCCAGCACCGCCAAGTGATTGCGGATATTCAAGCGGGAAACATCGAGGGAGAGGCGGCCCGTTGATCGCTTTACCGACGTCCAGACCATCGCCGGCTGAGGTCGGTATGAAGTCCGACCTGATCTAGGATCCGCCCAACAATCTGGTCCAGCAGCTCCGGCACGGTGCTCGGCAGCTGATAGAACGGCGGGATTGGGGGGACGATCGCCACACCGAGGCGAGCCAGTCGCAACAGGTTCTCCAGATGGATAGAATTTAAGGGGCTCTCGCGGGGAACCAGCACCAGCCGCTTTCCTTCCTTGAGCGTCACATCCGCCGCCCGGCCGATCAGGTTCTCTGCATAGCCAGACGCAATGGCGGCCAACGTCTTCATGGAACAGGGTGCAACGATCATGGCCCGGACATGGGGAGAGACATAGGACCCGCTCGCGAGCGGAGCTGCCAGATCGTGAGAAGAATGGTAGAAGGTGGCTAGCGCCTTGAGGTCCCCGACCGCGCGCCCGGTCTCCTCCTGAATCACGGTCTCCGCCCCCGGCGAGATGAGGAGGTGCACCTCTTCTCCCCGCTCTGCCAATGCCTCGAGGAGGCGGACCCCGATGGCGACCCCGCTGGCCCCCGTAATGGCCAGAATCAATCCCTGCCCCGATCCACTCATTTTTTACCCCTGTCTTCGACCCCTCTGAACAGCAGATCCCGGCAAACATGGCATAGGGCCTTGTAAGGTGTCAACTGGAATCAAAACTGTTTGTACAGATAGGCACCCAGCAGGAGTCCCAACAGACTCGAAAGATTGATGCGGACAGTGAAACCGAAGGTCAGCGAAAGGATCTTGAGATCGAGGGTAGCAGGCGGCTGAAGGCCAGGAGTAATTCCTTGTGCAAAGATTCGCTCTAGGATGCCACCAGGAAAGAGGTACGCAATAAGTTCTCCCAGGGCCGTGCCGATGAGGGCTCCGAGAATGAGGATCACAACAAGAGCGGTCGTTCCGCCCGGTTTTTTCGCCAGGGGCCTTTCCTCCTCTCTCCGCAGGCGATAGCTTCCTTGGCATGAAGGCCGGAGGTTTTCCTATGCTGGCATGAAAGGGAGGGAGACGCAAGGGACAAAATTACCTTGGCGGGGGCGTGCGATTCGCGAGATGCGTGACTAGGGCCTCCGCCAGACTTGGGATCGTGAATGCGGACGGGATGACGTCCGCGGCAAGCCCGTAGCGGCCCGCCGTCTCGGCGGTGATCGGCCCGATACAGGCAATGGTCACCCCCTTGAAGAGTACTGACAGATCCTCTCCCGGAAACATTTCGGCAAAGTTCACAACGGTCGAAGAGCTGGTGAATGTCACCGCATCGATCTGTCCGCTCCGCAGATCAGCCAGAACCGTACCAGACTCGTCGGTCACCCCCACTGTTCGATACACCGGCACAACCTCCACCTCGGCCCCCCGGTCCCTGAGACCAGCAGGCAGAACCTCTCGCGCCTCTGCGGCCCTGGGGATGAGAAATCGCATCCCCTGGAGGTCCCTGTCCAATGCTTCCAGGATCGCCTCAGCGCGGTACTCCCCGGGAACCAAATCTGGGTGGATCCCAGCTTCTTGCAAGGCGGCTGCCGTGGCTGGACCAATAGTGGCTACCTTGGTGCCGTGCAGCACCCGCTGATCTCTTCCCCTTTCCCGCAGCCGTCCGAAAAAGAAGCGGACCCCGTTGGCGCTGGTGAAGATCACCCAGTTATAGCTGCCAATACGATCGAGCGCCTGGTCCAGGGTCCCCCAATCTTTGGGAGGAAGGAGGGCGATGGTCGGACATTCGATTACCTCTGCCCCGTAGCCCTCCAAGAGCTCTGTAAACTCACCCTGCTGCTCTCGCGCTCGAGTGACCACAATCCGTCGACCGATGAGGGGCTTTGGGTTCATGGTTCACTCTTCGATGACCGTTGACCGTTGACCGACCGTCTTCATTCAGTCGTCGGTCGTCGGTCATCGGTTAACAGTTTACGGGGAGGCCGGGGGTATAATCTCGGCCCTTGAGAGCTCCTCGAGGATCCTTTCCGCCCCCCGCCCCAGAAGCTCTTCCGCAAGGGCTATCCCGATCTCCTCCCCGTGGGCGGAAGGGCCTTGTCGCTCTCCGCGGACTATTTCGGTCCCATCCGGCATGCTCACCAGGGCAGTGAGATGAAGCTGATCCCCATCCAGCTGTCCGTACGCGGCAATAGGCACCTGACATCCGCCCCCTAACCGCGCAAGAAAGGCTCGCTCGGCGGCGACCGTCAGCGCACTCGGTCGGTGGTTCAAGTGTGCGATCAAATTGTGAATCTTCCGGTCTTCTTTTCGGACCTCCAGACCTAGAGCCCCTTGGCCGACGGCGGGGAGACTGATCTCCGCGGAAAGGATCTCGGTGATCTCATCTTGCCGCCCGAGCCGATACACGCCGGCTGCCGCAAC
>Ga0114923_10003087_pt1 | contig 11240 bp, 20 predicted proteins | sample SumtaG_FD_89578 | JGI IMG/M metagenome (GOLD analysis project Ga0114923, IMG submission 89578) | Deep subsurface microbial communities from Indian Ocean to uncover new lineages of life (NeLLi) - Sumatra_00157 metaG | ecosystem: Environmental > Aquatic > Marine > Oceanic > Sediment | place: near...
CAGTGGTTTCCTGACAAACCAGCATGTGATGGAATGAAATAATCATCAGTGCCATCAGGGGCAGAGCAAAACATACATCGATCAAACTCGAACAACTCATCTTGATGTGATTTTGCAAATTGAGCTATTTTATCACTATAGGGAAATGGGCGTCTAATCAATGATAACTCCAAACTGCTTTTAAGATAAAATTTCATTTTAGCTCCATATGTACTATATACGGAAAAGGAGAGGGTCGAACTCTCAAGGGCTTTTATGCCTCATCTGATTTCAAATCAGGTCCCGTCGCCAGCTATCGGGTTGCTCTTCCATTTCAGAAGTGGCAGGATTCGAACCTGCGGTGTTTATTTAACACAGCTGTTTTCGAAACAGCTACCATAAACCAGACTCGGACACACTTCTATTTAAATACTTTTACCAATGCTAAAAACACCATACTCCAAAAAAATAACCACATAAAAAAACCTAAAAAAAATCCAAAACAAATCATAATATTTTATTTATGAGACCCAAAATCAAGAAGGAATTGTCCATTCTCAACAAGTTGTGGACGATGTTGGCGATTTGCATGTATTGTTACTTTACCATCATTTCCCGTAGTCCATGTCATCGCCACTGCTACTGCATTTGTAGCAGCAAAACTAAAAGTGTAACCATTCCATGCTACATCTGCATAATGTATATTCGTGTACGGAATAATCATTTATCTCTCAAAATTCATAAGATACTGCCCTGTCTTATCTTTTAAATTTTCCTTGAGCCAATTTCTATGACAAAAGAAACTAAACTCATCAGAATAAAAAAGCTCAGGATCATCCATTTCCTTAAATTCAATTAACGTATTTCTTCTAAGTCTTGCAATATTTTGTATACGTTGATCATAACTTACTACTTCCCCCTTAGCGGTTTCATTAACACAAGCTGATTTCAAAACTTTTAAATAAAACTTCATATCCGCATTCTACTCCAATTATAGTAAAAAACTCCTTTTCTTTTCTTTTATTATACTCTGATTTTATCTTTTAGTCAAATCTTACCTGTTTAGTATTTTTTTCTTTCACAGTCTTCCACCAGTGCCTTTCATACAAATAATAAAAAACCGACCAAATAGAAAAATCTAAAAGATTTTCTGAACTTCCATAGTAAGCTTCTATTCGAAGCATCGTAAAATATACTGGCTCAGGCATCAATAGCCATTCTATAACAATATCTTTTTGTTCTTCTGATTCAAAAATAAAAAAATCTGAATACATGATAGTTATTATTATAGCACCATTAGCTGTTAACAATCCAGTAACAAAAGCAAACTTTTCAGCTTGTGTTTTTTCCATCCATGTATGTCCATCATCTTCTAACAAATCTAGTATAGTGCCAGGAATAACGGACGGTACATCTTGACAAAAGGCAGTAAGCGAAAATAAAAGCATTAAAGCAACTAGTAAAAATTTTTTCATAACGTCTCCTTACTTTTATCTTTCTATAAACAAAACTTTGACCCCGACAGGAATCGGACCTGTGTATGCCTGATTAGAAGTCAGGTGCGTCATCCACTACGCTACGAGGCCATTTATTCTCCTTTTTCTATTTTACCTTTTAAAATACAAACCTCATAATGAAATCTCCGATGCATATCATGAGGTGAACTCGGTGTATCCTCTCTAAGGTTAACAAGTTCTAACTTCTCTAATGTTTGTTTAAACAAACTATCAAAAGTACTTTTCTTTATAACGATAGCTTCCATACTAACTCCTTTTTTAATCTAAGAATCTTAATAAGATTTACCAGCTGCATATCTTTCTCTCCTATAAAATCTACCATTCCCTTTGTTTCTGGCTTTATAAGTAGGTAACTGACTATCACAATTTGGGCAAACAAGTCTCAGATTTTCTCTATCATTATTGTCAGAATTTCCATCTATATGGTCTAAGATAAAAATCAATTCTTTATTATTCCAAATATTTTCAAGTCTGCATACAGCACACTTATTATTTTGTTCAGATAGAATATGATTTCTAACCCAAACCCTTGGTCTTGATTTTGTTGGAAGAACTTTGCCTATAAGCCATTCTTGTATATATCTAGTTCTTCTTTTTTTGTTGAAGTCAGAGTGTTTTTTACAAAAATCTCCTTTTGCTCCAACATCCAGTTTTTTTCCACATTTTTTGCATTTCTTATGCATTCTATTCCTCTTTATAAAAAGCACCCTCTCGGAATCGAACCGAGAACCTGAGCTTTACAGGAGCCCTGCTCTTCCAAATTGAGCTAAGGATGCACGAACTATCGGGTAGGCAGAACTCGAATCTGCGATTCCGTGTGCCCAGGACACGTGTGTTGGCCGCTACACTACTACCCGTAAAAGACACTGGAGAGGATCGAACTCTCAATTAAATGATTTGCAGTCATTTCCCTTACCAATTTGGGTACAGTGTCATAAATGGAAGATATCGGATTCGAACCGATGGTTTCTGCCATGCAAAAGCAGCGCCTTACCAACTTGGCTAATCCCCCAAAAAAAAAGCCTCTGTATAACAGAGGCTTTAGATAGACAAAAATCTAAAAATCTGGAAAGCCTCCGCTTATAAACATTCTCCAGGTTCTGGCTGTGGGACATGATGGTGCTGTTAAAGTCGTTAATTTTTTCATCTCGTTTTTACCTTTACTGTGCAAATTCAAATTCAAGCTTAAGTTGTTTTTTATCAATATGTTCATTTAAGCAGCCAAGACACATAAAATTATTCTGTGTCTCAATGTATTCCATATTGCTTTCATCAAAATAAACATCACAAGAATAACAACACTTAACATCTTTTTTTATGGAAATACAACTATAACATATAACTTTGTTTTCATAAAAGCACATATTATTTTTGTGAATATAATCATCACATTCTTCACAATGTACATAAAATTCAGCTAGACAATTATTACAGACATATTCATCATCAACCATCTTTAAGTCTTCTTTCCAGAAATCCGTTTCACAGCCTGAACAATATGCAACGTTTTCATTATAGCAAGATTCACACATTATTTCACCACTAAATGTATAAGAATCTTCCTCGTTTATCTCACTATTACAATCAAAGCAATTAAAAGCTGTTATTCTTCCAAAATCCAGTATTTCTGAACCATTTTCAATTAAATGATCGAGACCCTCACCAAAGTTAAATAATTCTCTTTCTTGATACGTGTCAGACTTATCAAAAAAGCAAAAGCCAGCTCCACCAGAACGATGATAATAACCATCATCTTTTGAAAAATCTTGATCAGTAAAATGGGAGGCATCCATATAAATATATGCTGAATCCCCTGACTTATATCTTAAAAACTTAACTGGATGTTTCGATCTTGATGCAAAACTATTCAATTTCAGTTTGGTTATTTTTTTCAATTTAATATTAGAAAGATAATCTATTGGATACCATTTTACCAAATTAATACGATCTTTTTCATCTAGTAATACCCATGAACGGCTAACAAATTTATCGGTTTTTATTCCATGAAACTCCTTACTTCTATTATGAGTTATATACATCATTGATAAGTTCTTATCAATTATCAATCCAGGCAAACCTACCCAATATGGATAATTCCCATTTAATCTTAAACAAGAACTCCATCCCTCTCCTGTTGAACACAAAAACCAATCAACAAAATTGAGAGATAAAACTACTTCTACGTCTTTTTTTGGAAGCTTAAGATCCAAGATTTCTTTTAATCTATTTGATATTTCAAAAGCAAGATTCCGTTCTTCTATATATGGACCAAAATCTTCTGAGACAGAAGATTTGCTGTTTGTATAATAATCCATTACAGCTTTGGTAAGCTTTACATGATTTTTATTTATCAGAACGAGATTATCCCTAAAATCTGAATAATTAATTCCAGAGTTAATATGAAAACTCCGAAAAAATTGTTTAAACCTTACCCATCCTTCATCTATATCAGATCTTAGATCAAGATTTATTTTCCATCTTTTTCTTAAATCTTCAGAACCTCCCAATATTTTTTCATAAGTTTCATCTATCTCAGGTTCAAACAGTCTTTTCTTAAACCTTTCAATAGAAACAGGGTCTAAGCTAAAGTGTTTAGATACGAGATCGTACACTTTTTCTCTGTTTTTTCTATCTACAGAATCCACTTTTCACCTCTCCTCTATTATTCATTCTAACAAAATTTTATTTTCTTGTCAATAGTTTGTTAACTAAAATAATTTCTTTCTTCCTCTCAGTAAGAAGAACGATATTGGCAAAAGATTCTTCTAGGCTGAGGTCATGTTTAATAAGAAAACTTAAATCTTCATCAAAATCTGCTTCCCATTCTGGATCAAAGCTCCTAGTTTTTGATTTAATCATGACATTGGGATGACAATCAGATTTTGGTCCAGTGAAATAACCATACTCAAGTGGAAAAAATTTAGCCTTGTTTTTTCGTGCTATTTTAATTTTTATGTTGTCATTGTATATCCAAGATAAATAACTCAATGATTCAGAAACTCGATGAAAAAGAAGCTCAACACTATATTGAGATTGAAATTCTTCAGACATTTCTTTTATAAGATCTATGTTAAAATATTTTTTGGCAAGACTACAAAAATTTACACTTACAGGATAATTCCTAACAAGAGAAAACTTTTCTTCATTAATCTTATTTCTGGTAGTTAAAACCCAGCTTCTAGCAATAATTTTATCTACCTCAATTCCATTATAGCATTTTTTGTCTCCATTAGTTAAATATATAATAGCCCTATTTTTGTCTCCAATAAGACCAGGAAGACCAGACCAATAAAGACCTTCACCCTTACTTTCTAAACTTAAACAAGAGCCCCAGCTTTCTCTCGTTGAACATAGAAACCAATCAGCAAAATTAAGGGATAAAACCAATTCCAAGTTGCATTTTTTGGGAATAGATTTTTTACCGATTTCTTCCATGTCTCGACGAATCTGATCTCTAATTGATTCCTTATAACTTTCTGGAATATCTATATCTTTGTATTTTATTAAATGATTTTCATGGTTAAAAGATTCATCGTCTAGCACTAAAAGTCCATCTTCTCTAGGACTTGAAAAAGTATAATTAAGAAAATTTGATAGTTGCACACTCAAATCCCTTGATGCGTAAAAAATATTTTTAATGTAGAATTTTATAAGAAGCTTGAACAACTTTACATTTCCTTTTTTGTTGCTCCTGAAATCTTGGTATTCAATATTTTTTATTGTACAAAAATAGCGAAAATAGCTTTTAAACAATTCCCATCCATTATCATATGTTTCACAAGTATCAGAATCTATTTTCACGCGAACCCGCAAATCTTTAGAATCTCCTATTATTTTCTTATATTCTTTATTAACATGCGGATTGTAAAATAGTCTGTATTTAAACAAGTCCAAGCTTTTCTTTTCAAAACCAAAATGCTTTTTTACAAGCTTATAAATCATAAACTTGTTTTTTAAGTCTTGTGTAAGAGTTTTCAACGGATTCCCCTAGTTTTAAAATATATATAAAAATATATAAAAATATATTATTCTCAGAATAAAAACGGAGCTAGTTTAAACAATCAGCTCCGAAAAGAAGGGTGCGACTTTGAGTCGCAAGGGATCAAAAAAATTATGAATCCTTAATTTTGCCAGGTGCTTCAAATTCTTGTATTTCTATTCCTGCTTTTGCATCTTTTAAAGATTCCACTATAATAGAGGAACTAGTTTTACCTTCTACAGCACCACTAACATTTATAATAGAGGAGCTAGTTTTATCTTCTACAGCACCACTAACATTTATACTACTTGCACCTTTTGGATCTTTTATGCTTTCTAAAGATACTTCAGCACCCTGTTTTATAGCATTTTTGTGGGTTATATTTATTTCTGACATCGTGAAAACCTCAACATTAACTTTACACAGCTACTTTCCAAATATCAAGAACATCGATATTATTGCCAATGTCGAAAACACTAAAGCAGCTGATGGAAAAGTACCAATTATCCATAACCCCGCTAAAATAGACACACAAATAATTAAAAGTTTTAGTAAAACCATTATATTCCATTAAAATGTGAAAGCTCTCTTTCTGACTCTAGCTCTTTAGAACAATTCATTATGCTTAATTCCTCTTCCATATCAGCAAAACAAGCTGGGCATAAATTGATGCCTATAGACTTTAAAAAAACACAATCGGCATAAAACTGACCACAAGAATTGCACTCCCAATTTTGTCCCATCTCTTCTTCAGTATAGACACCATTATAATTTCCAATAGAATCGTAACTGTAACTGTAAGCCTTACTAGCTTTTTCATATTTTTCCTTTACGTGTTTAATAATAAACCACGTAAAATTCGTTGCGTTTTCTAAATCTTTTAAATCAACAAACTCTGTTTTCTGATGAGCGGAGTAATAACCAACACTTAAGTTAGTACAACAAAGCTTGTCACTTAAAATGTCGGCATCAGACCACAGACCTCTTGCTGGTTTATATTGAAATACTTTTCCTAATGTTTTTAAAACAGTTTCAAAACGTTGAGTTCCATAATCATTATCTGCGCATAGAATATCACTACTGCCTCTTCTATCCAAAACAACTGCATAAGGAATATGGCTTAAGTTATTTTGTTCAACAAAGTGTCTAGCTCCAGAGCCGCCAGATTCTTCTCCTGTTGAAAATATAAAATTTATTTCTTTTTTAGATTGTAAAAGATCAAGAATTATGATAATTCCACACTTATCATCTCCTCCTACTACACCATAACCTGTTAAAATATTGCCTCTAATCTTTATGAAATCAATAAGATCGTTGTCAGTTTCATCCTGAACTGTATCCATATGGGCTGACAGAAGAGGAGCATTCTTATTTCCAATGTTATAAACATTACCCGAATTGTCAACCTTATGATTAATGCCTTCTTTTTTTAAGTAATGAGTAAGAAAATCTCTCATTTTTTCTTCTTTATAGTGTCCAGATGGAACTTTAAAAATGTCTAAAATTAATTTTTTATCCATATCTTATAATATACCTATTTTATTTTTTTGTCAACCGTTGAATGTATAAGCTTTTCATTATTGCGGTTGGTAGTTGCTTTTTCAATTCTTTGATTACTTCCCCAGATGGAATTTCATATTTTACAGATTCCAAAACAATATCGCCATCCAACAAATCAATTGATTTAGACACCAAATAACGAAGTACTTCTGACTTTTTGTTTTTCTCAATATTTAATCCACCTTCTTCTAATAAAAAAAACCACCATTGCTCAGGTGAATTACTTTTTTCCAACTCATCTATTAAGTTGCTAGCTGCAACAGCCGAAAGTTTTTTGTTATTCTTTTTTTGTGAAAGATGATTTTTCTCTTTTTTATTTTCTTCAATTAAAAATTGTGGATTAGTTATTTTAGTAATCATTCTATCTGAGTTGTAGTAATAAGTATTGAAATCATCTTCTAAAGTAGGTTTAATAACTACTCCCTCTGTAGGTTGCCCTGTTACACCACTATTAAAGGCATAAACAGATTGAGCACATGCAAATCTTTTAATTAAATCTTCATGGAAATAGCTGCTATATAGTAGAGGAGCAATTTCAAAATTAGCTGCAACAGTTAACTCGCAAAAATCATCCCAATTAACCCAATTTCCATTGATATACAAATCGTAACCTACAAAACGAGATTTTCCGTTTTGCAGATATTTTATTCCTTCACAAGAAAATGAGCCCAGGAGTTCCCCAAATAAAGTAAAGGGAACTCTATGAAGAGCCGATATTAATTTTTTAAATGGCTCATAATATTTGTTTTTAAAAACTGGTCTTAATCCATAAAGATCATTATCTTCAGCTATTATTCCAGACTCATCTCCACAAAATATTTGATTGCCATCAAAAATTAATCTTGCGTGTTTACCACGCAATTTTTCAAGAACTATAACCTCTCTGTTCTCAAACTCAGGAGAAATCTTTTTATCTAGTTCTCTTATAGACGGAAAAAAATCACCTATTGAATTATGCTGAGAACCGTTTTTCTTAATCCATTTTCCATCTTCAAGAAACCATGTATTGCTGTTCTGAGTCATTTACTTTCCCTTTTCAGTAATTCAATATTAACAACTATCCCGTTGTCTAATACTCCTAAAATCATGCTCTCTTCTTTCATTTTTTTTACTTCGGTTAGTTTTCCTACTTTACCAAAGTAACTAACAGGCATACCTATGGCAGATTCAGCTTCTTCAAGTGTCATAACAACCTCTTATTCTACTTTGTCTTTAAAATCTTTATAACGCCTATATTTACCCAGCTTCTCAAAAATTATATGATCGGGAAACATTTTCTTTACATAATTCCCAATCTCACGAGAATCTTTATCTATTAGCGTATCCAAGGAATCTAAGAATTGTTCTAAGGAAATATAATAATTAGCCATCTTTTTCTGTGCCAAATTTTTCTTTGCAGAAAGCTTCAGTTTCCATAAGTCTTTTTTTGATTTCTTCTAGGTCTGTACCAGCAACTTTCACTCCCCAAGTATAACCTCTAGTTGTACTAGTTACTTCTACAGAATGATAGGTTTGACCATTCTCAATTGCTGCTTCGTAAACTTCCGTCCCATTCATTTTTTACTCCCGCTTGTTCAAAAATTATTTCTAAATCATCATAGAACTCATTCATCCAGATTTGAGAATAGCCCATTAAACCTGTATTTATTATAAATATTTTGTGATACTCTGACAAATCATTAAATTGCTCCAATAATTCATCCATAACTCCTGGAGTTTCCATATTTAGAATCACATTCAAAAGGTTTTTGAAATCTCTCTTTTCGAGCATTTCTCTGAGTTCCATGACTAATTATATCCTTCTTTTGTTTTTTTGTCAATTTATCTTCTATTAAGAAATTCTACCAAGACATCTCCGTGACATGGTAAAGGAGCACAGAAACAGCCTAGTACTTTATTTCTTAAAGACTCTATCTCTGAAAGTAGCTTGGAATTGTTTAATAAGTATCTTCTATATTTTTTAATTACTTCGTAACGAGTTCCATCTCTTCCAATAATAAATGGATTCCCCCACTTCGTAGGTCGGCCAATATAAACATCGTATTGGTGTCTTTTACAGTTTACCACTTTAGTCATTTCTATTCTCATATATGGAGATGCCGGGTGCCGCCCCCGGGTCTTACATATCGCTATGCAATCGAACCTTGTAGACCATCCCCTAAAATATAAAAAAACCTTTTTTATTGCCTTGGTAGAGAAAGGTATAAAACTCTATGATCCAAGGTCGTAGCTGCTATGCAGCCATTTTTAATGCGTTGTCGCTTATTTTTAACTTTACTTTCTTTTAAAGACTTCATGGATTAACATTACAATATGTACTGGAAAAAGCATAAAACCAGTAAAGAATGCAGCAATAGGATAACATACTGTTTTCTTCTTTCCCATCTGAAGCCATTTACAAGACATATAATAAAGAACAGCCTCAGCAATTCCAGTAATTAAAAAGTATATAAAAAATGTCATTTATCATTTTTCTCAGAAAGAATTAAATCAAACTGAACATAAGTTCCGTTTAGAGGATACCACTTTGACCGTAACCACCAATGATATTTTACCTTAATGGACCTCTTAGTCATAGCCAGGACTTTAACCTCTCTTTTTGCTGACCAAAAATCATCTATTTCAAATATGCCTCTCTTACGAGAATACATTACAGCCTTCATCATTATCCCTTTTATTTGCATACCCAGAAATTGAACTGAAGCCAACGATAAACTGGAGCATATTTAGGTAGAGTAATTCTTACAGGATAAACACAAAACTTAGTCAGCTTATCTCTTATAACACGTATTTTTTTCATAGTTACTCCTTTGACCGTAGAACGATTCGAACGCTATGACTGTGGAACGGATCGAACGCTCATTCTCAGATCCGTAGTCTGATGCCCTATCCATTGGACGACACAGCCGTTCTTCTTAAATAATGTAATTCTCTATGGCAATTAGAACATAATATTGAACATTTTTCAATTTCTTCAAGAAGTCTTTTATAGCTACCAGCCTCACGAGAAAATTTAGCAACATTATGTTTTTTATCATCGTCGTTATTATGATGAAAATCTAACACATACCATCTACTATCACTACATTTCTCACATTGTAAAGTCTCTCTGTATTTCTTAAACCATTCTTGTACTTTTTTTCTTTTTCTTTTATTTTTATCTAAGTAATATCCCTTATTATTATAATAATGCTTTCTTACGGCCTCTCTAGTGCAATCTTTACAGTTACTACTTAGCCCATCTTTATGACTCTTCTTTTTTGTAAAAAAAGATACATCAAATTCTTTTTTGCACTTACTACAGACTTTTGTTTCCACGAACTTATCTTTACAATCCGTAGCCTGATGCTCTATCCAGTTGAGCTATACGGCCTCATTAAATACTCATTAACTTCTCTAATTGCCCAATCTAGATCACGTCTTTCCTTGAGAGTCATAAAAAACATTGGACCACTCGACCAGGGTTCTGCCTGAACAATTTCATGATACACGATTATTTCTTCAGGCGTTTCTGAAGTATACTTATACAAAGGAAAAGTATTATAAAAAGCGCCCTCAAACTCATCATATTGTTCTGCTTTCATACCAACTACAAAAGCTTTAGCTTTTGAAGATAAGCCCATGTATTGATCGCTTCTCATCTTTCTTTTCCTTTTCTATTTTTTCACAAATAAACTTACCCTTTACTCTCGTCAACCTAATCAACTGTTTCTTCGAAGATTTTTCCTTTGACATTGTAAAACTCCTTCAAAAAAAAAGGGCTAAAACATCATCTACTATAACTAGATACCTTTATCTTATCTTAATTTTTGTAGAGTAAGAAATTACCTACTACCTATTTTAAATTACTGGTATCTGATAGCAAAAATCTATTTCAGCCCCAGAGAAAGCCTAAAAAGTGTCCGAGTTAAATTGGAAGAGATAACTCGGACACACTCAACTAGTATAGTTAATTTTAAATCTGGAAAATTAACAAAAACGCTACATGTACCACTATCGCTACCTCTTGTAGAAGAACCTCGACTTTTTTATGGACGAAGCAGTCCGCCTTTCATTATTGAAAGTGCTAAAGTCAACCTTATTATAGGCCAAGGTAGCCACAACTTAGTACACCTAGGAATTGGAAGTTGCCACCTATAAACAAAAGTATATTTTTCTATATCCCAGAACGGAATTGAACCGAAGTTTTCACGCTGAGAACGTGA
>Ga0114923_10003088_pt1 | contig 11239 bp, 13 predicted proteins | sample SumtaG_FD_89578 | JGI IMG/M metagenome (GOLD analysis project Ga0114923, IMG submission 89578) | Deep subsurface microbial communities from Indian Ocean to uncover new lineages of life (NeLLi) - Sumatra_00157 metaG | ecosystem: Environmental > Aquatic > Marine > Oceanic > Sediment | place: near...
TAATTTAGATCATGGAGATAAGAATGAAAAAAATCATCTTTGCCGTATTTATTATGTTTATCAGTTTTAATTGGGCTTTTGGAGGTAACATTATCATCAGCAAACTGCCGCCGGTAAGCAAACTTCCCTCTCCTAAAAATTGTGCTTCTGCATGTCATCAAGTTGGAAACATATATGATGAATTCTCATCTTCGGCACACAAAGACCTGGAATGTTTTGATTGTCATTTGCCGTCTAAAGTTCAGAAAATGAAATATAGCAAGGAAGAACGGGGATTTTTCAGGTTGGGGTATCATAAACAAGATCAAACATGGGAGGAGACCTCTGGAAACGAGGCATGCCAAAGATGTCATGTTGATGAGGGGATGGCTGGTACAAGTCAGAAATGCTGGACATGCCACATGCCTGAAAATGGGAAAGATAATATTGTCTTTCCAACACAGGATAATACAAAAGAGGTAAAAGAGGCAAAAATACTGCCACACAAGTCTCACACCTTTAAAGTACATATCAACAAGTAGTATGAAGTAGGTTGACTAATAATAAGCCCCGTTTTCGCTTTTATTTAACCCATATCCTTTATAACGTTGCACTATGAGAGGTGCCATCAACGGATGAGGAATGCCGGCATTATCGAACGAGCCTGTGAGATGTCGCATAAGCAGTATTATTTTAAAAATTATTCATAGGAGATGATAGAATGATGGAAAAAAAAGATAGGCGCATGTTACTTTATTTAGGACTGATGGGCTTTTTTACGAACGGCGATATTTATTCCGGGGCACCGTTGATCGTTAAAATTGCTGAGGATTTGAGTATTACAGTCAGTAGCGCCGCCCTTTCAGTAACGGCTTACATGTTGACTTTTGGTTTGTTCACATTAATTTTAGGTCCGATGGGAGATCGATATGGCAAATCCAAAATTATGATAATCTCTTCATTTGGAACTGCTATTTTCAGTTGTCTTTGTATCTTTGCCAACGACATAGAACTATTGATTTTCCTAAGAGCGATCAACGGAGCCCTGGCAGCAGGTAATATGCCGATCTCCATGGCCATCGTCGGTGAAAAATTTCAAGGAGAACAACTTCAGGGAGCTGTGGGAAAACTGATGGGTTGGATGCTGCTGGGCGGTGCTTTTGCTACAATTATTGGTGGTACTATTTCCTATATTGCTTCTTGGAAAGGGGTATATTTGGCATACGGCGTGGCAGAGCTCATTATTTCATTTTTATTATTAAGCACGCTTGAACCGAGTAAAGGAACCATTAATAATCTTAATTATTTTGGTATTTATGGCAGAGTAATTGGAAACGGCAAATTAATGAGTGTTGTACTGTTGATTATCATCACCGGTTTTACAGTATTTGGATCGTTTACCTATACAGGTGAACTGGTATCAAATCACACGGATTTGAATATCATATCTATTGGGTTTGTGCTTGCTTTTTTTGGCATTGGAGGCCTTGTTGGGTCCAATGTGATAGAAAGGATAAGAATGAAAATTGCCAATAATGTATGTATTGTTGCAGGAATTTTGGGAAGTATTTCCTTGTTTCAACTTTCGAGCGCTACCTATTATCCATTAATCTCTTTGCTGCTGTTGGCCATAGGTGTCATGTTCGTCTTTGTTCATTCTGCCAATCTCATCATGGCCCAGAGTATTATCCCTAATATGAGAGGAACAGCCATGGCATTGGTTTCATTTGGTATATTCTGTGGAAGCGGTTTAGGAACATTGGTTAATAACCGGATTTTGGAAAAAAGTGGGGTAGAAAATATTTTTATATCTGCTGCCATCATTTTTCTATGCCTTGGCCTTTCAACCTGGCTTATTCACAAGTTTATCAACAGCAAAATGGCTCAGATGGAAACAAATTAGATGAATTTAAGGAAGGAAATAAATGAAACTAAAACCAAGTAAGATGGCGCAATTTTTTGCACAGCACGAGTTTACTGCCCCATATATCTTATGTTCCTCAGACTGCGAAAGCTTCTCGGTTGAGGACTTATTGAAGTTTGAACCGAGCGCTCGCGAAGAACTTTTATCTCTTCACCTAGGATACACAGAATCGCTGGGGTGTCCCGAACTTCGAACTCAAATTGCTTCTCTTTATAATAACGCCTCATCGGATGAAATTCTTGTTCACACTGGTTCAATAGAAGCAATATTTAACTTTATGAATGTTGTGCTTGCCCCCGGTGATGAGATAGTAATTCACTCCCCATATTATCAGGCTCTTGGAGAAGTCGCTTGTGGCATTGGTGCCCATGTCATTGAGTGGAAAGCAGATCCGGAACGTTTTTGGGAATTAGATTTGGGGGTCCTTGAGGATAAATTAACAGATAATACTAAGGTCGTAGTGGTCAACTTCCCTCATAATCCAACAGGATTTCTGCCATCATTAGAGTTTATGGTCGAACTTTCGCGACTTTCGGAAGAGCGAGGGTTTCTTGTGTTTTCTGACGAGATATTCAGAGGTTTGGAATACGATCCAGGCCACCGATTGCCGGCGTTTGCAGAGTTGACTAGCCAAGGAATCTCGCTTGGAGGAATGTCCAAAACGTATGGGCTTGCTGGTTTAAGAATCGGATGGATTGTTTCTCACAATGAAGATCTTTTACATAAAATTGCATTATTTAAGGACTATACTACGATTTGCAATAGTGCTACGAGTGAATTTTTCGCAACACTGGCTTTGAGACATCGTGACGCTATTTTTGAACGGAATTTGAAAATCATCAGGAAAAACCTGAATGACCTGAACTCTTTTTTTAATCGCCATACACAACTTTTTAACTGGAATGAACCAAAAGCCGGCCCCATTGCTTTTCCGCAATACTCAGGAGGATCAGTCGATCACTTTTGTCAACAACTTTTGCAGAGTAAAGGTGTATTGTTATATCCTGGAACCCTAGTCAGGAAGGAATTTAATTGTTTTCGTATAGGTTTCGGTCGAGCCGACATGACAGCTTGCCTAAAACGTCTTGAGCAATTTATTGAAAGCTTCGGATAACGAATAGTTACACCTGACATTTTTCCACTGTCGTGCCAAAATACAAGTGAACATAATCGTTAGGGCTATTAAATTATGGGACCAGAATTAAATATCATAGAGAGGATGTACGATACTGTAGCGAAAGAATATTCTGAAAAATTTCAAGGTGAACATGAAAAAAAACCGAAAGATAAAGAAATACTCCTAAGATTTTCAAAAGAGATAGGGGATAATAAACCTGTTTGGGATTTTGGCTGTGGTCCCGGTCATACAACAAAGTATTTGAAAAATCTTGGTGTTGAAATCTCTGGACTGGATCTATCCGAAAAAATATTAGATCAGGCAAGAACGAATAACCCTGAGATACACTTCAGAAAAGGCAATATACTTGAATTAGAATTTCAAAACGATTCAATAGCCGGTGTAGTGGCTTTTTACACCATAGTACACTTTTCAGAGGAACAAGTAGGGGACGCCTTTCGTGAAATTTTTCGTGTATTAAAACCGGGTGGTATATTCCTTTTCACCTACCACATTGGTGAAGAGACAATCCATGTTGAAGAGTTTCTCGGTAAAAAAGTTGATATAGATCTCATGCTCTTCAAAACAGATTTCATTTTAAGTTGTCTAAGAAACCATGGCTTTAGAATAATTGATGTAATCTATAGAGAACCATACCCCGAGGTGGAGTACGAAAGCCGAAGGGCTTATGTGTTTGCGGAAAAGCCAGCGGTGCGAAAATCGCCCTAACAAGGCACTGACTGCGGGTCAGCACCGCGATTATGTAAGAAATTAATTTTATTTCGGAAGGTTGAGATAATGTACAAACTAAACAAATCTGAAGTTCCTCAAAGACAACGAGATGGTTTGCTTTCTCATATTTTACTTCAGCAAGGTGATGTGCCCAATACACAACTGTCAGTTACTTGGGTTGAGGTAGAGCCAGGCGCTTCCCAAAAGCCCCATAAACATCCACCCGAACAGAGCTACATAATCATCCAGGGCCAAGGTCAAATGAATGTTGGTGAAGAAAGTTGTATTGTCGAAAAGGGTGATATAATCCATATCCCTTCTAACTATGAGCATTTCCTTAAAAATCAAGGCGATAAGACGTTAATTTATATATCTGCTTCTACGCCTGCTTTTGATTTTAAGGCTTTGTATGATGAAGGGGATTTGAAGAAATAATAAAGAGAATTACATAACCAGCCAGTACACCAGACGCCAAAAGCCGGAGCATTTAAGAAAGATTGTGGTTTAAGAAAGGTCTTTGCTGTTTTAAAATATAGTGGTAGCTTTTGGCGCTGGTGACCGGCACGTTCGAATTAAAAAAGGAGTTCCTAATGAATTTCGGATTTTTACTTTTTAATAATCTCGAAGAATTGGATTTTGTAGGACCTTGGGAAGTGTTCAGTGCATGGCGTGAATATCCAAGCGGTCCAAAATCATGCTTCACAGTTGCGGAAAAAAAAGAAGTAATCACATGTGTCAACGGTTTAAAAATTATACCTGATTTTAAGTTTTCTGATTGTCCCGCATTGGATTTTTTACTTGTTCCTGGTGGAATTGGAACTCGTAAAGAACTCGAAAATGAACTCTTAATTCAATTCGTTCAAAAACATGCTGCTTCCTGTAAGCATGTGCTTTCGGTTTGTACAGGTTCCCTTATTCTTCAAGCGGCAGGATTACTTCAAGACAAAAAAGCAACTACATATTGGAGCTGTCGCAAGGAATTACAGGAACGTGGAGATGTAAGTGTTGTGGAGGAACGCTTTGTTAGAGACAATAATATCTGGACTGCAGCTGGAGTTTCCGCAGGAATCGACATGGCATTAGCATTGATTGCCGATCAAGCTGGAGAAGATACTGCAGGTAAAGTACAGCTTTACATAGAGTATTACCCAAGCACTATAAAATACGGCCGAGCGCATCTGGATGAAAAAGTGCCTAAGTACATTAAACGTTAACATGATAAAATCGAACAATTTGCTTCACCGGAGCGCAAAAAGCTGCGCCCGGTGAGCAATACGTTTTAAAAATTTAAAAGGAGGGCTTCAGTGTTTGATTTGAGTTTTAAAAAAATTGAGCAAAGCATTAAAGATCGTAAAAAATTACACCTGTCATTTCTCAATAATGTTAAAACATATAAGCCATTTCTTGAGTTAGAAGAGAAGGCATTTAGTGATGGAGCGTTAGAGAAAAAAACGAAAGAACTGATGGCGTTATCGATTTCCATAGTTACTAAATGTGAACCATGTATGGAATGGCATCTGGATCAGGCTTTACAAGCAGGTGCTAAAGATGAGGAAATTTATGAAACTATCGATGTTGCAATCGAAATGGGTGGAGGCCAAGCAGGAGCATACGCACGTTTTGTTCTAAAGGCTTTGGAATATTTCAAAGAAAACAGTAAGTAGAATTTATAACGAATAAGGTTAGATTGTGAGAGCGGAGCGAACCACAATCTGAACCGTTTGTTGGACAAGCCCGGGTGAGAATAAGCGATAAATTTTAACAGATAAAACTGATTTTGATCAGACTGGAAGGGTGGTGAGATTTTCTGGCATAAATCTTGCTATATGAAAATATCTTATTTGTTGAAATTACAACATGTTACGAAAGTTACAGATATTGAAAAATAAAGCTTTTTGTCAGGATATTTCATTTATTCCAATAATTTTTTTATGATTAAGTAAATACATTTTTCTCAATTCATAATAGTGAACGCTACCTCTAAAGCTGAAAGATGTCAAACGATAATTGCTTGCCGCGTAGCGGCTTCGTCCAACAATGGAATGCACGCTGATCCCAAAAGCCTGGTGGCCCTTGGGCCAGTGATTCCCGCCGTTGTGAAAAGTGGTTAGTTTTAGATTCCTTAGGTTTATATAATACTATGTTTTTAAAATGACGATAATGACGATTCCGAATAAAAGAGAACCTGAATATAAAGAATTTAAAAGAGAATTCAAGTATATCAACTGGTCTGAAAGTGGGAGTTTGCTCCACATTGCACATGCGACCGGTCTCTGTTCGGGGGTATATTCAGAGTTTTCAGAAAGCTTTGCCAAACAATACAAAGTTATTGGTTTAGACTTTAGAGGCCATGGAAAGACAAAAGCACCAGCAGATCCAATTAGCTTAAAGAATTGGGAGGTCTTTGTTAACGACCTTGAAGCTTTTTTCAGACACCTTAAACAGCCACTGGTAGCAGTTGGCCATTCAATGGGGGGAACAATCAGTGCTGTGCTTGCAGCTCGAAATCCTAGTTTGGTTTCAAAATTAATCCTTATAGAGCCTGGCTTAATGCCGCCAATATGGAGACCTTTCGTATACTTGGCCCAGAAAACAGGACTTTCCATGCATGTTCCATTCGTTACAAGAGTAACAAAAAGAAAAGGTATTTGGAAAAACAAAGAGGAAGCAATTACTGAATTGCTCAACAAAGGACCTTTTAAATCCTGGCGGGATGAAGCATTGGAAGCTTACGTTAATGAAGGTATTGAGAGTATTGAAAATGGATTGGTAAAACTCAGGTGCAGTCCAATTTGGGAAGGTCGAATTCTTGCGACAGCGCCGTGTGGCATATGGAAAGAAGTATCTAAGATAAAATCCCCAACACTTGTTCTTTATGGTGCAAAATCAAAGACATTTTTACCATCGGTTGCAACCAAAATCAAAAAGCTAATACCTCATGCAATAATAAAGGAGATGCCAAACGCAGGTCACTTTATTCCGATGGAGCATCCGGAAGAATCAGCAGAAATTGTATTAAGGTTTATTCAAGAAGGTATAGTTTAGAGGAAAGATTTGGGATGGCGGATTTGTTGTCTGCCCCCTGATTTTGATAAAAAGTTCAACAAGGAGATAAAAATGGATTCTGAAGCGGTTAAAGCAAATGAAAAGCGATTTTTCGATTATGTGAATAAAAGAGATACGGAAGCCATGGAAAAATGGATAGATAAATATGTAGCTGAAGACTTTACCAATCACAGTCCAACGTTAAATGTACCAACAAATAGAGAAGGATTAAAAGAAATGTTTTGGAAGTTTTTTCAGTTATTTCCTGATATGACAATTACAATTGAAGAGATGGTTTTTGAAAACGATATATTATGCTTTCGACATATCATCCGAGGAATAGGAGCAAGTGACGAGGTTATCGGCATTGCGATGGTAAGATATAAAAATGGAAAAATTGCGGACAGATGGGTCACTACAGAAGCAATATAGATAATAGATATAATTTTCCAACAAATGTTTACAGACCGACAGCCCCGCACGATTTATGGCTTATTATCGCTCACGTTTTACCACTTATTACTGTGTTATCCTAGTTCGGTGTGGGCTGCGGCTGAAACAGGCGTTGGCATCTTTTAGCCAGTGATCCTAAATATTTTTAAATGATTTCATTTCGTGTGGCTAAAACAGCTGCCTGTGTTCTATCGTTTACACTTAATTTGTTAAAAATATTGATCATATGGCTCTTAACGGTATGGGGGCTGATAAATAAAAGACAGGATATTTCATTGTTGGTATATCCTTCAGAGATTAACTTGAGCACTTCAATTTCTCTGTTTGTAAGGCCGAAATCATTTTTCCCTGATATCTGGTGAAAGTCTCCCTGCTTTTCATTTTGCTTGTTTGTAAAAAGAGATGCTTCCAGCATAAGGATGTGTTCATGTTGTTCCTGGATTCGGTTTTTCAGCTTGGATGTATTGATCTGTAAAGAAACTGAATTTACAATATTACCCTTGTTGTCAAAAATGGGATAGACTGCATTTTCGCTAATCGGTGAAGCCAGGCTGGGGCATCTGTCTGCAGCCTCGGTTCCTTTCATAATCGCGGCGGCAAATGCCATGCAGGTTAAATAACCGCATTCTTTACAATTAGTTTTTGGGAGGATTTTTAATATATCTGTAATCGATATTTGTTTTATTTGATCATAATTCGGCTTTATATTTTCTTTTTGATTATGAATATCATTTAGAAAATCAATGAAACAGGCAGCAAAATTTTTTGCCGCCTGTTTGCTCTCAAAAAAATGCGCCACAGTTAAATCAGGATATAAAAAGCAGCGATATCCATCAAACAAAAACCTGACATGCTCTGGGTTTTCGTAATAGACCGCGTCATCCAATGTTGCATTGATATAGGGAAACAGATGATGCACATCCTGATCTAACCTGAATGAAGCGGACCAGATCTTTGATACACGATGATCAGTATCCGATGATGAGTGAATAAACGTTGGTATCATACATCGAAATTCAGAAAAGCTTTTTATAAACATAGGACCTCTTTACCTTAATAGTTATATCAATTTTATTATTAATTCGATTTTAAAAAAAAACAAGTGTAAATCATTAAAACCCCCCATATGGGTGATGAAAAACATTTTTCAAACTGCTAAATAAATCTCTAAATGGACTTAAGATTTGAAAAACAAATTTGTTTGATCATTTCCAAATGGAAGGAAAAATGACAGATTTATATAAATGACTGATAAATCACATTGCCGCTATCACGTGGTACCAATAAACGGAGAATATAATATATGTTCGATTCCAATTTGGCTTACAAAGAAAATTATATTTATTACATGGACAAAATCAAACAGATTGATTTGGATCAACTGGCACCCAAATTGGGGATTGAAAACAACAATATAAGAACGGTGTCTGTTTATAATAAAAAATTTATAATCACAGAGCAAGGATTTACAGATCTCGAAGAAAAAGAACCTCCATATGAAATCTGTATCATTCTTGCAAAATATATCCTTATGTGCCCGGACAGCACCCCGACCGGAAAAGACTGGGTTCCTTTCAGGGGTTTTAAGGATTCAGGCCCATTAGCAGGTTATATCAGTAATGATATTGAAAAGAGAATTAACCAGATGTTTTCCGGAAAAACAGATACGTTGAAACGGGTTGCACAAAAAATGGGGGGATATACACCTGATATTTCAGCTGCATATGATGTGATAATCTGTTTTGATGCAATGCCGAAGGTTCCTGTCATTCTTCTTTTCAATGACGGGGATGAAGAGTTTGATGCACAGGTAAAGCTGTTGTTTGAACAACGGACTGAAAAATACCTGGATGTTGAGTGTATCGCCATCCTGTGTCACTTGCTTTGTCAAGAATTGAAACATAATATCTAAAATGGGACGATGGGCTCGAAAGGAATTTAAAAATATGAATAATCAACTCGCAAAAACTGCACAAACCATGTTGAAAAACATTTCCTATGCTGACATGAGAGAATTAATGATCAAGAACCGTTTTACCTGTGACTCTCATTGGATGATGCCCATGGTGATGAATACGGGCTGGGAAGTGGCAAACAAGGTAAATCAGGATGTTTCTACAAGTGTCGGGCATGTGGAAATGCGACGATTGATGAAGGCCTTGAATCTAAGCAAACCATCAAATGAAGAGGAATTTATGATATTGCTGTCTCTTGCGATGGAGGCATTTCTTCCAAAGGGATATTTTGATTATATATTAACCAAGTCTAACTCAGGGCGAAATATGGCAGTCGTGGATCAGTGTTACTCAAATACAAAATTACGAAGTATCAACGCTGAAAAAGAATACCAGTGCGGATGTTTCGGATTGCGTGCAGGCTGGTTCCAGGCCATGAATGTTGAGGTTAAAGAGGAATTGGTCAAATGCCTGAAAGATGGTGATGCCCGCTGCGAAATAGAAATCACAAGTATTGATTTCTTTTGATGATCCCACCCCAATAAATTGGGAAGCAAGTTAAGCCAAATTTTAATGAATATCTAACCATGCCCTTGTACACAGATGGAAACTTCGCTATCGCTCCGTTCCCACTGGTGAAGAGCAGCGTTGGGTGGACAAATTTATCACGTGTCATAAGTAGAGAAAGGAGGCGATATTTATGCCGATACTATCCGAGACAGCAGCATTTGAAGCAATGTCAAAGGCACAACTGATCGAGTTGCTGAAGCTGTACGCGCAACTTTTGCTCACCGTTGACGGCCTATGGTTTGTAGGAATGGAAAAAGCAAAAGGTATGGATGAAACGATCAAATTCGACAAAGAGGTTTGGCGCCTGTTTGGCGCGCTTGAAGCCAAACGCATGAAAAAGTTCCTCGGAATGGAGTCTGTTACAACAGTGGAGGATATTTGTAAGCTTGTTCTTTTGAGTCCAATGTGGGTTAGTGTAGGCCCACAAGCGGAAATCCAAAATGACAGATGCTACTTGACTGCAACTAACTGTCATCCTCAGAAAGCCAGGATAAGACAAGGTCTAGGTGAACTCCCATGCAAATCAGTAGGCGCAGCATATTTCGAAGGATTTGCTCCTGCACTAAACCCTGACCTTAAATACAGATGCGTATGCTGTCCTCCCGATGAGCATACTGAAGATGTATGGTGCAAGTGGGAAGTTGGTTGGTTTTGAACCAAGGTGACCACCCAACCATCGGCTGTACTTGACAGCAGAAGCCGGTGCAATAAATAAAGTTCTACTAAATTTAACATCTTACTGCTTCTACAGAACTTTGTGGAAGCTTCTGCTGTCAAGTAAGCCAAAACATTCTTTTCCTGAAATATGACTGTTGATTTAAATCGAAGTAACATAAATTTGGGTAACAATAAAAGAAGATATACATGATGAAGAAAGATTACAATATTGATCCTTTTCTTGGAAAAAGGATAGTCAACTACGATAAATGGTTAAACAAAGGACAAATTTCATCATCCTCAAAAATTATTCCGGTTTCAGAATCACTTACCGCTAAACAATGGGTATTACCAACAGAGCAGGTAATGGAAATACTTTCAAACGCTGATTCCGTAGCAGTCCAGGATTGTGAATGCAGAACCCACTATAAAAGATGTGATAAACCACTGGAAGTTTGTCTTTTGCTGAATAAAGTTGGAGATAAGTTGGTTTCAAAAAATCAGGCACGGCATGTCTCGTTGAAAGAAGCTGCTGACATTTTGCAAATAGCTAATGAAAACGGTCTTATCCATCTTGCTTTATACATGCCTGATCACGAAATTTTTGCATTATGTAGCTGTTGTTCTTGTTGTTGCCATGAATTGCAAATAGTGAAACTTACCGAACGAAAAGAGTTGATGGTTCACTCTGAATATATAGCGGCTACAAATGATGAGACTTGTATCCATTGTGGTGAATGTGTTGATAGATGCTTTTTTGATGCTCGAATTTTCAATGACATACAGATGGAATACAATCCTGAAGCA
>Ga0114923_10003089_pt1 | contig 11236 bp, 14 predicted proteins | sample SumtaG_FD_89578 | JGI IMG/M metagenome (GOLD analysis project Ga0114923, IMG submission 89578) | Deep subsurface microbial communities from Indian Ocean to uncover new lineages of life (NeLLi) - Sumatra_00157 metaG | ecosystem: Environmental > Aquatic > Marine > Oceanic > Sediment | place: near...
CACAAATAAGGGGATCAATCAAGGAGGGTATATCATGAAGAAAACAGCACAATATAGAGATACAGCTATGATGTGTGAAGGTGTTTTGTGTTGGTCCGAAGCAGCATTATATTGGCAAAAGGCATTAGACGTCTATCCAAGTATCGGTGGAAATTTGGTTGCATTGGATAAACAGAACATTCGTGAGAGAATGCGAACCTGCCAAACTATGGCCGGTTCGTTATAAGAGGACATCATGGCTAAACAAAAAAGCAGAGCAGATCGATTTTCAGATGCAACGTCAAAAATTAGTGCGGAAAAAAACGAGATTGAAGAATTACGGGATGAATTGCAAAATTGGAGAGACAACCTTCCAGAAAATCTACAAGAAGGTACAAAGTCGGAGGAATTAGCTACAGCTATTGAGAGTCTTGAAGAAATAATTCAGTCTTTGGAAGAAGCAGAGGGTGTAGAGGTTGAATTTCCAAGGATGTTTGGATAAAAAGTGAGGGATTTCAAATGTTGCCAAAATTAGACGTGTTAATCAAAAAATGTGCTAACTTGGGATTGATCTTTGATTCAACTACTAAAATGTCAAAAGCTGGTTGTGTTAAGCTGTTAAGGAAACACTATTTAGCAGGGGCTGAGTTACCTTATACAGAGGTAACGCCTATGCTATGCTTTTCAGAAACAAATCTAAATCCAGAAGAAAAAGATTACATGTGGGAGTCTGATCATTGGGTTGCACAAGAAAAGTTGAATGGTTGTCGAGCCATTTTACATTTCATACCTGGTAAAGGTGTCTTTGCTCATACTAGGACGACAAGTGTTAAGACATTTCGATATCAAGAATTCACGGAATCCCTATTATTTGCTAATTTTAAAGATTGTCCTGTTGAATTTGTTATCGATACCGAAGTTATTGTTGAGAAATCAATTGACACCAGGGAGTATACAAAAGGAAAAGGTGAAATAACTCAAACAAGTTTACATTCAACAGTTTGCATTTTACATCTTGACCCGGCAGAAGGAAGATTATTGCAAACTGAACAGAATGCACCTTTAAAGTTTGAAGTGTTTGACATTTTGAAAATGGGAACTAAAGATTTGAAGATGACTTTGCTTGCAGATCGTTTAACCGATTTGGAAATTTTTAAAACTTGGGTTCAAGCTAGTCGGTTAACCCACTATTTTAAATTCCCACCTGTAATTAGAACTGAGAAGAGGGCATTCTTTAATAAAATAGTGTCTGAAGGAGGAGAAGGAATTGTATTAAAAAATCTTAACAGTCCTTATGAGGATTCGTCTAGTAGAAAGCGAAAAGGATGGGTCAAAGTCAAAAAGAAACTAGAAATGGATGCTTTTGTTACAGGGTTTACCAGAGGAGAAGAAGGTACAGCATGGAGAAACATGATTGGTGCCATTAAGTTCTCAGTTGTAAAAGAAACTGGTGGATTACACGAAATAGCAATATGCTCAAGTATGACTCAAGAAGACCGGGAGAATTTCACAGTTTACAATGCAGAATATGATTCAGTTGATTTAAATCCAGATGTTTATAAGAGAGTAGCCGAGATAAGTGGACAAGAAATCACACCACGAAATTTTAAAATAGCCCATGCTAGGATCGAACGATGGAGAGTTGGCATTGATCAAAAAGAATGGGATGAATGTAAGGTAAACATGAGTGACCTTGAAAAAATGGTTGCTCTTCCAAAAGACGCATAAGAGGTGGAATAATGTTGAGACCCTTAATGATTAATGATGTTCAAAAAATTGAAGAAACCATTTTAAAATGGCTTGATCAGGTCCTAGCAACCGAGTTGAAATTATCAGCGGCAGATAGCGATTATGACTTGGACTATTTGACACAAAAAACTGCTCAATGTGCTGTGGCTTTGGAAAAAATAGCCAATATTCAAGCCAAATTAACCCGAGTATTTTTGGCTATTGTTAAAATATCTCACCAAACCACTGTTAAATACAAATTATTTAGTCTCCAAGTTGGTAGAGACGGAATTCCTTTGTCCAAAGTTCAAGAAGATCACTTAGCAAAATTATTTGACGAAAAAGGGATTTGGGAATACTTGACAAAGGTAGCGCGAGAAACTGGGAAAGCAGCATCAGATAGGCAACAATTAATGAGAAAACTAGATTCGAGCTTACGATTACAGCAAAAACTATATGAATCAAAAGTAGCAGCCGGGTTAACTTTACCACCAACATTTCCCGGAAAACCCCCAACAGATGAGGTGGCTTTGCCTGACGTATAAAAATAATCGGACGTAGAAAATTTTTTGTTTTTCACTGTATAAATTGGTGAATGGATAAACCAACTCAATTATAGGAGGACGACTATGGCAAAAACGACAGAATCAGCAGAGGTAGCTGATTCAAAAAAAGAAGTCTATGAAATGATCGATCAATACATTGAACAAAGAATAGGTAAAAATATTGGGAGAGTAGCATCCCAAGATTTGTTCAATATGGTCGTCAGATCTGTTTTCACAATCGCAGTAAAACAAGGTATAAGATTTAACCGTGGATATGGTGCCTTGCATTTTAAGGACAAAACCAAGAAAATTGCATATTCACAAGGACCTGCCGTTCAAGAGTTATTGAAAGAACATCGGGGAGTTGTAGAAGTTCCGGTGACATCAACTGAGGCAACTGCACCAGCAACACCAGCGGCAGCAGCAGTTCCACCGGTAACCCCTCCGGTAACCCCACCAGTACCACCGGCAAAACCAGCAGCAGCCAAACCAGCAGCAAAACCAGCAGCACCACCACCACCACCGGAAACTCCACCAGCACCAACTCTATCCGAAGAAGGAATGATTGAGGATCTCGATCTAGAATAACAACTAACAAAACAGAGGAGAAAAGTATGGAAGATAATTCGAATGAAGAGAAAGTTACCCTTGGTGATGATAAAGTCGAAATCATTACCTATGAGCGGTACAAAGGCAGAGCAAAACACACTGATCGGGTTGCATTTTTAAGCACCACGTTGGTTAGGGCCAAAACCCATTTTTATGAAGGTGAAGACGGAAAAAAGGTGTCCTTTTGGTGCTTATCGACTCCGAAAAAAAGGGCTATCTGTTGCGAGCACCTTGGAGATTCTGCACAAAGATTCGGTTTGGTTTTATTTCTCTATGTTACGGATGCAACTGGAGAATTAGCCAATCCTGCAAAAGTACAGGGTCGACTCCTATATTGGGTTATTTCAGATGCCAAATATAGCGAGTTATCAACATTGCACAAACAATTTCCCCTGTTGAGTGATTCAGACAAACAGGTGGATTTGTTGATCAACTGTTCGGAAGAAAAATTCCAAAAAATGTCATTTACGCCATGTACTAATGCCCATTGGCGAAAGACAGACAAAACTGTTCAATTGCTTCGTCAAAAAGAAACGGCTGCATCTGAAAAAATGAGATCAGTATTGGGGAAACGCCTAACAGAACTGGAATTATCAACCATGTTTGCAATTCCTGTTGCAGCACCAACGGTAAGTCCAACTTCGGCTCCCGAGGATATTGATCTTGATGGGGTAATTGACGATCTCTGAACAATGAGAATAGTAGGTATTGATCCAGCCATACGACACACCGGCTTGTGTCGTATGGATTCGGAAACATTGGAGGTACCACTGTTATTCAGAGAAATAAAACCAAAATGCTATGATATCTTGTCGTCTTGCTGGCAGCTTAGGGATGGAATAATCAAATTATTTTATGAGTGGGAAATTGTTGCTTCTGAAACTCTGTTTGTGATCGAACGTCAAGGGGTAGGTAAATTTAGTAAAAATGAGCAGTACCATGCCCAATTCATGGTTTTTGAGGCAATAAATTTTATCAATATTAATTATGTTAAACCTCCTTCGGTTATTTTACCATACCCTTCTCAATTAAAACACTACATGAAGTCAATCAGTGTAAATGTTGAATCTAAAAAAACAATAACGCAAGATATCAAGGGTTTTATTGGCAATACGGATAAAGTGTTTTCATCTCATATGGCTGAAGCTTATTGTTTAGCCAGGATGGGTCGTGCTATTTTTAATGGGAAATGGATGGTGATTCGACCACCAAAAGAAATGCCAGTAATTCCAGAAAATTGGAATTGGAAATTTGGTCAACAGCTTTTAACATGATTGGGGTTAATAGTGGCAAAAACAACATTAACAACAATTGAAGAAATTAGAAAGAGGCTAGAAAAGAAATATTCTGGTGCAACTGAACTGTTTCCAGATTTCAGTACAGCAAAACGAATTGAAGTCATTTCGACGGCATCTCCTGTGATCAATGCAGTTACAGGGATCGGGGGAATCCCAAGAGGTAGAATTACTGAGATCTTTGGCTCATTTTCTACCGGTAAAACAACAATTGCAATTGCAGTCGCTGCTGAACTACAAAAAAAGGACCCACAATCGACTGTTCTATTTGTAGACTATGAACATGCGTTTGATGCTTCCTATGCCCACAAATTAGGGGTTGATCTAAACCCTGAAAGATTTATATTCACACAACCAGAAACCTTTGAACAGGGTCATGATGCGATTGATGAATTTGTGGATGCCGGGGTTGTAGACTTAGTTGTAATTGATTCTGCAGCGGCAATGACACCTCAGAATGAATTAGAAGGGGATGTTGATGCATCCCAAAGATTGGGACATCAAGCTCAATTAATGGCAAAATTTCTAACCCGAATTACAAAGAAACTCCATAAAGGGAAAAGTCCAGCTTTATTAATCCTAAATCAAACCAGGACAAAAATTGATTTAAGAAATCCACGAGCCACGAAAGAAGACGCAGCGGGAGGAAATGCATTAAAATTCTATACCTCTATTAGAATAGAATTGCAACAGATGCACAAAGATGGGGATGAATCTAGGGATGCAAAAAGTTCAGTACCGGATCAAGTATATAAGAGGACTTGGGTTCGCTTAACTGGAGTCAAAAATAAATTAGCTCCTCCATTCATCCGTGGAAAAATTGCAATTGATTTTGGAACTGGAATTAATAATTTGATTTCATTAGGGGAGATGGCAATTGCAAAATTAGGAATTATGTCTTCAGGAGGAGGACATTTTTTATATGAAGGAAAAACACAAGAAACAACGGTTAAAGGACGATCAAAAGAAACTTTCTTAAAATTGTTAGAAACAAACGAAGCTTTAAGATTAGAAATTGAAGATCAAGTTATGCAAAAAATGGAAGTGTCTGGAACTGAATTTTTAGGACTTAGAGATATAAAGGAATCAGTTAATCCTTCAGTTATTGTAATCGAATCAAGTCCTGAAGAGCTTGACCTTGAAAGCCCAATTGAGTTAAATGTTATTTCAGAAGGAATGCCAACAAAGGAGATGTGCAATGAATATTCTAATACTGTCGACTGATGGTCCTGATACTCCTGGTATGAAAATGTTGGCTTTATCTGCCAGGCAACATTTCAAAGAGGCAAAAATTGTTACTTTAACAACCAATAAGCCAATGACCGGGCAAGGAATGGCTGTAGCCCCAACCAACCAAGTCGAAAGATTAAGAATAGAACGAGCCAGTGGGCATGGAGCAAGTGATTTTGTAGTTACTTGCAAACCAATCGACATGGTTTATCGAGCGTTTTACTACCCATCAGATTTCTTATCAACAAGCAATTTTGACTTAGTTTTATGTGGTATTGGTGATGGGGCTAATATTGGGGCTGATATTTTACATTCTGGACTTGTTGGGATGGCGATGTTATCAAGTTACATGTTTGGGGTTGGATCGGCTGTGTTTTCTCTTAATTATCCTTACGGGGAGCCATTAGAAGTTGATGAATTAGTGAGATTTTCAGCAGCCAAAAAATTGGTGGATCAATTTTTCACTACAACAACGATCGATGCCGGTGAATGTTATAATGTCAATATTCCATCAGGTGAAATAAAAGGATGGAGAACTTGTCCGGTATCAAGATATTCAAAAAATAGACCACATCCTTCACCAGAAATTACGAGATTAATTCATGGTGAAGAAACAGACTTAATCTTTAATGCCAATGGGTATGTTACAATTTCACTTCTGCAGCTTAACGTAAATGAATTGCGTGTATATTGAGAGAAAAAATTTTTCTTTTTGCTGTATAAAACGGTATGAAAGCACAAATTAAAAATTTTCAAAGCATTAGTGATTCCTCATTTGATTTGGATGGATTTACTGTTATAACTGGTCCAAGTAATCGGGGAAAATCCGCCTTATTAAGAGCATTAGGTGGAGCTATGTTTGGTATTCCAGGAGACTACTACATTAAGACTGGGGAATCTTTATGCACTGTTGGATTATCTGATAATGGAAGTGATCAATTTGGTATACAGTGGGAAAGGCCAAAAAATGGTAGCGCAACTTTAAACATTCTTCATGAGGGAAGAGGCAATCATTACTCAAAACTTGGTAAGAATCATCAATCAGTAACAGAGAAGCTTGGATTTAGGGAAATCAAACTTAAGGACATCAAATTACGGCCCCAAATTGCCAAACAGGGTGAACCAGATTTTCTCTTAAGTTTATCTGAGAATGTAATAGCAGAAGTTCTAAAATCATTAGGACGTGTGGATGTAGTTGCAGAAGCGCAAAGAATTACGAAAGTTGATTCTAGACAGGTTGAGACAAAATTAAAAATTAGGGAAGAAGACATTACAGGTGTCAAAAAAGAAACAGATAGTCTCACCATGGTTCCTGTTCTTCGTTCTAATTTTGATAATGTGTCTCAACAAGTCAATACTTTGGATAAAAACACTGTTAATCTACAAAATCTAATTTCCAAAATTCAACAACTTGAAGAAATACCAACTCACTTAATCCCGAAGTCAGTTGAAGTTTCAATTCCAAACGCTTATTTTATCTTTACAAAAATAAATCAATTACTTCAAACAACCCCAATTACCATTCCAGATCAAATTAAAGACCCGACAACTTCAGAAGTTTGGCTTGAATCATGGGGTCAACGAAGTGCGATTTTATCAGTAGAATTATTAGATAAGGATATCAAGGATTTACAGCAAGAACAAGTTTTTTGTGATAGGTATGAGGAAGCATTTATTGAAGAAAAAAAGAAATTAGAAGATGAATTGGGGATTTGTCCGACTTGCGGAAAGCAGTTTTCTGATACAGGATGTTAGAGGGGAAAGAAATTTTAACTGTATAAAAACGGGGAGGGTTTTTCAATGACTGAACAGAACATAGCACAAGTTGCCAAATTAGAATCAGAGGTAAGGTTATTGAGAGCAGGGGTCACAGAAATAAAACATTTGCTCTATGTGTCTGGTATTAGTAAGACAGAAAAACCCCTACCACCAACTTCCATGGTAGAAGTAAGTAGCATGGACGCACGAATTGATCAATTAACACAAGAAGTGGCATTATTGAAAACAGGGTTATCAGAAATAAGACCATATTTAGATGGTGCACCAAAGGCTCACCAAATGGAAGCTCAAATGGAGGATAAAGGGGAGGACGAATCTTTAGGTCTCCCAGTCGACAATGGTCCATCAACTAGAGAATAATTGAAAAGCAGGTGATTCCATTACAACCACCTTCTTCGATGATTCCCCTCCATTCGAAAGAAGTCATGGGATCACCTGCCCTTTTCTAAAAGGATAAAATGGGAAAACAAGCCAAGAAAAAAACTTTAAGAAAAGCTACCAGAATAACCCCCCTCCAATGGGTTCGAATGGCCAGGGCCGACAAAATAAGGGCTTCATCTGATATGGTCGCAGCAGCTATATTGGCAGGAGCCTTAACTATCACCATCAATGGAAAAGAAGACCTAAAAAGGTATGCTATTTTATTAAGCTCTTATCTTGATGGAAACTGTGAACAATTAGAAGTACGAGCTTCATCGTGTAAGATAGGAGAGTTTGCGGCAATTGGTATGGTTCTATTAGGTTGGGCAAAGAAGAAATCATTAATGGAACGAATTAAAGACAAATTCAAAACCCCAAAACCCGAGGGAACATGAAAGCAAAAGAATACGCTAAGATGTATAATGAGTCTAAAACTGACAAAACCTTAGCGGAAATAATTAAGATGTTTGATCGAGAAATGAGAGACTTGATCAGACAACGAGGATGTGCAAAGGATAGTGCAGTAGTTGGAGTTTTTGAAGAAATGGACATAAAATGGCAGGCATTTGCTAGAAAAACTACTGGTGTGGGATCAGATGGGTTTAGAATAATGATGGAGAGGTTCCATGAAAAAGCTTACGTTTCATGGAATTTAGCAAGATTAAGATTACAAAGTCGTTTGGTCCATGTAAGAGGGGGTTTACAGTGAATAAATTAAAGATTGTTCTTTTAAGCGGTCATATTTGTTCTGGAAAAAGTAAACTTGCAAACAGACTGATTCAAGAGCATTCATTTTATGGAATCAAAACCGGCGAAATCATAAAAGACATAATACAAAATAAAGGTATAAAAGTCAATCGCCTAAGTTTACAGAAACATGGTGACGCACATGACAAAAGTTCTAATGAAAAATGGATTCTTCACAAAATTATGGATGTTTTGGGGAATGCCCCAACTCAGTGTTCAAACGACGTAGAATGTATAGTTGTTGATTCTGTTCGTACATACGAGCAAATTAAAAATATTCGAAATCAATTTGGAATTTCAGTTATTCATATCCATTTATCTGCATCACGTGTCACGTTGAAAAAACGTTTTAACAACAGAAGAATTACCGGGCGAGAATCAGATAAAAAGATCAAATATGAAGAAGCAATTTTAAGTAGAACTGAAAGTAATGTTGATCATCTTTATCGAGAAGCTGATATTTTTATTGATACAGATCGTTGTGATGAAGGGGACACTTTTGTTCAAGTTGCTGCTAGAATTGGCCTCTACGCACCTCCATCACATAAATGCGTTGATGTGATTTTTGGGGGGCAATATGGTAGCGAAGGAAAAGGTCAGATCGCTGCTTACCTGTCCAGGAATTATGATGTTTTAATGAGGGTTGGTGGACCAAATGCGGGTCATTCAGTCAAAAATGAAAAAGGAAAATATGTTTATCATCATCTTCCCTCCGGATGTAAAGATTCACAGGCAGAAATTATAATTGGACCAGGGGCAGTAATCAATTCACGAAATATCGTTAAAGAAATTGAAGAATGTGACGCACTTGACAGAATATCTATCGATCCCCAAGCAATGACAATAAGTTCAAAAGACATCAAAAATGAACAATCTGTTGTTGGTAATGTTGGCTCTACTGGGAGTGGAACTGGAAGGGCAACAGCGCGAAAAATCACTGAAAGAGGAAAATCGAGTATTACTTTAGCACGAGATGACATTAAATTAAGTCCATTTTTAAATAGCTCTTTTAGAAAACTAGAAAGAGCATATGCCAGTGAAAAGAAAATTTTATTAGAGGGAACACAAGGGAGTGCACTAAGTATTCATCATGGCCATCATCCTCACGTAACATCAAGGGACACTAACGTTACAGGATGTTTGGCAGAAGCAGGAATATCAGTTGCACGTGTACGGCGTGTAATTATGGTAGTAAGAACTTATCCAATCAGAGTAGCAAGTCCAAATGATAAAACTAAAACATCAGGATTTTTGAAAAAAGAAATTTCATTTAGCACTGTTGCCAAGAGATCTGGTCTTAATAGGAAAACATTAAAAAAGGCAGAAAAAACCTCAACAACCAAACGTGATAGACGAGTTGGGGAATTTGATTGGGAGCAATTTAGACATGCTTGTTCTTTAAATGTCCCTACTGATATTGTACTCACATTTGTTGATTATATTGACATTAAAAATGAAAATGCAAGACGTATTGAACAGTTAACTGAAGAAACATTACGATTTATTGAAACACTTGAGCAGGTATCTCATGCCCCAGTATCAATGATTAGTACAGGGTTTGGAATGAGAGCCATAATCGATCGCCGGGATTGGTGATTTAATCTAAAGGGAGGATTTAATTATGTCAAATTTTGTGTCGGAGAAACAAATGGATCAAATGGCAGAATTTCTATATGGTAAAATCGATTTGCCATTTTTCCATGGTAGTGCTGAAAAGATCATTTTTAAAGGGTTTGTGTGTACAATTGTTAGGGCTGCAGAAGCAGCTATTCCAAAAGAGTGGGTCATTTTATTCTTAAGTTCAAATAGTGGAATTTCGGAAGTACAAATGGCTCCACTCATAGGTTGGTTGCGAAACACTATTAACGAACATGTTAGACTCCCATTTGTTGGTGAGGATGAATTACAGGAAAAACTAATCATGTCAATTGCCGTATTACTGGTCAGTGGGATGGTTAAAGGCAGAAATCTGGATTCCGACATGGTGTTTCCAAGTTTTCTTGAGGAAGTAGATCCAGGGGAAAAGACTTCAGAGGCAAATCCGGATCCAGGACCAGCTACAAGAAGTGAAATAGAGAATGAATCTGAAAACCAAACTGATCCCCCTGATCCTTCTGAACCGAAAGCCACTGATTCACACGATGTTTTGTAGAAAATAATCAGTTACAATGTAATGAAATATTGGTAGAGGGGGACCAATAGATGAAATTAAGAATTCTAAGAGCAGACTGCTTAGATGTTATTAAAACATTTCCAGATAATCACGTTGACTCAATAGTTACTGATCCACCATATGGACTGAACATCGGAAATAATGATTGGGACACTAAAGACCCGAAAACAATCCTATGGAAAGAATGTTTACGTGTGTTAAAACCAGGAGGATTTTTATTGGCATTTGGGGGATGCAGAGTATACCATCGTCTAGCGTCAAATATTGAAGATTCTGGTTTTGTCATTCACCCTATGATAGCATGGGTTTATGGATCTGGATTTTCTAAAGCAGCGAATTTAGAAAAAATTTTAAATAAAAATGGAGTTAATGATGCTGAAAAATGGAAAGGTTGGTATTATGGACTCCAAACATTAAGGCCAACAATAGAACCAATTTGCATGGCACAGAAACCATATGAAGGGGCAACTTGTGAATCGATTCAAAAATGGGGTGTTGGTGCAATTAATATTGATGGATGTCGAGTTGGTGACCGAACTTTGGTCGCTCACAAAGTTCTACCACAATTAGGAATGTTTAATTGTAGGGAAGAAGTTGGTAAACCTAGGGATCAACCAAAAGAAAATTTTTCTGATCATTCTGACATTACAAAACCTCCGCGAGTAGGCCGTTTTCCATCAAATTTGATTCATGATGGAAGCGAAAAAGCAATGGAATTATTTCCGGAAACA
>Ga0114923_10003090_pt1 | contig 11236 bp, 20 predicted proteins | sample SumtaG_FD_89578 | JGI IMG/M metagenome (GOLD analysis project Ga0114923, IMG submission 89578) | Deep subsurface microbial communities from Indian Ocean to uncover new lineages of life (NeLLi) - Sumatra_00157 metaG | ecosystem: Environmental > Aquatic > Marine > Oceanic > Sediment | place: near...
ATGTCAGGAAGCATATGGGATAATAACTGAATGTCCTTACCATAGAAGTGATTGTGTACAAACTTGTACTTATGCTAGGAATCAACAGAAATTAAAAGAAAAGGAGGTATAATATAATGGAAAAAGTTACAAATTTAATATCAGAAGCAGAAGATACAATAATGTTTGAAGACCAACAAAAAGTAGAGAAATGGTTAACAGATAAGATGAGAACTCTTCGAAAATTAAAAAATCAAGCTAAAGATATAGAAAAAGAAATAGCAAATGTTGAAAATAAAGACGTATCAGAATTCGCTCAAGAACTTGAACAAAAAGAATCAACATTTGTTACTGTAGGATTTTAAAATGACACTAGAAAACATTGACTTAGAAGATATAAAACTCTACCATAAAGCATTTTGGTCTATGGTGGGTATGGCTTCAACAGCAGCTCCCGACGGAACTCAATTAGAAGAAGTAATTACTTACATAGATGAAATGTTTGAAGAGGAAATAAAATCAAAAGAAAAAGAGAAACAAACAGAATGAACATATTTAAAAAACTATTCAAGAAAAGAAAACCAAAAATAAACAAATGCGCATATTGCGATAAAATAGAAATGGGTAGATATTATGGTGGTTATTTCCAAGATAAAATGCAGGAACGATTTTATGGCAGTTTTGCATGTGTTGATTGTCAAATAAAAAATAATTTATATGAAGAGGATGAATGCTATGAATAAAACAAAAGACCCAAAAAAAGTAGCACAAGGCAAAAGAAACAGAGCCGCAGGTGCAGCGTTCGAGAAAAAAGTCCGTGAAGATCTAATCTCAAAGGGCTGGAACTGTTCTAAATTCGGAAATAACGTTCAAGCTGATTGCAAGATATGTAACAACAAGATGTCAATGAAAACTGACAAACACAAATACTTCTGTAAAGAATGCGATGATTATACTGAATATAAATTAACAAAACAAATCCCAGCATCTCCAGGACGATTTAGAATGATGCAAACTGGGTTTCCTGATTTTATTTGTTATAAAAAAGAAAAATATCTAGAAATAGAGAGTCCTTGTTGTAAAAGTGATATGACTATGATATGGGATGAAAAAGAAAAAAAATATTATTGGAGTTGTTTTAAATGTAAAAAAAGAACAGAAAGTATTAGCAGAATAAAAGGAGAATATACTGTGCAATTCGTCGAAGCAAAGACAAACGGCTATTTATCAGCAATAGAAAGAGAGAAAGCTCGATGGTATCTGGAAAACAACATTTGCAGTAAGTTCCTCATAGCTAAAAAAATCAAAAATGGACGAAAAGTTGAAGTTGAGTATAAGGAGTTTGTTTATAATTGATTATTTATAATCTAGAATAAACAAATTTATAAACATAAAAGACTTTAAAATAATAGAAAATGACAAACAAAATAAAAGATATGCCAAAATTGCACTCACCTTTTGTGAGAAAAGAGATAGATGGTCACTACATAGTTACAGATGAAATAGAAGAAGGATATGAGTGGGTATTTGAAGATGAATCGGTAATGGCAGTTGAAAAGTTACATGGAACTAATGTTAGCATTCAAATAACAGATGGACTTATTACAGCTGTTTGGAACAGAACAGAAAGAATACCAATATTCAATAAAGGAAAACAACATATCATTATGGGAATTATGAATTCTTATATGAAAGGTTATACCGAATTTCTAGAAGATGGTCAACACTTTGGTGAGTTAATTGGGCCTAAGGTAAATGGCAATCCTTATAAATTGACTGAACATATTTGGATACCATTCGAAACTTATGGACAAAAACATCTTGCTTATACTTGTTGGGGGAAATACCCAAAAACATTTGATTCTATAAGAGAATGGTTTAGAGAATTAATGCCTCTTTATGGTCTAAGAATTCATGGAAAAACAGAAGAAAATGAACCAGAACATTTTGTCGAAGGAATAGTTTTCACACACCCTGACGGTAGAATGGCTAAACTTCGAAGAGATATGTTCGACTGGTTTGAAGGTACAAGGCATGGTAAAGAAAAAAACTGATAAACAACCAAACAATTTCTTAAAATTTGACAATGAGAAAAATCGTCTGGAATTAATTCCTCCTGAACTTCTCTTCGAAGTCGGCAAGATATTAACAATGGGCTCTAAGAAATACAATGCTCGTAACTGGGAGCAGGGTTCTGATTGGTCAAGATATTATGCAGCAGCACAACGTCATCTTTGGTCCTGGTTCGCTGGTGAAGATTTAGATCCTGAATCAGGTGAAAATCACTTGTCTCATGCCCTGTGCTGTATTACTTTTCTCTTAACTTATTCGAAAAGAAATGTCGGAAATGATGACAGAGTTAAGATTAACCAATAGAATTATTAATTTTTACCAAAAAAACGACCCATTTCTATATAGAATTGGATTTATAATTTAAAAACTTGTTTGTTTTTATAAATATATTATGGTAAGGGGGAAATCAGTCCAACAAAATATTCAAGAAAAAGCTGACTGGATGAGTTTGCCTATTGACGAAAGAAAGAATTCTAATATCATAAATATAAAGTCTGATAAAGAAAAATTAAATATTGTTACTATGGGTGATGAACATATTGGTTCTAATCATTATGATGAAGACATTCATAAACAAAATATTGATTGGTGTTACGAAAACGACGCTTATGTTATTTTAATGGGAGATACAATGGAAACAGCAACTAGAGATTCAGTTGGTGCTGGTATTTTTGAACAAGATGAAATGGTTCAAGAACAATTAGAAAAAGCAGAAAGATTATACAAACCATTAGCTGATAAAAAACTTTTACTAGGTAATCATATTGGTAATCACGAGGCTAGGGTTTATAATCATTCAGGAGCAAACTTATCAAAAATACTTGCTAAATTATTAGGAATAAAATACTTAGGTGTTGGAGCAATTTCTAATATTAAAGTCGGAAAAAATTCTTACACAATGTATACAACTCATGGTCATTCTGGTTCACGTCTTCCTCACACAAAAATCAAATCTGTTTTAGATTTAGCTAATATGATTGATGTTGATATATACTGTATGGGACATTTACATGCACTAGATCATCATGTTAGAAACATGTATTCTTTTGATAAAAAAAATAAAGGTATTAAAGAAGTACAAAAGCATTTTGTTCTTACTGGTAGTTATCTTTCTCACTGGGGTGGGTATGCTCATGTTAGAGGATTAGAACCAGCTATTAAAGGTAGTCCTAAAATAAAGTTGTCTGGTTTAGAAAGAAGAATCAGGATTAGTCTCTAAAATGCTAGACGAAAAAGGACTTACATTCATTGATTTTTATGCTGATTGGTGTCAGCCTTGTATGATTATGTCTCCTATCATAGATGAATTAAGTGAGAAATATAAAGATAAGATAAAAATTATCAAGATTAATGTTGACAATGATGAAAAGACAGCTAAACAATACAATGTCATGTCACTGCCCAACTTTGTTCTGCTAAAAGATGGAGAGTTGCTCGAACAGTGTGTAGGAACACTGTCGACTGAATTCATAGAACAAATATTCGAAAAATATATATAAAAAGAGAGTAAGATGGAAAATTTCTATACAAAAAAGGTTAAATGTGAAAACTGTGACAAAGAAAAATACTTCAAAATACCAGAAGGAGTTCACTATCGAGAATATTTAGCAATAGAATTATGTAAATTTTGTAATTGCACCATAATACAGAAGAAACGTTTCTGATGACATAAACATTAGATTATATATAATTCTTTATAAATATATTTAAAAATAATATATGATTTTAAATTATACAATTTTTAAATAAAATAATAATAAGGAGGAGGAAGGAATACATACTAAATGTCCTGTTTCTATGACAAATAAAAAAATTTGGGATTTATATAAAAACAAACAAGTCAGACTGTTCATAATCGACGGTGAAAAAATTAGACCTCGAGATGGAATTTTTCTAGACCTCGACGAGACTCATATCTTCATATTAATAGATGATAAAGAAGAGCCAGTATCATTTCTTAGAAGTTCAATTAAAAGAGTTGAAGTGAGAGACTAATGGTTAATTACAAACAACTCAAAGAAAATTATATTAAGAAAATAATTAAAGAGGAACCAGAAATGAAGTGTCTTTTCATAGATCAAAAAACAAATTCTAGATGGACTCAAGAAAAAAAGATAACTGATTTAAGTGAAGAAGAAAGAAATCAAGTAAACTTAATCAAGCAATTAAAAAATGAAGTCATACTCGACATAGAAGAAAAATATAGATTGTACGATATTCAAACTAAATTAGAAGAGAAGAAGTGGTCATATGAATTATGGGAAACAAATTCTCGAGGTTTACATATTTCTTTAAAATTCACTAATTTAGCAGATAAAGATGTCGAATTAAGAAATAGAATTAGAAAATATGTAATAACGTATTTTCGCACAGATGAAAAATTAGCTAAAGAATCTCAGTGGTGCTGTATGCCTTGGGCAAAACATTTTAAATCTGGAAAAGAAAAATATCTATCTGATTCTATTAATACTAATGAAGAAAATAAAATATCTGATGACATCATAGAATATTGTCAAGTAGATTTAGAAAAACAAAGTCAAAGACAAACTGAAAATAAACAACTAATTAAAGATTTTCATTTAAATGACCCATATTTAAAATATGCAATGGAAACTTTAATTGAAAATGGTGACAGAAATAATGTACTTTTCAAGAATTTAGCCGTGGGGCTCGTTTTAAGTGGATTAGAAAGAGATAAAATAATTCCTTATGCAGAGAAAATTGTAGCTAATTGTCCTGGAAAAAATGTAAGTGAATTTATGGGCTGGGTAGATAAATCTCTTAATGGAACTATTACTGAATACAACAAATCAGAGATGGTCCAATGGTCTATTGAAAATGACAAACCTGTTTTATATAAGATGGAAGGAGATGAAGAACTTATAGACTTTTATACTATAAAACAATTATGGGATAAAATTTGGGACAATAGTATTGCTAAACAACCAATTTGGAAAGATTTATGTTTTTATAATTTATTAGGAACTGTATTAAATGAAAAAGAAGATGATTATAGAGTTCATTTAATATTTTCTTCATATTCTACTTCTGGAAAAGACGAAGGAATAAATATAATAAATGAAATTTTAGAGAGATTAAACTATATTACACATAGACCAGCTGAAGTTACTGATAGAACATTAGTAGGTTCTATTAATCCAGTAGCAATAGAATATAATACAAAGCATGGCTTAACAGCAGAAGAACAAATAAATGGAAATAAAACATATAAAGACCCTGTTGAAAAAGGATGGCTTGAAGACACACATTGGATGGCTATTTCAGAAGCTGAATCTATTTTTAGACCTAAAAGTCACAATCAACATGTTCAAATTATTTTAAGACAAACAATGGATAAATCTAGACGAGTTGAAAAAGGTGTTGGAGGATATAGTGTTCCTGTTAATACAAACACTTCAGTAATATTAACAACTTATAAAATGGACAATATTGTCAATGCTATTTTACATAATGGATTATTTCAAAGAGCTATTTTCTATTTAAAAGAATTATCTAGAGATGACCATAAAGGTATTAGAACAGAAATAGTTAACTCTAGATTTGCGACAAAGAATAAGAAAGTTTTTAACAAAGAAAAATATATTATGAAATTACTAGAAAAATTAAGAGAGATGAAAAAATGGTATGAAGAAAATAAAAAAGATATTGATTATGAAGAAGGTTGTGATATTTTTGTTAATGATTTAATGAGGATAACAGAGGATAATTACGGTGAATATATGAAAATAGATTTAGAAATTCTAGATTCAATGATTAGACGAGAAGGAGTTCATTTACATAAATTATGTGTTCTAAACGCTGTAAGTAAAAAACAAACTCTAATATCTAAACAAATGATTAAACCTTGTTACGATATAATAATGGAATGTATAGACAGTATCAAGGTTTTGGTTACTAATCAAGATAAAAATAAAAAGATGAGATTTTCGATTTTAAAATTATTATCATTGAAGGGTAGTATGCCAAAAATGCAGATTCACTATGAATTAGAAGAAAGATATGGATTGAAGTCTCCGAATATGAAATCTGCTATGATAAAAAAATTAATAGATTTAGAATTGATGAGTACTTTCGAGTCTGGAAGAAAAACAATGGTTTTATTAACTGATAAAGGGAGAGATTGGATAGATGCGAATGAAATTTAATATACTAAACATAATTCATAGTGAATATAAATTATCAAACATAATTCATAATGAATATAAATTATATATATTAAATTATAAATACAACAATATAAATAATTCGTTATAAATACAGTAATATAAGTAATTCGTTATAAGAATATTTATAAAGAATTTAGGTTTTAATTACATATGTTAAAAAAACAAAGTCTTCGTTTAAATCAAGGTTGCATAAGTAACCGTTATCAACAAGAAGGCGTAATGAAAGGAGGTAATAAATAAATGTCAGAAGAATTAGAAAACTTAGAATATGTGAAATTTGGTGGACCATCAGATGAAGAAATGGACAAACTTGATGGGTCAAGAGTAAAGATTGCTTCTTGTGAAGTAGTTGACGATACATCTCCATATGGATTAGACGGTAACCCGCTACCTGAAGGACAAGAAAGAGCTGTTAAAAAACTTAAATTATCGACAGAAGAATTTGGTTCAGAACAAATTGGTAGAGGTCTTACTCACTCAGAATCTTATAATCTTAAAGAAGTAGATGGAAGATGGGTTGTAGGTATGCATGAAAAATCAAAAACCGCTCAATTCCTAGCTAAGTATAAATTGGAAAATTTTACTAAAGCAGAAGGAACTGAAGTTGTGATTACTAAGAAAGTAAATCCAGAAACTCAAAGAGGAAGATTAAGAATTAGTATTTAAGTATTTGATACTAATTCGTCACTATTATTTTTATTATTTTTTTTAAATTTAAATACAACAAAACTTAGAATAAAAAATGACTGAAAACCAAAGTACAATAGAAAAACTATGTATGAATTTTTTAGTTCATGCAGAAGTAAAGGACACAAAAGAAGTTAACGAGTGTTCAATATGTGATGGTAAAAAATACGACTGCGAAAAATACACAGAAAGTTTAAAAGACGAAAATGGAAAAAGTACATTATATTTTCCAATAGACGAAAACATTTAAAATGGCAAAAAAAACATTAGAAGATCAATTTCCGAAAACAGTATTTGTAAAAGAATATTTGGAAAAATTCGGACTGCAAAAAGGAATAATGAAACAAATTGGAGTAGTTTGTGGAGAATTACTTGAAGTTCAGGATACTGTTTCGAGAAAAGATTATAGAGCAGCTGTTGAAGAATTAGTAGATGTTCTAGGAGCGACTCAAAATATTTTGTATATGATTCCAGGTTATACGATAAAAGAATTAAATGAAGTAATAGAGCAAGTTAAAATTAAAAATGGAGAAAGAGGATATTATGGAAAACAAAAACGATAAAATAAAAGTTTATATCGCAGCTGGATGGTTCGATGAATTCCAAGAAAAAGCACTAGAGTATATTGAAAATCTCTTATTCAATAATGACAAATTTGAAGTCTATTCTCCAAGAAAAGAAGATTTATTAGAAAGTGGATCTATTCATGAAAAAGAAGTTAGGCAAAGAGTTTTTCAAGCTAATGTAAAAAATATTAAAGATGCTGATTTACTAATTACATCTACAGTAGGAAAAGATATGGGGACAATTTTCGAATCGGGATATGCTAACGCAGCTAAAATTCCAATTATATATACATTATTCGATGAAAGATTAGGTGAAAATGTAGTCTTTAATCTAATGCTATCAGAATCTGGAATTGCTTGTTTTACTAATAAACAAGAATTTGAAAACTTCATAGATAAAATAACTAAAGAAAATGTTTCAACAATTAAACAAGATTACGAAGGTGCGATAGAATGAATGATTTGTATATTTTAGAAGATTTTAAATGGTACGAAGAAGTTACTAAAGAAATGGATAGAGATGGAGCTTCTCCATTAGTAAGTGTAGAAGAGTTAAGATTCTCAGTAATTGACTGGATTAAAGCTATGAGTGTTTGCCACGATTGTGAAAAAAAGATTGGAGAATTTCATATAGATGGATGTGATGAAGTAAGATGTAAATATTGTGGTTGTCAAGCTTTAAGTTGTAATTGTGAACAAGAAGATAAATTTAGACAAAAGGTCGGAACTGTTAACGATGATTTAATTTCACAAGATTTTCGAGATGTAACAACAATTCAATGGATTAAAGATTTCTTCAGCATAACGGAAAAAGAACTAAAATGAAAATAAAAGAAGTAGAAAAATTCGCAAAAGAAAATTATTCAATGTCAACATTAACTAGATTCAATACTACACCACGAATAATTAATCAATCAGTTGCTTGTCATAGTTATTTTGTTTCGTTAATTTCTTTATTTATTTGTGAAAAAATGAAATTGAGTGATGAATCAACTTTAAAATGTTTGAAAATGTCCACTATTCACGATTTAGCTGAAGCAGAATTAGGTGATATAATTTATCCAGTTAGAGTAAAATTTGAAAAACTAAACGAAATTTTAGATGAAGAGGAAAGAAATGTAATAGAAAATAAATTAGGAGAACAATATAGAGATTTATTCGACGAATTTGAGGAATGTAAAACAATTGAAGCGATAATAGTTAAATTATCAGATGCTATGGAAGCAAATATTTATTGCAAAGAAGAAGTAAACATGGGAAATAAAAACATGAAAAAAATCATAAAAGAAACTAATCAAAGAATTAAACAACTATGGAAAAAATTAGAAAATGCCAGAAAGTAAAGATATACCGAAAGTAGAATTGCCAATGGATCTACGATTCGATGAGCCAGTCGAAACTAAATTCTTAACTGAAAATGAAGCAATAAAAGTTAAAATGATAAATCATCCACCAAAAAATTATAAAGAAATTTGTTATAAAATGATTATGTCAACTTGGGCCGATGAACCAATAGATATTAAAACAGTATCACAAGAAGACATCGATAAAACTTTTCAAGAATTAATTACGTTTAAAACTCTGCCTAATTCTATGGAAATGCTAGATTTTACTTTCTTAATTGAAGGATTAACTCATATTGAAATTTCTCACATGCTCAGACATAGAACATTTAGTGCAGTTCATGCATTATGTAGCGGAGATCGTGACCTCAGAAAAGATAATGTAGTAATTCCGGAATCAATTAAAAATTCAGAATTTAAAGACAGATATGAGCAGCTATCAGAAGATTGCAAGCAATTATATGCTGACATGGTAGATTCTCAAGATGTTTCATTAATGGACGCTAGATATATTTTGAATAGAAATCAACCTTATTACTACTATTTTACTATGAACCTAAAAGACGCTATGAATTTCATTAACCAGAGAAAATGTACACAGATTCAACCGTACACAGACAATTTAATTGCCAAAGGAATATACGATAATATAATATCTATCATTCCTGAGGTTGCAGAGGTCATCTCGATGAACTGTGATAGTAGGTGTCATTACGTCAGAACAGCTAATACTGGAAAAGCGACTAATCTATATCTACCAGATAAAGCTCATGATATTTTTGATTGGAATCCTGAGAATTTCATCTATAAAAAGAGGAGACATGAAATGGGAATTCCCAAGACATGGCAGGATGAATAATGGTAGTTACTCCTGGAAAACAGAAAGGCGAAGTTATATGGGAAACACCTCAAGATTTATTTGATAATTTAAATAAAGAATTTAATTTTACATTAGATCCTTGTTGTATAAAAGAAATAGCTAAATGTAAAAAATTTTTTACTTCTAAAGAAAATGGTTTAATTCAAGATTGGAGCAAAGATATAGTTTTTATGAATCCTCCATATGGAAGAGAATTAAAAAAATGGTTAAAAAAAGCATATGAAGAATATCAAAAAGGTTCTACTGTAATTTGTTTAATAATGTCTTCAACAGATACTAATTATTGGCATGATTATGCAATGAAAGCAAAAGAAATAAGATTAATAAAAGGAAGATTATCTTTTAGAGATTGTAATAAAGATAATTATAGATATAATGAAACATATCCTTGTATGTATCCAACAGCAATAATAATTTTCGATAAACATAATCAAAAATATCCAACAATTAAATCTATAGATATAGAAGGAAATGAATTAGAATGACATTTTTAATAATAGAAGGAACAGATTGTTCTGGGAAAACGTCTACAATTGGCGAATTACATAAAGCAACAAATTTTAAATATTCATGTATTGATAGATTTTCAGGAACTTCATTTGCATATGGATTATTAAAAGAAAGAAATCTAGATATAAGTAATTACATAAAACAAGATATAGAATTATTTGATAAATGTGTTTTAATATATTTAGAAGCATCAGAAGAAACTATAAAACAGAGATTCAGAGAGAGAGGAGAAGATTTCATTAAAGAGGAAGAAATAAATGATTTAAAAGAAGCGTATGAAAAATATCTGGAACAAACACCATTATATATTATTAGAGTAAATACAGAAAAAGATATTAAAAATGTTGTTAATGAAATAATTGAAGGAATCAGAGATTTCGAAAATGAATCACCAATTTCTAAGGTAGAAAGATTGTCTAAAACAATAAATGCTATTGGCGAAGAAGTATCTGGAACTAAAGAACTCCGAAATATAGAAATGAATTTCGACTATGGACAAATTAATGAAGATAAATTATACAGACATTTACAAGACAATGAATTATGGGACCCTTTAGAATTAAATGAATATAATGAAATAAAATATACTTTGATAAATCAAATTAGATTAAAATTACATTACTTTAAAAATCAAGATGAATATTCAAGACAATTTACTTATAAATCAGATAGCTGCATAAGTTTTGTGCAAGTTATGAAAAGAAATGATGAATTAGAATTCTATTTTACAATTAGAAGTTCTAATGTAGAAAAAATGTTGTTGCTAGATATATATGGAATTAATGGAATAGCAGATGAAATTAATCAGCAATTTTTTAATTTGCCTTATAAAATTAATTTGAGAATAATTAGTGCACATTTATATCAATAATTAACTATTTTTATAAGAAAATTATAAAAATTAATAATTTTTAACACAATGAATAAAGAAAAATGGACCAAGTTTTGTGAAAAAGTACAAAGTTCTAGAAATTGCTCTGAAGATTTTCTAGAAATAAATGAGGTGAAACC
>Ga0114923_10003091_pt1 | contig 11236 bp, 19 predicted proteins | sample SumtaG_FD_89578 | JGI IMG/M metagenome (GOLD analysis project Ga0114923, IMG submission 89578) | Deep subsurface microbial communities from Indian Ocean to uncover new lineages of life (NeLLi) - Sumatra_00157 metaG | ecosystem: Environmental > Aquatic > Marine > Oceanic > Sediment | place: near...
CAGAAGGCGTTTGCAGTCGATGTTATGGCTTGCTCCCCGACGGCCAAGAAGTTAGCATTGGCACAAATGTTGGAATTTTAGATTCAACAGCGGTCACGGAACGCGCAACACAATTGGTAATGCAAACTTTCCATTGTTTTCATCCTGGTACGCTTGTATTTACAGAAGATAATGAATGTCGAACTTTGGAAGATTTATATGATTCTAAATATACTGGTAAAGTACTTGATAAAAATGGTAGATGGACTCAAGTAAAAGAAGTATGGAGGCACGAAGTAAGCGACAAAATGGCTTTTATTAAAACTAAAGACGGACATTCACTTATTAGTCAAGCTAATCACCCAATGCAAGTTGTGGATAATACATATCTCTGTAAGTATTGTAGTGGACGTTTAAGTAAACGTGGAAGCGGACTACGATGCAAAACTTGCAATAGAGCCAATAACAAAGCTAAAATAAATACAGATATCTCTACAGCTTTTACTATTGAGGCGAAAGATTTAAAAATAAGAGAACACGCTTTTATCATGAATTCTTTTCCTGCTGATTTTGGTTCTAAAGATTGGGATTGGAGTATCCCGCCCTACTTATTAGGTGCATGGATTGCAGAAGGATGTTTCCTAAGAGTAAAAGGCGTTCCAAAACATATAATTTGGTCTCAAGCTCCTGGCACAGCAATACATAAAAAATATGGATTATTATTGAATAAAAAAATTAATGGAAAGGATTATTGTCTCACAGACCACAAATTACTTTCTCGCCTCATTAAAGAAAATGGCACATATAGTAACAATAAAAAAATGCCATATAATATGCTCAACTATTCTGTAAATAATCTGTATGAATTGTTGGCAGGATTTATAGATGGAGATGGGTGGATACATAGATTTAAAAGTAAACGAGGGGATAGTTATAGTTCAGTAGGGATGAGTACAACCAGTTACGGACTTGCTAATCAACTAGTAATTTTAGGAAATGCTTTAGGAATACAAAATAATATATACCAACGTAAATTATCATTCCTCAGCAATTACCAACAATTTGACATTATTTATAGATTAACACTTAAACAAACAGAACTTTTTGAATTATATTCGATTAAAATTAGAAATATGCATCTTACTAATCCAAAAAATAAAATAGACAAAGGTACAATTGGTTTACTTCAGGAAACTTTTTATCCTTACGAACATGTTTATGACATTAAAACAGAGAGTGGGACTTTTATTGCAAACGAAATTTGGACGCATAATTCAGGCGGTTCTGCCGTTGCCGGTGGAGGCGGAGGAATAACAGCTGGCTTTCCAAGGCTGGAACAGCTCCTCAAAGTTCCTGCAAAACTAAGTGGCAAAGCAACTTTATCCTCTGTTAAGGGTAAAGTTAAAACTTTAACTCGCAGCTTAACAGGAGGTTGGAAACTTAGAGTCGAGGGATACGGTGAAGCTAATGACAAAGACTTTATCATTCCTGCCGGACGTACTCCCGTTGTTAAAGTAGGCGACAAAGTGGACCGTGGAGACAGGCTATCAGATGGTGTAATTAAGCCACAGGAACTCAGCGAATTCAAGTCGCACCTATCCGCACAGAACTATATAGTAGATGAGATGAGTCAAATTTATGGCGGTAAATTTCACCGTAAAACATTTGAAACTGTCATAAGAGGCATGAGTGATAACGCAGATATTACTGAAGCACCTGAAGATTCCGGTTTTCTGCGTGGCGATAAAACTACAATAAGCTACATAGATTCCATCAACAAGGATCGTCGCAAGGAGGGACTTGAAGAGGTCAAATACACTCCATACTTAAAATCCATAGAAATGCTCAATGTTGACAACGAGGATTGGCTAACAAAAGTAACAACAAACCGTATCTCATCCGCCCTATCAACTGGCGTTGCTAAAGGCCAGGTGGCAAACCTTAAAGGAAAAGATCCTATCCCAGCTTTACTTTATGGTGAGGATTTTGGAAAGAATACAAATTTTCAAAAAGGGGAATTTTATTAATGCCCTTTTACGTAAACAGTAACACCTTCACAGTAGTGTGGCACAAGTCTAACCTAGCACCAAAGATCCTAACGGAAATTAAACCTGACAGGAAGTGCGTAATACTCAAACACACCCCTGTTAGGGATCATTATAAACTTACTCTCGAATTAGAGACCACTGTTGAGGAGGGTTACCAGCAGGTAGCCGGCCTTGGGAAACGTCGTGACTTTCCACATGAGCACTTTGCTCTTGTGCCTCAGACTCATAGAAGTCAGTATATGGATTTAGTTAAGAAGAAAATTCCTAAGGTAAAAAAAGAACCAAAGGTAAAGCCCACTAAGAAACCTAGTGGGCCTAAGTTAGTAAATAGTCGCGAGAAATCAATTATTTAAACAAAGGGATATATATATATATAATAAATTTTAACCCTTCTTGTCAAATATTTCCCAACAACGTTCTTTGTCACAGAAATGTTTGCAAGCTGATATTGTGCCGCCCCATCCAAGCGCATTCTCGCAATAGTTTTTATACAGATCATTTACATCTTTAGTCTGCAACTCTTGCCCTGTCCACAAATATGGACAATATAGACCCTTAACAGGCTTAGGGTGTTCCCCATTTAACCATTCTTCATAGGTGCAACCGCCTTTAGAAAACTCAATAAGTTTCCCTTTTTCAGTTGTAATATCCTTGTGTGAATGACCATATCCACAAGTCCGGGCAAATATGTGCTTTATTCCTTCTTTGATCTTTCTATTTGTGAATTTTTCGTAGCTATAAGTAGTCCAGCCAAGTCCTTTGCAGTTATAACATACCACAGCACAGCTATCCACTTCAGCCATACCGCTATAAATTCCTGTGCCCTTGCAACTAGGACACTGAATTTTGATTTCTTCCAATGTTATCCTCCTACTAATTTTAATTTCTTTAATTAATAGCTAAAAATTAATTAGCTGATTACCGTATTTAATTAAACTAATCTGTTGGCATTTTTATTTCACTTATATGCACTAAATGCCCAAAAGGCCCAACTTTTCCATAAAGAACTTCATCATCAAAATTTGCGTCTCCATTTAACCCACTTCGCATAGCATACTTTAAAGCTGCTGGATTTCCTGTTGCATCCTTCCATGAGCCGCCTGTAACTTTGTCCCACCAATCTTCAACAGTGTATTGCTGGTTTTCTATTTCTTCGCCAATACCCTCTTTGAGCTTAACTGTTTTACCAGCTAATTTACTTGGTTCTTGATGTAACATATTTTTCTACTCCTTTTTAATAATTAAAGACTGAGTTGACACGCGCCGCGATCTACTCCCTGTTTCGGAAAATGTCCATCACTTACCAGGATCTACGCTTCGAAGGAAGGCCGCATGCGGTCTTCCTCTGCTCCACCGAAAAGCAGTAAATGGGCTGCTACGATAAAACCAAAGGTTTTATCACCCCACCTTTTTCCTAGTATCAACCCAATCTTATAAATTAATTAATACCCTCGTTTACGAGCATGGAAATGGGAAATACAAACAGCGAGAAATGAAATAGCAATCAATCCTATAACTATATCGAATGGATCAATCTCCACATCGCCAATGGTCTTACTAGTTGTATCACTTTCTACTTGAGCAATTCCTGCGGCTGTAAAAACCATTAACAGAATTACTAATATTAAGATTACTTTTTTCATGTTACTCCTTTCCAATACTTTTCACTATTTTGTTATTACGAACTTTAACTGAACTTCCGTCAATCTTTTTAGTAGTTAAAACTTCTGGGTCCATCGATTCTGATTCTCTTAAATGCCTTTGGCAAATAGAACAAAAATACAATTTCCCGTTTCCTGCAAACATAACATGTAAATTATCATTATCACAAAACACGCAATTCATGACGACTCCCCCGTATTAAATGTCTTTGTAACTAAATAATATTTGGAATCATGCTTGTACACGGCGTACACAGTATCAAACCTTATTGAGACAACATAGGCGAATTTATTTACCCATTCCCTTGTGTCAAATTCAATTTTCAATTCTTCTATCCAGGCTTTAGCTACTGCCTTGGGTATTTCTAGAGTGTATGCGAACTCAAAAAATGACGTAGGGTACGACATTACTGTACCTATAGAAAAATCAGAGATAACTCTTCCGTGGTTCATTACATTTAGACACTCTACCAATTCCCAGTTCTTTAAAAATTTATCCATAATAAACCTCCCTAAAATTTAGTTAATATTCAAAGAAAAGGGCCCTGAACCGCCTAAGTCCATTTATCGTCGAGCTAGCGGGCCCAATTTAGTCTCAACTTTTTTCGAAAAATAACTGGATCTTTGTCACGTTTCTTATACCATTTTTAAGCTAAAAAAAGGCCCTCATTGAGGGCCTTCAGTCTAAGCGAAATTCTTAAGCACTTGCTCATCGAATTTCTGTATAAAGGTTTCCACCACCTGTGGCGGGACTTCTATACTGTTATCATGAAAAGAGTCTATTAGCATTTTCTCTATTTTATTTAAAAAGACACTTTTTCCTTTTGCAAAAAAGGTGGGATCAATCTTAGTACCTATTGATTCCAATAGATGCTTAGCAACCTCAAGATTTTGTTGATCCTCGATGCTTCGCCACCTTCCTTTTCGCGCGTTGAAATGTTAATGTTTCTTCGGACTTTCCTGATAAAGAGGAAGGCCAGGCAAAACAAAATCTATATCTGTCTTTTCCTAATCTGGATAAAGCTTTTTTTGCGCCTTCTTTTATGAAATCTGACATTTTCACATTTAAATATTCCCATTGACAGTCACCTACCGCCTCATTCACAAGTTCCTCAACAGTGACATTGTTACTATCGATAACTTTCACAACTTCCCGAATAACCTCGACAATGGGTTCCGTATTTGTTTCCGTACGGCTAGGTCGTTGAACTTCTTCTGGAGGATCTATTTTATAAACCCTCTTTTCTGTAGATTCTGGCTCTGGTTCTTTCTCCATCTCTTTCAAATCTGAAAGAGATGTACCATTTACTTTTTGCTCATGAGTAAGCCCAGCATCTATTTCTTCCTGTGTTCTTCTTATTCTAGCCATATTACACAATCCTGTCTATGATTCCATATTTCAAGCACTCGTCAGCAGTTAAGTACAAGTCTTTGGACATTTGTTTCTTCCAAAAAGCTTTATCTTTTTTAGATCTACTTACTAAAATGTCTTCCATACTAGATTGTAACTTTTTAGTATGTTTAGCTTGTACTTCTATATCATCAATCTTTCCTGATGCCCAGGACGATATTTGATGAAGCATAACAATAGAATTCTTTGTAAGGGAACGTTCTCCAGTTCCACTCAAAAGAATAAGTGCTCCGGCAGACATGCATGCTCCAAGACCTAAAGTGTTTATAGGCATGGGCGCAGTTCTCATAACATCAATAACTGCCAAACAGCCGTATACTTCTCCACCGTAAGAACTTACTTCCAAGGTGATAGGGGTCTCAGGATCTCCACTAATAGTTTCAATTGTACGAATCCTATTAATTAGATATGCCCCCGTAAATATGGCAATTTCGTCCGATAATGTTATTATTCTTTTTTCAACATCGATGTCTTGGTCTAGCTCTCGTAATCTTAGTTCTCTTAGCATTAATTCTTCGGATCGATGTTTATCCATTAGCTTTTTTTGATTAAATTTAAAATAGAGATAAGCCAAAGGCTTATCTCTTGTATTGTATATTTTTGATATATACCCAACCATGTAATGGGATACCTCTTCCAACAAGTTCTCCACCACTATCTACATGAACCGGACCACGGCCTGCATAAGTAGTTACATTGAAAGAAGCATAGCTACAGCTGCATAATAATATTATGCAGCATATTACGGCTACTAATAGTTTCCTTTTCATGTTGATGTTCCTTAATTTGGTGAGGTTAGAAACGAATTAAATTGAGCGATATGCTCATGTTTAATTTTAAATATGATTATATCACCATCGTTTTTAATCCATGTGCCCTTATCCGTTAATAAATCTACGGTATTTGTAAATCTTCGATTCATAGTATCCCGTACCTGAAAAATCCCATATTCGGGGACTAATATAAAATCCCCGTATTCAACAAAACCTGTGCTCAGTAAATCTCTCGATACAGCACAAAACTTATATCTAGAAGCATACTGCGGATAGAATCGTGTCTGGTCAGCAGTTCTATCTGGTGTTGAATCTGTTTGTTCTTCTACTGCCCAATAGGCAGTAAGCCTGGTTATTGTTTTAGGAATGAGAAAATCTTTCATTCCCGATAAAATTAAACCAAGGCTGTCAATTTTAGCATTTGTGCTTTGATTGAGATTGGCTAATTCGTTGTTTACTCTTAATACTTCTGACTTCTCCGTGTTGGCATGGAATAAAGAAAAACTCAAGCCAATAATGATAAAACTAGCTACAAAATTAACTAGTGTACTCATATTTTTAATCCTCCGTTTTGGTTTCATGCTTTTCTTATACCATTTTTAAGCTAAAAAAGAGCAAGTGTTCTTGTCTGCTCTTTAGTATAACTTTAGTTAAAAGTGCTACCTACACTTAATCCTCTTCCAACAGTGTAACCTGCTGGGCCAGGACCGGATCGAAAATATCCGTGATGCTTCATATAGATCCAAGGTTGAAGCTGTCCATTCCAGGATACTTGATATTTTTTTGAATTCAATATTCTTTCAAACCTGAGTTGCGCTGATCTAGGCAATTTAGATAATTCTTTTTTATTTATCCAAATTTTAACCCATTTTCGATCTACTGTTACTCGAATTTTTCCCAATACAGTAACTTTGGGGGACAATATGCTATTAGTAGTTCGCTCAAAAGCTGTTCTTACTAAACTTGCAACTCGCCCTTGTTCCCTTAGTATTGTTGTCCTAATTGGAGTATTTGTTGTATTTTTTTCTCTATCTTCAATTTTATTATTTGAAGGATATCCTTGTGCCATTTGTATTTCTGGTTTTGCTTATTTAACGTGAAATCTTTGGTTCCATTTTCTTAGCCCATTTAAAATATATACCTGGGTCTCTATCTATCATTCCTTCAACAATGAGTGCATGTTGAGGTATACTATAGAAACTTTTTTTAGCGTCTATGGACCAAACGTATTCATCTAGATTCCATGTTATTTCCAAATCATCATATTCACCCTTTTTAAATCCAAATTGGCCCCAAAGGTTCCAATATAATTTGATAACCTTTTCATAAAAAGGATCACGAGGATTAATGGGTTTGATGATTTTTTTGTTTATTATATCTAATTCTTTATTCAACTATTGTCCCGCATCTAAAACATCTATAAAATGGAACAGATGTAATAGCTTCTTGGCCAGTAGGTGATAAAGTAATTGGTATCTTTTTAAAGTTTTCTACCCTGACGAATTCTTTCCCACCGCAAGTAGGCTTTCCGCATATAACATCTTCTAAATCATCTGGGTTTATTTTGGGTGCTATTGTAGCAGTTTTTATAAGTTTAGGATCAAATTCTGTATTCATAATAAAAATAGAAGGGACACTTTCGTGCCCCTCCTCATTTAAAATCCACTGTTACAATTTAATTATTTTGCGTCGTCTTCTGCGAAAGGAATTTCAGTTGAACGGTATTCCTTCATGATAGGCAACTTAATCTTGAGAATTCCGGCAACATAAGTCATTTTTGCCTTTGAAGTATCAAACTTCTCTTTTAAGGTTTTTTCTCCTCTTCCGGGATACTCATTTGAGAATCCAGGTGCGCCGTGTTTTGCAATTGTAGTATTCTTAGTCGCGGTAATTCTTAAGCGTTCTGTGAAAACCTCGGTTTTAAAATCGGCTTGTACATAACCGGGAGCCAAAATTTCAATTACGACGTGGCCGTTTTTGTCATTATAGGCTACATATGCTTCGTTTGTAGCTCCGGTTTTTTGTTCTTCAATGTACTGATCTAACATGTTAGTATTTTGGTTTAAATGTGTTCTCCGCAATTGCAGCAAAATTTCCACGTATGTTTTATACGTGTTCTGCAGTTGGTACAATATCTGCGAAGATCTTGTTTTCTTGCCGGCTTTATCGATGCCGGTAATATTTTATACGTATTTGTAGTTGTGATAACACTTTCAAAGTCTTTATTTACCGTAGTAAGCTGTTGTTGCGATTCAGAACCCTTTTCTACTGTTCCTGTTTCTGTAATAGCGGGATCAACATTCATATTCGCTGTCGTTGTGGAAGAGCAAAAACTGATATTTGTATCCCCCATAGTAGTCGTGGAGCCAGCATCCGTATAAAAAGTACGATATTGGGGGTAAGTAATTGTGTTAACACAAGGATAGCCTGAATGGGTAACTCCACCAAAATTGAAATAGTGTTGTTCCTTAAAGAACCTTATTTCTACTAAGCCGTTACTTTCAGTAAACGACTCTCGGTTTTTACTTACTGTGTAAATTGAAAACTTGAATTTATCCGGAGTGTCTAAATGTCTATCAAGATAAACATGTTCTCCAGGTCTTAATACAATACCTCTGTAATCGATTACTTTATCGTTAAGATAAATTTGCGCGAGATAAGTATCGTTGGTAGGATTATCCAATTCAATTTCGAATTCCTGGTTATCATTCAAATAAAGAAGTCGAGTTTTGTTATCGAATTGGTTGTAGGTTTTTACCCGATTCTTGCGAACGGATATAAAGGCTTGGGGGATGGAATATGACATGATTTAATCTCCTTACATTATAAAAGTATATATGCTTTACCTACCACTTTACAGCCAATGACTGTTCTACGGGCGATTGTGCCGGTGGCAAATAAATTAGTCTATACTTTAATATAAGGAATTTAAATGTAAATGTCAAGTACTTTTCCAACAATTATAACAGTTTTAGATTTTTTCACTAGAAATTTGGACCTAAAAATAGGTCTTACTTTTGAAGTATTATTGTAACACACCCGCTTGGGTATATAAAATTCTTCTACGAAATATATCATATTCTTCTTATACCAGAAAATACAAGGAATTAAACGCTTCTAACAATGCAATTTCCAATTTATGACTTACAAATCTTTCATTGGGCGGGATAGTAATAACATAAGTTCCATCTGCTTTACAATAATGCTTGAACCACTTCACTTTTTTCTGAATCGCTTCCATTAGCCACCCAGTCGAAGGGATATAAACAACACTCTCGGGTTTCCTCTGTACATCTTCAAGAAAATACGGAGAAGAATATTTCAAAGTTAAACTTAGTGTGTTAGTAAAATCTAAAGATTGGATAAAAGCTAATCTGTGCGTCATTGAATCCCATATGTTATTACCAACCATAGGTACCCAATGTTTTTGAATATTACTTTGCATTACTTTTTCCACATATCGTGGAAGTGTGCCTTGCGTTGAAACAATGTTATCTACTGCATCAATAAATTCTTGTGGTATACCCTTTAAAACAATTTTAGTTAAATTCTTGTTTACCGGTAAACCATCTGCTAACTGGACTAATCTTAGTAATAAAAGAGTCTTTGCCCTATTTAATCTTAGATAATTAGCTATTAAAGTAGCGCATTCTACTGATCCTTCAGCCTTCATAGCAATGATTAATGCTACCTTTTGTAAATGATAAAGTTGTATTTTCACATCACAAGTACTCCTTCAACATTGGTACAATTAATTGGCCTGCATTAAATATAAATTTACATTGATCGCGAGTCAAGTCTTCGACTTGCTCGTGGTCTTTAATGAAATCTTTTTTTGCATCTTCCATGAAAGCTATAATGTATTCACCAATCTGATTTGGACGTTCTATTTCACCTATTTTAGAAAATAAGGTATCCAATCTATTTTTTGTAATATAATCTTTGAATTTCTCACGAAGTAGGACTAGTGATGGATCCGCCGGTTTTCTATCTTTTTTGGGTTCTGGGTTTTCCAGGAACTTCTTTGATTTCTTTTTTAAATAGAAAGTCTGTCCGTTAGGGGCTGTATAAACCTTATTAAGGGGTTTTATAACAACGCCTTCCATAATATCATCAGTTGGTGATAATACAGAAGGTATCTCTACATCAAAGGTTAAAGCTTCTTCCAGTGTTAAAGGAAATCCTTCATTTAAATATGGAACCATTAATGTGCCAGCCCCGAATTTTCTTGGGCTATTTAAAAATCTATATACCTCTATAGGGATTTGAAATACTTCATCTATTTTAATATCAAAGAATCTGATACATTTTTTTCCATAATTAATTCTTTTAGTAACGCCGAGTCCAAATATCTCACCATAAAGGCGAATTAGATGGCCAGTTTTAATGCTCCATTTTTTAAACCAATCTATCACATCGGCGTATTCAGGTAATATTTCACCTACGTTATTAAAGCCTTCATCGGTAAGTTGTCTACGAGATGCAAGCGCCATTTCTCCTTCGGAGAAAATAAATTGTATGTTAGCACCATGTATTTTTTCAAATATTGCGTATTCCTCAGAAGCTAGTTCAGGAAAGAAATCTAAAAATCTTGCTATGTATTTATCCCTATAATGGTTTTCCATATCAGGGTATTTTAAAAACATTTTTCTACCTCTTTAATTCTTTGGATGGTCGCTTCTGATAGAAGCATACCATCCTTGTATTCCTTAAAATGTATAGCAAAGCAATCATTTATGCCTCTTATAATATCATACGGACTGAACAGTGTGCTCAGCCTATAAACATTATAAGGGTCTGATGAGGACTGTTCCAAAATATGATTTCGTATCCTCAACAAGCTATATAGACTAAAAATGCTTTCAGTGCATTCCAACCCCATCTTTTTTAAATATCTATTTAATGTGTGGCATTCTTGGATAAAAGCTGGATCAATATAACCGGACGGGGTAATTGGAAGCTCAAAATTTTTGAAATCCATTACTGATCTTCTATTAGATCCTCTAAACTGCAAGCAATATTCTTTTGCATTTTATCAGCGCCAATATGTGTAAACATAGACACGACTGTATCGAAATCTTCTCCGCCTACTACTGCACAAGGCATGTTGCCTACACTTAATTTGAATAGACGTTTTTTGTGGTCAACCTCTATTTCTAAACCGTTACATGTTGTTTTCTTCATCTTTACTTTCTGGTTTTTTGAGTGTATAAGTCCAGCCATAGCCGTACTTGGTCGAAGACCCAGTACCAGAGGCTGGAAATTTACTAAATTCAATTTTAATTTTGTTTTCTGTTACCATTAGTTCAAGAACTTGTTTTACTTGCTGTTCTTTAAGCTCATTCCACCGATCCCTTATAAGAC
>Ga0114923_10003092_pt1 | contig 11234 bp, 12 predicted proteins | sample SumtaG_FD_89578 | JGI IMG/M metagenome (GOLD analysis project Ga0114923, IMG submission 89578) | Deep subsurface microbial communities from Indian Ocean to uncover new lineages of life (NeLLi) - Sumatra_00157 metaG | ecosystem: Environmental > Aquatic > Marine > Oceanic > Sediment | place: near...
AGATGACAATCCCATGATAGACACAGATAATATGTGTTGTTACAGTATGGGTGTTGAATTAGATGCTACGAAGTTCTATTTTCAAATTAGTAATACTCTAACTCAGAATTCGTCTAAGTTTATGGACAGCACATATCTTGGAATTGTTCTAAATAACATAGCCACATATGGACAGTTCACTGCTCTTGAATCCAGTTTAGATTATTATAACTCCTATGTGAATGATGATATAAAGAATATCAGCCTTAATATTTTTGATGGTAAGAGCTTTACAAAAGCTTTTGTCTTTGCTTTTAACCAAGTGAGATGGGGGACGATGCAACACATGTCCCGAACAACGCTCATGATACAAGATAGTATTCCTTTTTATGTATATGGTGTGGAGAATTTCACAGTTTTGATTCAGAACTAGGGAGGAGAAAGCATGAGTAAGAAAATGCCCGAATACACCGGAGAAAATCATAGACTTGAAACTGACGAAAGAAGGCAATCCGTTCGTAGGTCAGCATACACATTTCAGATTAGTTTGATTGGATTACTGATAGTAATAGCAGGGCTGATTTATGCTGGTTCTGGAAGAGCAATTAAGGCTGAGCAAGCATGGAATTTCGCAACGGCACAGGCAGAATTGCCTGGGAAAGTGGCAGCAATACAAAAAATAATCGATTCAAAACTTGAAATAGAAAAAGATTACATGCAACTACGTTCAGAATTGCCCATGAGAATAAATGTTCTTGAAAGACAAATAGCTTCTGAATATAATGGTAGTATTCCAATTAGGGTGGTTCAGCTTGAGAAGAGATTCCAAGATCTAGACCCTGTCCCTGTGGAGAGAGTGGTTCGGCTTGAGAAAAAAATAGAAAAGTTAGATGGCGTTCCTGTGTCTCTTGCCAGGATTGAGGGACAATTCAACTCAATTAAAATAAAGATTGATGCAATATTTGAATCTTTCAAAGACCAAAAAAATAAAATCGACAGGATGCAAAGGTATATTGACCAAAACTAATGCATATCAGTTCATAAGGAACAGAATATGGCAACACAATATCTATCAAATATTAAGATTGCAGATTTGACGTTAACAATGAATCCCGGTCAATATGAACAGAAATGGAAAAAGTTAGGTTTCTATGGAAGAACAATTGGTGGTGGAATCATAGATGTTGTTGTTAATGGCACAAAGCTGATTTTGAATGTTAAAGGGATTGCACAAGCTCAAGTAGAAGAAATAAAGAAACGAGCTGTTCTAAATAAAGAACTTGATTTCATTGATTACATTCCTATTGCTGAAAAAGATCAGCAAACACGAATTGTCCAAGAAGATCTTGGTTCAGAAACAATAGATGGAGAACTTATTTATCTTTATATTCCATCTTATAAAATAGTGATTTTTGATTTTTTTCAAAAATATGCTAATAACGTAATGTCTTACACAATCACAGGAGAAGAAGTATAAAGGAGGGTATAGTCGTGAACAATACAGATTTGGTACTTCAAAAATCAGTAACAGTCAATAATGTTGCGGCAAGCAACGGAGGCAGGATGTCGTTTAATCAAGTGACTTCGGCTGTATTGAACAATATGTTCGATAATGTCACTCAGAGCGAGCTGACAAACGGAGTTACGAGGTATCGAAAGTTTTTTTCTCGCAATAAGAACGCTTCGCTAGAGACAGCTTCTAATTCAAGGATTTGGATTTCAAGGAGATCCACTGGAGGAGATTACTATCGGATTAAAGCTGGTACAAACACAGATGTCCAAACAGATGCAGAGGGATATTCTAATTGGTTGGGAACAGGGTATCTTAATGCTGTTCTTGCTGTTGATTCCACGAGTTTTTCGGCTCTGTTTGATACGAATGATGGAGTTTATAACGGTTCCAGAATTCGTCTTTCAGATAGCAGCGGTGGGGAAGAATTCCTTACCGTAAGAGCTGCTGCTGGAGTTTCCTGGAACGGAAATATTGCTACTATCCATGTGACCTCTCAGGTTAGAAGCACATATCCTGCCAGCCAAAACTCCTTAGTTTCTGGAGTTGTTGACCTTGGAGATCTGGTTGCTTCTGCTGATACTTGGGTAGAGACAAGTGTTTCTGGAACATATGATGAAGCTACCTATCCGGTTGTGGTGAATAATGTAGGATCTGTTGAGGATACGTGGACTCTTACATTTGATAGCCCTACGACCTTTACTGTAACTGGTACAAATATAGGGTCTATTGGAGCCGGTGGTGTTGGAAGTGATTTCTCTCCTGTTAATGGAAATGTTGGAACTGGCGATTATTATTTCACTATATCTGCGGCTGGATGGGGTGGAACATGGGCCATTGGAGAAACAGTTACTTTCTCTACTCATCATGGAGCGGCAGGTTTGTGGGCTAAAGAAATTGTTCCTGCTTTAACAGGTTCATATACCAATAGTCAATTTAGAGTTAAACTTTATGCAGAAGGAAGCTAATGAAAAAGTATGAAAAACCAAAAATCAAGAAGTTGGAAAAGATGGATTTTCCCATAAAGATTCTTAATGAATTGGGAAAAGGGATTGTTTGTAAACAATGTTCCAGTTGTCACAACTGTAGATAGGAAAGATTAATGGAAATTGTAATGGATGGAACATTATGGCTTGTTATCATAATGTTCATTGGAGCTATATTGGCAACATAAAATGAAGGTAATTAAATGAAAAAGAAATATGTTAAGCCTGAGTTCAAACTAGAAAAGAAAATGACTTTCATGTTTGATCTAATCAAAAAACAAAAAAGCAAATATGTTTGTCGACAATGTTCAGGTTGTCACGGATGCAGATAAAACAATTAGAAAGGAGGGTTTACAATGGCAGCACCGAATATCACGATTCTCTGGAATTCAACAAGTAACGATGTAGCCAATTCAGGAGGGGCAGCGGGAGACGCTAACTGGAAGGTATTTGATACCGTCAACGACCAAATAGGCTTTCTTGGAAGTGGTACGGATGATCAAGACCCCACTTCTGGAAAGGATGTTTTTGTGATTCCAGAAGCTGGAAACCAAGAAGTTCCAAAGCAGTTTATCAACGATTATTCTGAGAGTAAATGGGATCGAGTTTGGCTCGCAGGATCAAATGCAGATCAGGGGGGCGGTGGAAACTATCGTTTTGCCTATGGAGCTTATCTAGATGGAACGACTGCATCGGCTCCCGTTTTACAGGCATGGGATTCTACTACTCATACCACCTCAAATCTGGCTGTCTTAGGTGGTGGTACTCCGGCCGATTCGATGTTGAGAGCTGTTAATACAAGGGCAGCGGCTCCAGGGGATGAATGGGCTGGAACTCCATTAGCAGGAGATGGAGGATCCAATACTATTGCGTTGGATACTACTGCTATAATTGCGCCGGAAATGGTTTATTGGAATATGAGATTGTTAATTCCGAGTAGCGCAAGTCCTTTTGCATCGAATCCAATCTTGAGTATTTATATGACATATGCTTAATGTGACTTTTACTATTAGGCTGGAGAACTGAAAAACAGAGGAGAAAGCTATGTATGATAAGATCTATAAAGTCACTTTTGAAAGCGGGGAAGAATTTATCGGTGGGAATCTTGAATTTCCTGGGTGGAATAAATGTGTCAGTGAAGGAATTATATCTATAGAAGTTCCTCTTCCTTATGGAGAAACACTTAAACTCTCAGGGTATGAAAAGTATAATTTTTTCATTGGAGCTATTAAAAATCTCAATGATGGCAAAACCACGATAAGCCATATGTTTGCTTTGGGATGTACTGGATCAGAAGTCACTTCATATCGCATTACTATTCTTTCTGACAAGCAACATAAGTACCGACTTGGAGATATTACTGTCCGCAAATTTCCTTTTGGAAAAGAAGGCATAGGGAGGACTTCAACAACTGGATGGAAACAGGGAATACCTAAATAATGTCCGAACCATCAGCCGATACTCTTTTTCTAATATCTCCTCCTGGAGATGTTGACGCTATTGAATGGACAGATGCGGCTACTGCTGGAAATGCTCCTCATACAATAACTCGCAGTGGATCTGTCGTTAATAGCGACACTCAAAAGAAGTTTGAACCTTCCGCTATATATTTTGATGGTGCTGGCGATTACTTAACTCTTCCTGATGACCCTGATTGGGATGAATTATTTGGGGCTGGAGATTTTTGTGTAGACCTTCAAATATATATGACTCAGGCGGCTGGTGCTTATGAAGTAATTGTCAACAGATATCAGGCGGGAACAAATGCGCTTCTTATTCGCAGAGATACTAATAAGAAATTAAATGTACTTTTATCTACCGGCGCTGGATGGGGATTAAATGCCACTTCAACTGAAGCGATATCAGATAACGCTTGGCATCATTTAGAAGTCAGTCGAACTAGTGGTACTGTATATTGTTTTCTGGATGGAGTTGCTCTCACAATGAGTGCGAGTGCTTTTGCCGGAACAATCAATCAGACTTCTATTCCTATTAGATTTGGAGTTGAAGATACAGGAACAGACCAGCACTATTATGAAGGGTACATGAGTGAAATTCGACTTCGCAATACCGGAGGTCACACTTCTGGCTTTACTCCTCCTTCCGAACCATATATTGTAGTCGAGCTAGATCACAGAGCAGATATCTATTTAGATACAGAAGTTACATCGACTTATCCTGAGGGATGGCTTTCTGGATGGCAGAATAGAATTAAGATAACCATTGATAAAGATAAGATTGAAAATTCTCTAACTGATTTTCCTCTTCCTCTGCATCTCAGTGCTTCTTGTGGAATTGATAGTCAAGATATTTCTGCTATCTTTGATGATTTAGGATCAGATGCAAATAGAAAAAAGATTGCATTTACAACTTCAGATGGAACGACTGAAACTTATGCAGAAATAGAAAAATGGGTAGACGCAGATGAAGAAGCCTATATTCATGTTCTAGTTCCTTCAATATCATCAACTGAAGATACTGTCATTTATATGTACTATGATGTGGGTCATGCAGATAATGATTCATACATAGGGGATACAGATGAGGTTGTAGCAGAGAATGTTTGGGATTCTAACTTTCATGGTGTTTACCATCTTAATCAAGATCCCAACGGAGATCCTGCTAACGGAATAAAAGATTCTACTTCTAATAACCGACATGGAACTCCATCCGGTTCTATGGTTACTGCTGACCTTGAGGATGGTCAGTTTGGAGATTCTATTTCGTTCAATGGAAGTACTCAATTTATAACTCTCCAAGGTCCATTTAGTCCAGGTGGAGATGACTTTTGTATAGAAGGTTTGTATTATGTAGATTCATTCGCAGATAGACCAATTGTTTCAGAATGGAACACTGGGAACTGGGATGTCAGACTTGGATGGGGTGGAGGAGAAGCTGATTCTCTTTATTTCTTTAGTAACGGGACTGATCAGGGGATATTAGCTGGACCAACTGTTAATGCAGGACAATGGCAATATATAAGCATTCGAAGAGTTGGAACTGCTCTCTTCATGAGGGTAGATGGCGGCGCTGAAGAGGAATTCCAGTTTGATGGTCCGATAACAGGAGGAGGTTCGAATACTTATATTGCAAGAATGCCTTCTTTCGGAGCACTTTTTCCGGGAGAAATAGACGAGGTAAGATTAACTGGGAGTGATGAAGGAAGATCTAATGAGTGGACACTAGCGACTTATTATGGTCTTTTTGATGATTTAGTAACATTTATTGAAGAAATTCTCCCAGAATCTCACAGAGCATATATTCATTTAGATACAGAAATTAAGGTTCTTGTAACATTTCCTCATAGAGCAGATGCCTATCTTGATGTAGAGGCATGGAAAAAGCATCGTTTAGATGCCTATCTTGATGCAGAGGTATGGAAAAAGCATCGTTTAGATGCAATTCTGGATACACAAATTGCGGAACAGTTCCCTCATCTGGAAGATATCTATCTTGATGTCGAGCTATGGAAAACGCATCGTGCAAATGCAATTCTTGATATACAGGTTATGGCTCAAGAACATAATCCAGATTTCTTTCTAGATACAGAGATATGGAAGAAGCATCGTGCAGATGTATATCTTTATGCAGAAATTGCTTTCAGATACTCTGGCCACATTCGTTTAGAGACAGAAGCTTACAAAAAACATAGGGCAGATGCAGCTCTTGATGCACAAATAAAATTTGGATTTTATGAGAGAAGTTCACTGATTCTTAGTACAGAAATTACACTATCCAATAACGTATCTGGAACTATTAGAGATTGGAAAGGAAAAATCATAAAGCATAAATGTACTGTTATTGTTTCTTCGCTTGATGGATCTCAGATATATGGGCAAACAGAGTCAAGTCCAACAACTGGAGTTTACAGCTTAGATATAGCAGTAGCTTTGGGAGGAAACATTCTTATAACTTCTTTTTATGAAGGTTCTTTTAGAGGACAATTGAATCTTGCAGGTAGCACAATAGGAGTTGTTTAATAAATGACAATTCTAAGGCAACAAACTAATTATAATTCCTCAGAGGAATTCGGAGAGCTGTATGAGGCCTCTCTTAATCAATCTCTGTATTTTGATAGGCCGTTTACGTTAGATTCCGTAACTGTTAGATTTGATTCCACAACTGCGGATACTGTTATGGATCTTGAAGTCAGGTGTGAGGTTAGATCAGCAGTTGGGCCAGACGACCAAATAGATATTAGAGTAGATCCTATAGATGTATCTGCTTGGTATAATGACCATGACATTCCTCCTGGAGAATTTACATTTACTATGAATAGTCTTCCTTTTCAGGCTGGATTTTATTGGTTCTCGTTTGTGGTAAATGTGACTTATGGTTTTCCATTCTTATTAGCCACACAAAAATTAGCATCAGGAACCTTCTTAGGAAAGTTTATTAGGATTAGGAATAATACCGGTATCTATCTTCAGGATAAAAGTTTGAGGATTATTTCAGAAGGAACTTGGAATGAACCACAAGGAAGAACAGTGGTAGCTTTTCATGGAGAAACTGCTTCTATTTCTATTCAGGATCGTGGATAATGGCTTACTCTCAAATCATAATTGAAGGTTGGGAATATTGGAATTACTTCAAAAGAGTTCTTCGAAATAAAAATACAAGTGCCGAAATTCTTTTGGAGACAGGGAGATATATTCCAGTTTCTACTGATATATTCAGAATCGGAGTTAAGGTTTCTGATCTCACCGAAGAAGAAGAAATCAGAGAATATTATGCTGCTACTTTTAAACCTAATATTCGGAGAATGTGTAATCAGGATTATCCTTCTTCTGTAATGTTGAGATTGCTTAGTTCAGCAGTTGTCATTAATGAGGGGCAAACAGAGATTACAGAATTTGTCCAGACTTGGTATCATCTTAATGGGAGAGAGTGGACTTCAAGTGATGATTTAAGCTATGAAATTTTAACCAGTTTTGTTATTCCTTCAGATGTTCCTACTGATAACTATGTAGCCGAAACATATACTGAAGAATCTACGATAAAGGCTGGAGATGTTTATTTAGATGTTTATGATTTAGATGTAATTTTTTGGAAATTCATGATAGAAAAAGCTACTGGCTTCACCCTATCTGCTACTGGAGGATATATAGATTTTTATAGTCCGAATTTTTCTCCTTATACCTATAGGCCACAATTTGTAATTTCCCAGACAGTTTCCAGCAGACAGTTTTTAAGTATGACAGTGGATGCTGAAATTAAGGCTTTGTCTAAGGTTAAAGGGATATGCAGAGATAAGGATGGAGTAGCCATTACTGGAAGCCAATGTGCCATCATAGTTTTTGATCCAGAAACATATAAAATAATAGGAACTGGTAACTCAGCAACAATTGATGGATCCTTTCTCATTGATGTTACTTACAAGGTAGGAGAAGAAGTTGCTGTTAGCTTTGTTCAGTCTGGGTTATCTATTTCTGGTACGGAGCTAATGACAACAGTTTCTTACGATACGGTATAAAATGTCTAATATCATTCTAAGAAAACCATATGGATACCAAGAAGAATTCCTCTACCCTTCTGGCTGGAGAAGCTTCGGTTCTGAAATAATTGGCATTAATACTTTTGAAGTCATTAACGAAGTTATTGGTATCAATAAGCTATATGATGGCTTGATTAAAGAAATTATTGGAATCAGTGATCTTACTTCTCAATTTTTTGTAGACATTGTGGGTATAAACAATCTTGATTTAGCTATAGAAATCATTTCTTTGAATAATCTTTATGCATCTTCCGAACAAGAAATAATAAGCATTAATACACTTGCAACAGAATTTACTCCAGAAATAATTGTAGTTAATGATTTACAGTCATTTCTTGGACCTTATACTAATGAAGTATATGGAGTGAATAGGCTTGGGTCGGGCACATTCACAGAGTTCTCATATAGCGTAAGTTTCTTTATTGATAATGTTGATGTCTCTAAATATGTTCAGGATTGGAGAATCAACATGTCAGGTGCAAACTATGTGAATGACTTTACTGTAACATTTTTTGATAAGAACTTTTTTTCTCAGTGTGATCCTTTTATTAATTTGGGAACAAAGAGATTCCGCATTAGAGTAGATGATCTTAACTACTATTTTCTAATGGAAAAAAGGAGCCTTAAAAGAGATTCTACTTCAGGTAAATTTACTGTATGGGGCAGATCATATATTTGTACTTTAGATCTTCCGTACGCTATTCCTATCACAGATAAAGAAGTAGAACAAGATTCGAATGGAACTTGGTATTCTCCCAGTGATGCAAGCTACGTTCCTAATATCTGGCAAACAGCAGACAGAATGGCTAGTGAGATCATTGATAATGTTGTTGGGGCTGGTTATACTATAGACTTTCAAATTGATGATTTTACGGTCAAGAGAGGCTCTATAGTGGCCTCCAGCCAGTCTCCCATAAGTATTGTTAACAGTTTGGTTGGGATTGTTGGGGCATACATAAGCACAGATATTTTGGATAAAGTTATTGTCAAATATTTTAAATTTGATGAAATAGGGACCGTTCAAGCCACTTTTACGGATATTGAAAACATTCTTATGTTAGATGAGAAACTTGATTTCCCAACGGGATATAACAAAATATTGGTTGAGGGTTTTGCCGAAGAAGGAGAAACGAGCTTTGAAATAGAAATCGAACTTGATTCTACTTTAAACGATGATATGACAAAATTCTTGTTTGAAGAAGATATCTATTTTAGGATATATCGTTCTCCATTAGATCTGGAATATACCTTATCGAGTTCTCTTGGAACAATTACAGCTATCAGCACGAGTAATTCTGAAACTATTACAAAGGAACTTTCCGGGTTCACTGACCAGTCTATGACTTTGGAGAAACCTATATATTCAATAACGGCGATAACAGACTATACCTATGAGGCTGTTAGTCCAACATATTACTCCTTCACACAGGGATTTAAGACAGTGACTTCATTGAATAGTTCTTTAAAAGATGAACCTGTCATGGTTGAATATATTACTCAATATGATCTGTACAAGATTAATGTGGCTCGAAGCGAAGTTACCGGAACAATTACGGACTTGGACCAAGTTTTGTCCAGAATATTAGCAACTGCTACTTCGGAATAAAAATGACAACAACTACTATTAACACATATGAAGATGTTACAATCGTTACAGCTTTTGATTATAATAATCCCATAGAAGCTATTCTTGACGATAGGGACAATGATAATCCTTCCTGTTATCTTACAGGAGTAGATTATTATGTTCGTTTATACCTTGGGCATTTAACTCCTTTCATTTCTGCGAGAATTAATTCTGGATCTCTCGTATTGCTTGATACCGATTATCAGGAATCTATATCTGAAGAAAAGATAACCTTTGATGGATCCAGAACTGTTTCATCAGCAAAGATGGTATCAGATGGCTTTACTTATTCGAAACAAGGAACTGTTTACAAAAGAGCAGATCATTCAGAGTATCCAGGAGCTCTATCACATACTAAGGATAGTAAAGTAATTAGGGCAACAACAGAAATATTTGGAATATATGAAATTAATTATACTTCTTTTTATAGATTATTTAGATTCAGAGTTAATTCTAAAGGCAATATTATAATTTCATTTATAGCAGGAGAATAACGTGATTTCTGTTACATGTGTAAGAGGGGCCGGTGATAAAGAAGCTAGCCCAATAAGTGATGGAATGATTATTTCAGATGAAATGGCAGTTCGCAGAGGCACATATGAAATAAATAAACAATGGTATCTTGTGAAGAATCAGACCATTAGTGTTCCTTATAAGACGAATGGTTCTAATGGAGAACTTAAAACCGATGACATAATTGAAATATCCGATGTTCTAAACGGAATATCAGGAAGTAAAGTTATTCGCAGAATATCTTTGTTAGGTACTCCTTCTAAGGTAAATATGAGTATTAGTATTGCCAAACATGAGGATTTCATATAATGGTTCAAATCAGTTTCAAAAAATCTAAAACATCTGGGGTTCGTTATTCAGATGCTCAGGTTACAAAGGTTTTAGATAACAGTTACAACATAAAACTTCCTAATGGGCGAATTTATAATAACGTCCAAAACGCTTCTGGAAGCATTTATGTTACTGGAGATTGGGTTGCAGTTTTGTTCTATGATGATGATAAAATTGAATGCAGAATAATAGGCAAAGGAAATAAAGGCAAGTCTCTTCCTGTGTCTAGGACGGTGATTGTATGACAATATTTTCAACAACAGCTTCGTTAGTCGTAAAAGATACTTGTGTGGGAGGTTGTTCTGTATCTTGGGAATTGGATCCAAAAGATAATAATAGTCCTTCCACTTATCTAATTGGAACTTCGTATTATGCTCGGCTGCACAAAGTTCCTACTGATTTAGATATCACTGCTCTCATAACTAATGGGGATATCAACTTTTATAGTTCAGAAGTTGAAGACATAAGTGATGAAATAGTGACTTTCAGTGGATCTCAGGTAGCGCAATTAGACAAGCCTTTTTATTCGGCTCTTTCATATCGTCTGATTGGAGATGCTTATGATGATGAAGGTAATAAGTTAAGTTCTGTTTCATTTGAAATTACGGCTGGAACGAAAGAAGTGAGAGCGAGTGTTTCTTGTTATGCAGTATTGCTTGTGAGCTATACGACCAAATATGCAAAATATAGATTTTCAGCTCCTTCGGAGGGACCGACTGTCTTAGTTGCTTGGGCGACTTGTAGTGATGACACAAAAGCCCATGCGACGTTATCTGTCGAAATAAAAGAAAGCGG
>Ga0114923_10003093_pt1 | contig 11232 bp, 11 predicted proteins | sample SumtaG_FD_89578 | JGI IMG/M metagenome (GOLD analysis project Ga0114923, IMG submission 89578) | Deep subsurface microbial communities from Indian Ocean to uncover new lineages of life (NeLLi) - Sumatra_00157 metaG | ecosystem: Environmental > Aquatic > Marine > Oceanic > Sediment | place: near...
CGAAAGGTTGTCATCCTGAGCATAGCGAAGGATCTCTATTTGTTTAGCGTTTGAGATTCTTCGGCTTCGCCTCAGAATGACAATAAAACGAAAGGTTGTCATCCTGAGCATAGCGAAGGATCTTTATTTGTTTAGCGTTTGAGATTCTTCGGCTTCGCCTCAGAATGACAATAAAACGAGATGTAGGGTGATAAATATGAAAAAACTGATATTACTAATTATTATTTCATTTGTGGCAACAAATAGTTTTGCGCGTGAAGCAAGTTGTGATTTAATTCAGCCGATTAATTTTCGCGTGAATCAAAATATTTATCGCTTTGTTGATGCAAAAAGTGCGCATACCCCTTTAATTTCTGCGCGGAAGCAACTTAGATACGAGCATAATTTTTTTAATCATTTTTTTTCGCCATGGAAAAGTTCAAAAATGAGTTTGGCAAAACTGGCAGCAAATTACCGCAAAACCCAATCATTTAATATTAATAATTATCGACGCGATTTAGGGTATGGCGAAAATTATCATCCAAATACCAGAGCTTGGTTTAATGAAATTGTTAATAATATGAATATGCTTGGTTTTCCGAATACAAATCGTAATGCAATTACCGTACATAATGCATCATTGCGTTATATGCCAACTTTGGATCCGCATTTTAATAATCCACATATTGCAGGCCAAGGTTTTCCATTTGATAATTTTCAAAAATCAATGTTAATGGTTGGCACACCAATTCATATTTATCAGGTTTCGAAACAGGGTGATTGGGTGTTTGTTCAATCTCCGGCGGTCTTTGGTTGGATTCAAAGCAAAGATATTGCGTATGTCGATACAAGTTTTATTCGGCATTGGAACACATCTCATTATGTTGCTACGGTAACCAAAAAATATGCAGTTAAAGATGATAAGGGGATTTATCGCTTCCATGCATATCTTGGTGCGGTATTTCCGATGGTTAATGCAAATGCAAAGTCTTACACAATTTTAATTCCGGTTGCAAATATTGATCGCACAGCTTTAATTTTAAAAGCTAATATATCTAAAAAAATTATGCAGAAAATGCCGCTTGCGCCGACCCCAATGAATTTTGCGCGTGTTGCTCGACAATTATTAGGTGAATCTTATGGTTGGGGCGGTTTGTATTTTTTAACCGATTGTTCGAGTGCCTTAAAAAATATTTTTGCGGCGTTTGGTATTTGGTTGCCAAGAAATTCTGGTGCGCAAGTTGGAGTTGGCCGACAAGTTAATTTAAGTGGTTTGTCGTCAGCAGAACGGCAAAATTATATTGTAAAATATGGGGTACCTTTTATTACTTTAATTCATGTTCCGGGTCATATTATGCTGTATTTAGGCAGTGAAAATGGTAAAGTGATGACGTTTCAGAATGTTTGGGCGCTTCAAACTTGGGCTAGAAGAGGGAACGGATATTGTGAGGGGCGTGCGGTGGTTGGCAAGGCAGTGTTAATTCCATTAGAATTAAAATACGATCGCGGTATGACACCGCAGATCGCGGTGAATAAATTGGATATCTCGTATTTATAAATCGTAGGGGCACGGCGTGCCGTTGTGCCCCTACAAAAACGGGAATAATATGAATGATAAAACATCACAACCAATTGGGATTTTTGATAGCGGCATTGGCGGCTTGACCGTCGCGCATGCGATCACCAAAATTTTACCAAATGAAAATATTACTTATTTTGGTGATACCGCATATTTGCCTTATGGCGATAAATCTCCTGAAGTTATTCAGCAACGCGCGTTAAAAATTGCGGATTTTTTAGCGCAGAAAAATTGTAAATTAATTGTGATCGCATGTAATTCAGCGTCCGCGGCTGCATTTGATTTGTTGCAAAAAAAATATGAAAACAAGATTCCAGTCGCAAACGTTATTGATCCAGTAGTTGATTATGTTACGCAACATTGTATTGGTAAGACCATTGGATTAATTGGTACGTGTTGCACGGTAAACTCAAATGCGTATGCAAACAAATTAAATAAAAGTATTTGTGTGAAATCTTTGGCTACGCCTTTATTGGTTCCGATGATTGAAAAGAACGAGCAAGATCAAAAGATAATTAATCAATATTTAAAAGATTCTGCTTTGGCAGAAATTGATTCATTAATTTTAGGTTGCACGCATTATCCGTTAATTAAAGGGCTGATCGAGGATTTTTATGCCGGTAAAGTAGAGGTGCTTGATTCACCACAAATTGTGGCTTGTGCAATCAAAAATTATTTAGAGACAAATAATTTACTTAATTTAACCCAATCTAAAAACCAACAATTTTATGTGTCTGATTTAAATAATCGTTTTGCTTCGTCTGCTCAACAATTTTTTGGCGCGAAGATCTTGTTGGAACATTGTTTATTGTAAAAAAACTCTTCCCTGAGTTTAGATATTATTAACAAATTGTGCATTTTGTGTTGTTATTTGACTTCTTGTTATTTGACTTCTTGTTATTTGGCTTCTTGTTATCTGGCGTTGGAACATCTGGTTCAACAAATAGAGTATTAACCTTTTTAGTATGCAAATATATTGTGGATGAATTCTGGTGTATTCCACATTCCTCTATTGTTTGAGAATCTTGCAGATGCCTGCCTTTCCATATAAGCTGCTGAGTGTTATACGGTATTTTTGTTCGGTCTTCGATTTTGTTCTTAAGCTCTTTTATAGTAGTGGATGGATGAACTTCTATACATTTAGTATAGCCCCCAGGTGGTTTTATAAGAATTTTAAACATCGTTTTACCTCCTCAGTTGTGTAATAATGTTAAAAATGATAGGCATAAATCGTCAAAATTTAGTACCCTGTTGTTTTATAGTATAGTAGTGTATTCTTAAGGAAAGCTTAAGGATTTAAAAAAAAGCGATTTTTTTCTGTAGCAATCAAGGTATCAAGTTTTGACGCTCTATAACTCATTGATTTTTCGTTGCACCATAATAAAAAATTGAATTTTTAGAGATGTCTTAAGACTTTCTTAAGAATTAACTACTATAATTAGGGTAAAATGGGGATAGCTTTCTTAGAAAGGCATTTAATGGGGGATATTATGAAGCTTAAACTTTATGCAAGTAAACTATATTTAGAAAAAAACGTTGATTTTAAACAGAATACATCAATTAAAGAATTGTATAAAAGAGTCGTTAAAGTACTTTGGCCGAACTATAATAATCCCTATTTTTTAGCGGAATTAACATTTAATGAAATTAAGCTCATGTATGACGGGAAAGAGATAATGGACGGCTCGAAGAACTTCAATAAAAAATGTAAAAATTATAATATGACCGATGGATCTTCTTTATTTGTACAAAGAAGATATCAGCGTGATGAAAAATTTAGTTTATATGATATTAAGAAAAAAGTTTTGCAATCAAAAATTGATCCGCAAATACGACAGCTACAAAAAAAATATAAATATATTAAAGAGTGTGAAAACCATCTTCAAATGGCAACTAATATGGTTAAACAAACACCTATTAATAAAATGTCAGAAGAGGAGATAAAAATCACACAGAAGGAAATTATAAAATTCGAGCATAAAATGGAACAGCTTTGTAAAAATGTTACTGAACGTAGAGATAATTCATCGGCAATACCAAAATTCTTCAAGTCAAACATAAGAAAATTTTTCAAGAAAACATATACAGAAAACATAAAAACTAAGAAGGTTTGTTACGACAGTTATTCGTTTGCTGATAGTGAAGGTCGTCAAGATGAGTATAAGTTACAAATACCAAAGTTTATAATCAAATATATATCAGATAATCCTAAGTATCAATTGATTTTTAATCGAGCAATAATCAACTCTTATAGCACACATCTAAAAGTAGTTTATGAATTATTACCTGACTTAAAAAGTCAAATCGAAAAAACCATGGAAAAAATTGAAGATGAAATAAAAACGTTAAAAAAATCGCTAGAGTATAAGTTAATACGACAGTTTGAGCCGAAGAAAGATGTTGTTGATGAAAAAGAAGCGAATGTACCAGATGTTGAGGATATTCAATTGGAGAAAGAACCAAGTGCGCCGTCGCCAGAATCCACATCTGAACACCAAATATGTTTATCAGGAGATCAGCAAAAGAAACTCAGGGAATTTTATCAAGAGGATAGTAAATATGCAGATGCTATCATAAAATATTATAATAAACTAGACGAGTCGGTACGTGATTTTATAGGCACTATCTTAAGGAAAGAACAATCGTTTTCTGCAGCATTTTCTGGAATATCAGGTATTAAAGATAAGTGGTGTTGTTCTATAACATATGACGTTATGAATATTCCTGTTGCATTAGATGAGCACTTTTTTGATTTAGGGGTATTGTTATGTTCGTACGGGGAAAACCCTACACACCCATATACAAAGCGCAAAATAAATTTGGCACGTATAGGAACAAACCGAGGGATGGTGAATAAGTATGACGAGTTCATCAAGAATAATCCATCGCAAAATAATAAAAAGCAATTTGATTTCAATCCATCTTTTTAACATATAACAAGCAAATAATGATAATAATCACGCCTGGAATGTATCCCCAGTAGTAGCCGATTCCCATGATGAAGTTATAGATTATGCTGATGGCAAAAGTTGCGATTAGCGTGATTAATCCCCAGCGTTTCATCCGCCAGATGCCGATGAATGCGATTAAAGAAATAAGATTGATTATGGCTAAGATGGTTGGTCGTAAGATGCCGTGAGTAGCAAATGCATGTACATTGGTAGAAGGGTCGATAAAAATTAGGTACAAACTAATTAAAATTACCGTGATGCCAAAGACGCAAACGAATGTCACCCAGAAAGGTCGTTTTTCTTCCGGGATGTAAGGCGGTGTTCCTGGTTCGTCGTACATAGTTCCTCCCTGTGGGTCAACAATTGGGGTCAAGACTTGACCCCCCATACTCCTGGCATCGAAGTTTCACAAAACTTACAATGCCCATCATCGGTTAATTGATAATCCAAAATTTTAAAGCCGCCGCGTTTAATCACGCATTTATGACAATTATGGCAATAAGTGCTTGCGTGTTCTTCATCATAAATATTGCCGGTATAAACGTAACGAATGCCGTTTTTAAGCGCAATATCGCGTGCGCGGACTAAAGTTTCGGCAGGCGTTGCCGGATAATTTAGCATCTTAAATGCGGGGAAAAATGCGCTGAAGTGTAATGGCACATCAATTCCTAATTCTTTGACAATCCATTTAGTCATCGCATCAATTTCTTCACTAGAGTCATTTTCACCGGGAATAATTAAATTGGTTATTTCAAGCCACACTTTAGTTTTATGCTTAACGTAAATTAAAGTATCAAGCACCGGTTGCAAAGATGAATTGGTAATTTTGCGATAAAATTTATCGGTAAATGCTTTTAAATCTATATTGGCAGCATCCATGCTTGAGAAAAATTCTTTGCGCGGTTCCTCACAAATAAATCCATTGGTTACCGCAATGCTTTTTATGCCGACCTTATGACATTCTCTGGCGGTATCTACACAATATTCTAAAGAAATAATTGGTTCGTTATAGGTGTAAGCAACACTTGCACAATCATTTTTTTTGGCCATTTTGGCGATATCTTTAGGGGATGCAGAAACACTTAATAAACTCATTTCACGCGCTTTGCTGATTTGCCAATTTTGGCAAAATTTACAAGCAAGATTACAACCAACCGTACCGAAAGATAATACCGTAGTCCCAGGTAAAAAATGATTTAATGGTTTTTTTTCCACTGGATCAATATTAAAACCGCTGGCGCGGCCGTATGTCGTCGAGACAATTTTATTATCAACGTTTGCGCGTACAAAACATAAACCTTGTTGGCTGGGTTTTAATTTACAATGGTGCGGACAAACATCGCATTGAATTCGACCATCTTCCAATGCTTGCCAATATTTGGTAATGAAATTTTCCTTAGATTTTGTGTCCATCTTCATATATCATTTATACCATAAGATATAAGGAAATTACCATGAAAATTCTTGCACCCAGTGTGGCTGGGATGTTTTATCCGGATGATCCGCGCGTTTTACGTGAGATGATCCAAAAATTCTTAGGCGCAGCTGATGCATCTTTGCCCGTTCCCAAAGTAATTATCGCGCCGCATGCAGGTTTCATTTATTCTGGCGCAACCGCGGCGGCGGTGTATGCTTGTTTGACGAAAGCCAAGGCGCAAATTAAGCGAGTAGTTTTATTGGGGCCGGCGCATCGATATCCAATTCAAGGTCTTGCGGTAACCGATATGGATGGTTTTGCAACACCTTTAGGCGAAATTGCGATTGATAAAGAGGCAATCAAAAATGCATTATCATTATCGCAAGTTCAGGTAATTAACGAAGCTTATCATGGTGAGAATTCTTTAGAAGTGCAGTTACCATTTTTGCAAGAAATTTTGGGCGATTTTAAATTGGTACCGATTTTAGTTGGGGATGCGGATAACACGCAAATCGTCGAAGTTTTAGAAAAACTTTGGGGTGGTGAAGAAACTTTAATTGTTATAAGTTCGGATTTAAGTCATTACTTAGATTATAAATCCGCAAAAAATATTGATGCGGCGACGATTGAAGCAATTTTAAAATTACGACCACAAGATATTGCGTATGAACAAGCTTGCGGGCGCAAAGCGATTAATGCTTTGTTAATTGTGGCAGCCAATAAAAAATTAAAACCAAAATTAATTGCTGCATGTAGTTCAGGTGACACCGCGGGCGATAAAGATGCCGTCGTCGGCTATGTAGGAGTTCACTTCTATGAATGAATATTCGCAACAAGAACGAGAAATTTTATTAAAATTAGCGCGTGATGCAATTGAATATGGTTTAAAGCATCATAACCAAATGCAAGTTGATTTAAAAAAATTTTCTGCGCATTTATGTGAGAAACGGGCATGTTTTGTAACGCTGCAAATTGGCAAACAACTTCGTGGATGTATTGGATCTTTAGAAGCGCATCAACCTCTAGTTTACGATGTAGTATATAATGCTTATGCATCAGCATTTCATGATCCACGTTTCCCTAAATTAGTCATGGAAGAACTTGCAAAACTTAGCATTCATATTTCGGTATTAAGTAAACCAGAACCGATGCGTTTTAACTCAGAAACTGATTTGCTTAGGCAAATACGGCCGGAAATTGATGGTTTAATTTTATCTGATGGGCCATACAAAGGAACGTTTTTGCCATCGGTGTGGGAATCATTGCCGGATGCAAAACAATTTTTAACCAATTTAAAAATGAAAGCAGGTTTAGCGCCAGATTATTGGTCGGGCACTTTACAAGTTGCAAGATATACTGCAGAATCAATAAAGGAGGAATAACGTTATGGACATCAAAAATTTATTATCTTATGCGGTTGAACATCATGCTTCTGATTTACATCTGTCATCTGGAATGCCGCCATTAATTCGAGTTGATGGCGATTTACAGCCAATTGAAAATGAGGCAGTGATTGAGCATGAGGTTTTGCTTGAATCATTAAAAAAAGTTTTACCACCACAACGTTATACTGATCTAACTGAAAATCTTGAAGTAGATTTGTCATTATCTGTTTCTGGATTGGATGCAAGATTTCGGGTAAATGTTTTTTTTCAATTACGTGGAGTGAGCGCCGCTTTTCGAATTATTCCGATGAAAATTGCGACCCTGGAAGAATTAAACATGCCTAAATCGTTATATGATTTAGCGCAACTACCGCATGGCTTGATATTGGTTACTGGACCAACCGGTTGCGGTAAAAGTACCACTTTAGCCGCGATGGTTGATCATATTAATAAAAATAGAGCAAGGCATATTATAACCATTGAAGATCCAATTGAATTTGTTTATCCACAAACTAAAGGGTTGTTGCAGCAACGCGAGGTTCACCAACAAACCAAAAGCTTTGCCAATGCATTGCGCGCAGCGTTACGTGAAGACCCAGATGTAATTTTGGTTGGTGAAATGCGTGATTTAGAAACGATTCGCTTGGCGATGACTGCTGCGGAAACTGGGCATTTAGTTTTTGCAACGTTACATACTAATTCTGCGGCAAAGACAATGAATCGGGTCATTGATGTTTTTCCATCGGGCGAAAAAGATTTAATTCGTACGATGTTATCTGACTCATTGCAAGCAGTGATTTCGCAAAGGTTATTTAAAAAGAAGGATAAAGGACGGATTGCAGCACAAGAAATTATGTTGTGTAATTTAGCGATACGTAATTTAATTCGCGAAAATAAAATTCCGCAAATTGAATCGGTAATTCAAACCGGCAAAACTCATGGTATGCAAACCTTAAAGGATAGCATTAAGGGTTTAGTTTCGAATAATCTTGTTGATGTGTCATCCGTTGAGCATCTCATTTAACTGATGTTACGCAGAAAGCTATTTAAAATCGCCTTCTGTGCAAATAAAAACTTGATTATAATCAACAAGGTAATTAAACTTTAGAAAGAACATGAAGGTTTGGCTGGAGAAATATTATGCAGGAAATGGATGAAGAAGTAAGTTTAGGCCGAATGCTGCGGGAAGCGCGTGAGAGCCGCGGCATGAGCATTGAGGATGTGGCTGATCAACTGCATGTTAGTTCTGCGACAATCAATATGATTGAACAAGATGAATGTGATTTAGAGGCTACGGATGCTGCATTTACACGGGGTTATATCAGATCATATGCGCGTTTGGTAGAATTGTCGGAAGATGAAATAGGGGATCTTTTTGGTGAATTAAGTCTGGTTTCTTCCAGGAAAAAGCCGCGACTGAAACGTAAGATAAAAATTAAGGAAATATCGTCCAAAGACAAACCGGTACGTTTAATTACCAATTTTGTGATTATTATCTTAATTATTTTGGTTTTGATTTGGTGGTATTCACATTATGTTGCGAATACAAATAATGAAGCGCAGCCTTCAGTTATTTCGGCTACTTCTCCGGAAACGACGCTTAATACTGATGTGCAAACTCAAGCTACACCAGTTAGTAAGAAAACAGTTAACGGGTGGACAAATCCTGATGCCGCTAAAAATGAATAAGAGATTATCGTGGTAAATAAAATTCAAGCAGTAAAGGGTATGAATGATATATTGCCAGAGCAAAGTGCTGTATGGCAATATGTTGAGCGGCAATTATCTGAGATTGCAGAAAGTTATGGTTATCAAGAAATTCGTTGTCCAATTCTAGAAAAGACTCAATTGTTTAAGCGTTCGGTAGGTGATGTCACCGATATTGTTGAAAAAGAAATGTATACTTTCGAAGATCGCAATGGTGATAACCTGACTTTGCGGCCGGAAGGAACTGCAGGGTGTGTACGTGCGGGTATTGAGCATGGGTTGTTGCATAATCAGCAGCAGCGTGTTTGGTATCTTGGGCCTTTTTTTCGGCATGAACGGCCGCAAAAGGGGCGTTATCGTCAATTCTATCAATTTGGAGCAGAAGCGTTTGGTATGGCGGGTCCAGAACTTGACGCGGAATTAATTTTAATGACCGCGCGGATGTGGAAAAAACTAGGTATATTCAAACATTTAACCTTACAGCTTAATTCTTTAGGTTCAGAAGAAACTAGGAAGGTTTATCGCGAAAAGTTGGTGGAATATTTTTCGGCGCATTTAGATGAATTAGACGAAGATAGTCAGCGTCGCTTAAAAGCTAATCCATTACGAATTTTAGATAGCAAAAATCCTGCAATGCAATCGTTGTTATTAAATGCGCCAAAAATTTTGGATGTTTTAGATGAAGAATCTGCACGACATTTTGAGCAATTATGCGCGATTTTAGATGAAGCGGGAATTAAAAGCGTGGTTAATCCGCGTTTGGTGCGGGGCTTGGATTATTATACGCATACCGTGTTTGAGTGGTGTATGGAAGGCGAACAAGGCGCGCAAAATACCGTGTGTGCCGGCGGTAGGTTTGATAATTTAGTCGAACAGATGGGAGGTAAGCCAACTCCAGCATGCGGATTTGCGCTTGGTTTGGAGCGATTAATTTCACTTCTTACGCAATATAAATTATTACCGCAAGTGTTGCAAAATCCAGATATTTATTTGGTGATGGTTGGTGAAGATACAGAAAAAGCTGGGATGTTATTGGCAGAACAATTACGGAATGCATTGCCAGGGTTACGTTTGGTAATTAACGGCGGTGGCGGTAGCTTCAAAAGTCAGTTTAAAAAAGCGGATAAAAGCGGGGCTACTTTAGCCTTAGTTTTGGGTAATGAAGAATTATTGGCGCAAAAAATTGCGGTAAAATATTTGCGTGAAGATAAGCCGCAAGAAACTATTCCTATCTCGGATTTAGTTCAATTATGGGGTCAGGTATCGACAACAGACAATTAATTGTCTGTTGTCGATACCTGACCCCCTGACATTTATCAGGGTATAATAAGTGGTTGTATTAGAAAATTAGTTGTTGTAAAATTAGTTTTCGCTTGTTATGGATTACTTTTAAAAGGGACTAGATTATGTTTAAACGCTTTCTTTTGACGATCGTTTCTTGTTTATTACTTTTGTTAAATTCTTCTTATGCTGTTCCCAATACAATGGTCTCTATAGGAGCTGATTCGCAGGGAACTAGCAATGTTAGAAATAAAGTGGTTATACTTGGCGGGGCTACTGCGCTAACAATAGGAGCTTTTCTCATGCTAAATAAGAATAATTATCATCATCAGGGCACAGCAACAGCATCTCCATCTCCATCTCCTTATTATACAACCGTTGGATCCGCTGATAACGCCGACAGCATAATCCTGCACAGCGATGATTATGGTGTAACCTGGACGACAGTGGGCAGCACACCATCGGCTACATTATTGAACGGAGTTGCGGGAAGTGGTCGCTACCGGGTTGCCGTGGGATACAATCCTTTTTCAAACGACAGCGCAATTCTGTACAGCAGTGATTATGGCGTAACCTGGACAGCATCGCTCAGCACAGCAGCGAATACTCGGTTCTTTGGAGTTGCGGGAAGTAGCAACCGCTGGGTTGCTGTAGGATACGATACTTCAAACAACAGCGTGATCTGGTACAGCGATGATTATGGCGTAACCTGGACAGCATCGCTCAGCACAGCAGCGACTACTCGGTTCTATGGAGTTGCGGGAAGCGGTAGCCGCTGGGTTGCCGTGGGATACGATACTTCAACAACTTACAGCGTAATCTGGTACAGCGATGATTATGGTGTGACTTGGACAGCATCGACCAGCACAGTACTGGATACACAGCTTAATGGAGTTGCGGGAAGTGGTAGCCGCTGGGTTGCCGTGGGATTCA
>Ga0114923_10003094_pt1 | contig 11231 bp, 12 predicted proteins | sample SumtaG_FD_89578 | JGI IMG/M metagenome (GOLD analysis project Ga0114923, IMG submission 89578) | Deep subsurface microbial communities from Indian Ocean to uncover new lineages of life (NeLLi) - Sumatra_00157 metaG | ecosystem: Environmental > Aquatic > Marine > Oceanic > Sediment | place: near...
GCCAGCCCGGAATCGAAACACCGGGTTGAAATATTATTTTCACGAAACCATTTTAGCCCTTCCGCAGAATATATAATTTGTCTTAACTCTTTGATAGACCGTTCCCAGGTCAATAAAAAGTCCTTGCCGTACAGGTCGGCATCCAGCCACCTGATTTCTTCCAATATTTGTTTATATTCTCTTAGATCACTCATCATTCCTCCGGTTGTTTAGCAGACTATCCCCTGTTCTCTTAGATTTTATAGGCATAGAGCGCGTAAAAAGCCGATGCTTTTACCAGGTCCCCGATGGGGACTTTCTCATTGGGTGCATGGGCATACACCTCATCGCCCGGTCCAAAACCGATGACGGGTATCCCATAAAACCCGTTAATGGTCACACCGTTGGTGGAAAACGTCCATTTATCCACTTTGGGGTTTTTCGCAAACAGTTCTTGAAAGGTTTCAATACCGGTGGTGACAGCCGGATGATCTCCCGGGATTTTCCAGGTGGGATAGTACTTTTCCATGCCATAGGTTAAACCGGTATGGGCTTTTTCTTCATAATGGAGCACTTCTACGGCTGCATCCATATTTTTTACGATCTCTTTGATTTCCGCCACTGCCGACTCTTTGGTCTCTCCCCAGGTGAGTCTCCTGTCCAGGTGAATTTTTGCATAATCGGCCACTGCGCACAGCGACGGGCTGCCGGAAACAAATTCAGATATAGTGATACTCCCTTTCCCCAGGAACTCATCCCTTTTTAACCGTTCATCCAGTTTTTCGATTTCCAGTGCAGCGCGGGAGGCCATGTAAATCGCGTTTTTCCCTCTTTCCGGCGCGGAGCCGTGAGCGGAAATCCCCCGGAAAATCACTTCGATTTCCATGCGCCCCCTGTGACCCCGATAAATATTTAAATTGGTGGGTTCCGTACTGATAACAACATCCGGCTTCATTTTATCTTCTTCTACAATGTATTTCCAACAGAGGCCATCGCAATCTTCTTCCATTACACTGCCCACAAAATAAACCGTCAGGTCTCTTTCAAAATTCAATTCCTTCAGGATCCTGCCGGCTGTTACCATGGAAGCAGCACCACCTTGCTGGTCCACGGTTCCCCTGCCATGAACAAACCCGTCTTTTATTGCTCCTGAAAAAGGATCAAAATCCCAATTGTCAAGATTACCAACATCCACGGTATCCATATGAGCATCGACAGCCAGTATTTTATTGCCGTTTCCCACCCGGCCGATTACATTTCCCAGGGGATCGATCCGGACATCATCACAACCGGCTGCTGCCATCTGGTGTTTAAGCTCTGTTATCACATCTTTTTCCTCCCGACTAAGGGACTTTATTTTAACCAATTTTGAGAGATTCTCCGCTGTATAATCCCTGTAGGTTTCAGCCAAATCCATAATTTTTGCCGATATGTTCATAATAATTGCCTCTTAAAAAGATATTCGTATTGTTTAGGCTATAATATACCACAAGATTTGAAAATAGCAAAGTCCCCGACGGGTTGAGCTCCTTATAAAAAAATAAAGATTTTAAGCAAATTAATCTTGATTTTTTCTCAAAAATAGTATATTTTTATAGTATGGAAAAAAGGATTAATATTCCGAATACTCTGAGTGGAATACGAATTTTAACGATCCCTGCTATTGTGTTGCTCATCATCTACTCCACTACCGGAAACTACCCGGTACTTATCACGGTTTATTTTTTTTCCTTCTTACTGGATTTTTTTGATGGCTACCTGGCAAGAAAACTATCTCAAGAGACAGAATTGGGGAAAATTCTCGATCCCGTCGCAGATAAATTAATGGTTTTTTGTATTGTAGTGGCGTTGGTAATAAAAGCAGATTTTCCATTATGGCTGGCGCTGCTCATTATTATAAGGGACCTGGTGCTGCTGGGGGCCAGCATAATAATTTTCAGGGGCAAACATACCATAAAGGCATCGATCCTTATCGGCAAGATTACCTTTGCCCTTCTGGGCATCCTGCTTATGGTCTATATAGTGGATTTATCCGTGTATGTAGACCTGGAAATATTGAAACGATTTTTTATCGTTTTAAGTTTTAGTTTTTTAGCCTGGTCCTGGGTAGAATACTATAAAATATATAAAAGTGAAAAAAATGCCTGACAATAAAACAAACATCCTTGTCATCGATGACGAACTGGAAATTAGAGAGCTTCTGAAAGAATTTTTAGAAGAAAATAATTTTATCGTCACCTTAGCAGCCGATGGGATCGAGGCCCAGGAGTTCATAAAAAAAAGTGTCCCGGACATTGCCGTTATCGATCTGCTGTTACCCGGGGAACACGGTATCAGCCTGGTAAAGACCATTAAAGAAAAATACTTTATCCCGGTCATTATTATATCCTGTATATATCGCCGGGAAGAGGTCCAAGACCTTATGGATGAATACTTTGTGGAAGGTTTTTTCGAGAAACCCCTCGATCTTAATGAATTCCTGGAAAAGTTAAACTCAATTATCGATGAAAGAGCCGTATAATTCATTTAGCTCTTTTTTAAAGAAAAAATTTAACCGGCAAAAAGTCAAAAAAATCCCTATAAACGCAGGATTCCCCTGCCCCAATAAAAACGGCCACATTTCAGACAAAGGCTGTATTTTTTGTGATACCTACGGTTCCGGACCGATTAAGACGTTTGAACTGTCCATAACCGAACAAATTAATCGGTTTATCGGGGATCGCAGGGATTTTAAATATATCGCTTACTTTCAGGCACATGCCAACACTTGTGCGCCGGTCCAAGAATTAAGAAAAAAATATGAAATCATTTTTAATTTCAAAGACATTGTCGGCCTTTTTATCGGCACCCGCCCCGATGCCATCGAAGCGGAGGTGTACCCGCTGCTGGAAGAGCTTAATAAAAAAACCTATCTTACCGTTGAACTGGGACTGCAGTCCATCCACCCTAAAAGCCTGCAATTTCTTAACCGCAACCACACATACCAACAATTTTTAGACACGTTTAGCAAGCTTAAACAGCGAAACATCGATGTGGTGGTTCATTTGATTGTCGGTATCCCCGGGGAAAGCCCGGCGGATATGCTGCAAACCGTTCAAGAGATGAACCGGATCAAACCGGCCGGTGTAAAATTTCACCTGATGCATGTATTAAAAAATACCAGGCTCTTTGAGATGTACGAGAATTCCAATTCTATTAAATTACCGGAAGAGGAAGAATATGTCGATCTGATCATTTACTTGCTGGAACATCTCGACCCTTCAATCGTTATTCATCGCTTAACCGGCGAAAGGGATAAAGAAATTTTTCACGCCCCCCTGTGGGCACTGGATAAGAACAAAGTGATTCATGCCATACGCTCAAAAATGATAGCCAAAAACACCTCCCAGGGGCGGCGGGTGGACGGCGTCCACTCCCTACTAAGGCCCTGCAGGCCATCCGGAAGACTTCTTAGATAGATTATTGCCATCAGGATTTCCTTACAATTCGGTTCGCTAATCATAATCTACCGGATTTCTCAACGGCTGTTCAGGAAGTCTTCGAGCCTGGATGGTTAAAGAAAAAATTTAAAAAAAACCAAAAAAGTGCTTGACAAAATAATATGACTGGTCTATTATGGGGTGCTTTATGGAGAATGAAAATGGGTAAAAGTAATACAAGTACCAAAGGTGGTACGAAAACAAAAGAGCTTTTGATGCATCGGGGCGCGGAAATCATCCATCGAAAAGGATTTAACCATACCGGCCTCAATGAGATCCTCGAGGCCGCGGGAGTTCCTAAAGGCTCTTTTTATTTCTATTTTAAAAGCAAATTAAAAAATAATCAATCAAAAGGAGATTAAAAAAATGAAAATTTTCAAACATTTACTGGTTAGTGTTTTAGTCCTGGCTTTTGTTGGTTCGCCGGTGACAGTCTTTGCCCAGCAGCAGTCGGAAGACGAACAAAAAATGATGAAACTCTGGATGGAGTACGCCACTCCCGGTGAAAACCACAAGTATCTTGAATACTTTGTCGGTAAGTGGGAAGCATCTGCAAAAATGTGGCAGAAACCCGGCGACGAACCCATGGTCAGCAAAAATGTAGGTAAAACCGAAATGATTTTGGGCGGGCGCTATCTTAAATCATATTATAAAGGAGAAATGATGGGAAAGCCCACTGAAGGTATCGGGCTCACCGGTTATGACAATTTTAAGAAAAAATTCATTTCCATATGGATCGATGACATGGGGACCGGTATTTACATGACCTCGGGTACCCTGGATGAGACCGGCAAAGTCAGGACTGAAACCGGGATCTGGGATGATGTCATGACAGGCGGGAAAAGCAAAGTAAAATTGGTATCAAAAATCATCGATAAGAACAAATATTCGTTCGATATGTACTACACTCAACCTGACGGGAAAGAGTTTAAAACGATGGAAATGATTTTCACCCGGAAGCAGGAGAAATAAGTTTCCGGGTTGCATGTAGGGGTTCGGCCTTATTTTGTGTTCACCCGGAATTCTCGGACAGCCTCCTAAGGGGAGCCATACATTGCCGTGGCAAGTTTTTCATAATGGCGGATGTATTCAGGGGGGGGATTTTGCAGGGAAAGACCCATTTGATACTGCTGGTCTTCGGCATCATCAGGGGGTTCATATGCCCAGCGTACACACCCTTTTATGGGAATCATCTTTTGGTCTATTTTGATTATTACATGAAGAACTTTGTAGGTGGGAAAAACAACATCGGTCTTGATAGACATCCCGCTTTTTGAAATGCTGGTAACCTGTGCGGGGTAACTACCCCGGTCATCTTTTATTAAAATGCGAATATTTTTCTTTATCCGTACTTCTTTTCTAGTTTCCATTTTTATCAACCGTTACTGGGTTTCTATTTTAATACTTATTTATACCACATTTGAGAAAAAAATGCATTACTTTTAAATAAAAAAAGTTAAAAAAAAGAAAAATACCTCCGACAAGTACGCAAGCAGACTTTATTTTATACCGTTAACCTGGTATACTAACGGTAAAATGAACGAGGAAACAGGATGTTAAAGAAAAAGATAAACCGTGTGATTGTGATTGTGTTGGACAGTGTGGGGGCCGGTGCCCTGCCGGATGCAGCGGATTTCGGTGACGAAGGCGCCAATACCCTGGAACATGTGGCCGAACACATGGGAGGTTTAAATCTCCCCCATATGCAGCGGTTGGGTTTAGGAAATATCATTCCCATTAAAGGTGTTCCCCCGGAACCTTCTCCCCTGGCTGCTTACGGCATCATGAACGAAACCTCTAAGGGAAAAGATACCATGGCCGGCCACTGGGAAATGATGGGGCTTATCGTGGATAAACCGTTTCCCCTATTTCCCCATGGATTCCCAAAAGAAATACTGGATAAATTTTATAGAGCCGCCGGGGTAACCCGGGCACTGGGTAATAAAGCAATTTCCGGTACGGTGATTATCGCGAAATTGGGAGAAGAACATATCAAAACCGGGTTTCCCATTGTCTATACCTCTGGCGACAGTGTGTTCCAGGTTGCCGCCCATGAAGAAGTGATACCGCTGGATTCTCTTTATGAAATGTGTGAGCAGGCGCGAAAGGTATGTGATGAATACCGGGTCGGCCGGGTGATTGCCCGGCCCTTTGTGGGTGAAAAAGGAAATTTTACCCGCACCGCCAACCGGAAAGATTTTCCCATGCCCCCCACAGGAGAAACAGCCCTCGATGTGCTGAAAAAAAACAATTTCCCTGTTACCGGTATCGGGAAGATCGAGGATATCTATGCCGGTCAGGGCATTACCCGGGCCATTCATACCAAAAGCAACAACCAGGGCATGGCATGCCTGATCAAGGAATTGTCTATTACCAAAAACGGCTTTATATTTATCAACCTGGTGGATTTTGACATGCTCTACGGCCACCGCAACAATGCCGAAGGGTATGGCAGCGCTTTGGAAGAATTTGACAGGGGCCTGGGGGAATTATTGCCCCGGCTGCGGGAAGATGATCTACTCATTATTACCGCCGACCACGGCTGTAATCCCGCTTTTCCCGGCACCGATCATACCCGCGAGTATGTGCCGCTGCTGGTCTATTCCCAGTCCCTGGCACCCCGTCCCCTGGGTACCCGGGAAACCTTTGCCGATATTGCCGTTACCATGCTGGACCTGTTCGGCATTTCCCATTCCTTCCCGGGGAATAGTTTTTTTACCACGAAGGACACGAAGGGCACGAAGAGATAGAAGAGAAATAAAAAAGGAGATAGGATGATACTTTACGATCAAATCAATGAAGCGGTCGGTTTTATTAAGAGCCGGAGTTCGTTATTACCGGGAGTTGGTGTGGTATTGGGTTCCGGCCTGGGTGAGTTTGCCGAAACCCTTGCTGAGAAAACCGTTATTCCTTATGGACAAATTCCTCACTTTAAAAAGGTCAGTGTGGTCGGTCATGCCGGCCGGCTGGTCATCGGGAAAATCCAGGGTAAACCCGTTGCCGTTATGCAAGGGCGTTATCATTATTATGAAGGGCATGATATCGGTGAAGTAATTTTTCCCATAAGGGTGCTGTGCAGCCTGGGCATTAAAAAACTGCTGCTGACCAATGCCGCGGGCGGCATTAGCCCGATGCTGGTGCCCGGTGATTTGATGATTATCCGCGATCACATCAATATGCTGGGTATCAATCCCTTGAAAGGGGAAAATGACGACCGCTTAGGCCCCCGGTTCCCGGACATGAGCCGGGTGTACGATGAAAGGTTAATAGATATCATTGCCGGCAGTATGCAGTCCATGGGAATGGGGGTAAAAAAAGGGGTTTATCTTGCTTTAAGTGGACCGTCTTACGAAACCCCGGCGGAGATCAAGATGCTTGCGGTATTGGGAGCGGATGCCGTGGGCATGTCTACTGTGCCGGAAGCCATCGCCGCCCGTCACATGGGGGTAACGGTGGCGGGAATTTCTTGTGTCAGCAACCTGGCCGCCGGGATATCCAAAACACCCCTGAGCCACAAAGAGGTCACGGAAACCGCCGACCGGGTAAAAGGCAGTTTTATCAAGCTCCTGGATGAGATTATTCCGCACTTCTGACCTTCAGCATTCAAACGGGTTCTATTGAGAAAAAAAAAGCCCCCCGATCGCTCGGGGGGCTTCTTTATTTTTTATGGCTTAGTGTCTATTATCTACCACCAAAGGTATAGCGGATACCTAACTGCATCTGCCAACGGGACAGTAAGTTGGAAATTGACCAAGGGTCACGTCCTTCTTGCAGGAAATCCAATATGGGTTTTCCTGTTGCCGAATCATAGCCTCTAAAATTGAACACATCAACACCCCGGTAGTAAACGGACTTAAAAAGTCCCCATTCCCTGTTCAGCAAGTTTAAGAAGTTGAGGACGTCAAGCGTGACCTCAAGTTTCCCATCGCCGGCCAAACCGGGAACCGGTATTTGCTGTGTCAATCGCATATCCAGGTTGTGGCGCCATGGGTGACGCCCCGCATTTCTATCGACGACGCTTCCCCTGGCTGCAGCCAATCCCGGGTTTGAGTTGATGTACGCTTGAAGTTCATCCCAGGTGCCTCCTACCAGGATAATTTCATCTTCGGAAGCGGGAACATAAATGGAGTCGTTGTACCTTTGGCCATCTCCGTTGACATCATTGCTGTATTTGTAGTTGAACGGTCTGCCGGATCGGGCGTTGTAAAAAACCGAGAAGGTGGTGGGGGCTTTTTTAAACAGATCCAAAACCAAAGCGCCGCCAAAACCAACCCGGTGACGGACATCCTGGTTGGAATATGCCAGCGGGGGATTGTTTACATCATACCCGCCATAAGTACTGTATTTCCAACTGGACAATGCCTGGGAACTGGTGTTACTGTTAATGTCCTTGGATACGCCATAGGTATACATGGCATTAAGCCATGAACCGGTTCTAAACCGTTTCTGGACCTGGCCGCTAAGGCTGTATGAATAGCCTTTGTTGGTATTGGTCATATACGTCACATTATAATAATCAAAGGTAGTTCTACCGCCGAAGTAGGTGGGGCGACCATCAAGGGGGTGTGTTCCTGTCTGGATCAAATTTATATTTTGAAAATGGACTTCATTTATATTTTTGGTATAAACACCTTCAATCGTGGCGGTAAATCCATTGGGAAACTCATGATCAAATGCAAGGCTGGTTCTCAAAACTTGCGGATATTTATAATTTTTATCGATCAAGTTGATTTCATTGGTACCGGAGCTCAAATTGGTTTCCTGGCTGTCCGGGTCCGGGTTAAAGGTCGGTACAAAGGGGCTCCAGTATCCTGCACTGAGACGGGCAAATTCAATCCCGGTATTGGCATATTGATTGGAAATCCACACATAAGGGGTTCTTCCGGAAAAAAGCCCGACACCGCCGCGAATCTGGGTACTACGGTTCCCGCTAACATCATAGTTAAAGCCGAATCGCGGTGAAATATTCCATTTTCCACTTGGCGTTTCATCGGTTCTTTTCCCATCAAACAGCGCTTCTACATCAGGATTACGGCTGGGTTTATCAGGAATAAATGTCACGTCGGCCCTGACGCCGAAGGTCAGGGTCAGATTGGGGTTAACTGTCCAGGTATCTCCCGCATAAAACGCAAGCTGCGCCACATTAAAAGAGGGGGCAAAACTTGCATTACCCGGGACAATTGAATAGATATAGGAATAGTAACTGGCAGTACCGGCTTCGAAGTCATCCAGGCTGTCGAATTCATAAAAACCGAAATTATCGGCGATGAAGAGGTTTCTAAATTTGAAAAATTCATTGTGAGTTCCAATAACAAACTGATGGTTTCCTGAAACGATGGTTAGATTATCCGTGATCTCAATTAAATCCTGGTCCAGGTCGTTGGCGGTGGAATAACGTTCGGTACCCGCAAGAAACGTTGTACCGGAATCAGTTTGGACTTCAACCCCGGGGAACCGACTGGGGCCGGCCCGGTCGTCGCGAATCGTGGTGTAATTCACAATTAACTCATTGAACATATTGCTGTTTAACGTACTGGACAGTTGCAAAACCGTTGAATGGGTTACGTTTTCATAATTTACCATGTTGTCATCAAGCTCGAAATTGAATCCGTTTCGACTCAGGCTTTCCCTGTTGGCATCGATAAAATTATGACGCAGGCTTAACCTGTGATTGGCATTGATATTCCAGTCCAGGCGCGCAAAAATTTTGTTACTGTCCTGGTTAGCTGTAAAGATATCCAGTGATCCCGGGTTATAACCATAGTTGTTATTTAGAATGCTTAAAAAGCGTTCCCCGGCGGCCCTCTGGGCACCATCCAACACATAACTTACCGGTGAATTTCTTTTTACTATTTCACCGGATACAAAGAAAAATACTTTGTCCTCTTTAAGGGGACCACCCAAACGGATACCAAAAGTGGATTCATCAAATTCATCGTATTTTTCGTCATAAAAACCGGTTCCGATGAAACTCTGATTCCTGCCGTAGAAATAAGCAGAACCTGAGAAATTATTGGCACCGCTTTTGGTAATCGCATTTAGTCCGCCGCCGGTAAAGCCGCCGTGACGGACATCATAAGGTGCTACCATTAGTTGAAATTCTTGAACCGCATCAAGGCTGATGGGTGTGGAATTGGTATATCCACCCGGGGTTCCTAAAGAATTCAGACCGAACAGATCATTGTTAACGGCGCCGTCAATCTGGACATTGTTATAACGGTTGTTTCGACCGCCAACTGAAAAAGACCGATCCGAATACTGGTCGGCCACCATTACCTGTGGAGACATACGAGCAAAATCTGAAAAGTTCCTTTCAATTGTCGGTATGGAAGCGATAGCGTCCGCGTCAACATTTTGCCCGGCCCCACTGCGTTCAGGATTAATGATGGGATTGGTCGCAGTAACAACTATTTCTCCCGCATCCACCGTAGCTAACTGGAGTGTGAAATCCACATGCTTGGTTTCACCCAATTTCACCGTAAGGTTAGCCTTCGTCTCGGTTTGGAAACTTTCAAAGCTGGCGGTAACGGTGTAAGGCCCACCGGCCCTTACCGAAGGGGCGGAAAATCTGCCGTTGGGTCTTGTCAACACAACAGTTCGCGTGTTGGTAGGTACATGGAGAATGGTTATCTCTGCACCCAGCACGGGATTGCCGTCCACATCAACTACTTTGCCAGCAAAGGCACCGGTGGTAACTCCCTGTGCCACTATCATTGCCGGCAGCAGCAGCACAAGCACTAACGTAATCGTGATACTTCTTGCCATTTAAGTTTTCCTCCTGTTAAAGTTTTAAATTTTATTATTATTAATGGACGAATTCGTCCTGTTTTACCCTTATTGATCATTGGTCATCTGTTATTTGTTTATAGTCATTGGACAATTTTTTTTTAAAAAAACACACATCTTATTTCTCATTTCAGCCGACTCATTTTTTGAAAATTAATTATAGCATAAATTGTAGAATAAAGAATTACTTTTAGAAAAAAATTTAAAAAAGTTTTCCAGTCTGAAATATATGTCGGACGGATTGTATAATGTGGTTTCGCGTGTCTCAAAAAATTTAAATTTTTAAAGGAATCTTTGACCTCGAGGTTTGCATGAAAATTGAAGGTGTTATCCTGGCGGCGGGTTTTTCCAGCCGTGCGGGGGTGTTCAAAATGGAACTCCCTTTCGGTGAAAACAAACTGCTCCAACAGGTGATCGAAGAAATGAGACACACCTGTTCCCGGGTTATTATCGTGGGGGGCTTTAAAATTGAACGGATTATAAAAATGGCAAAAACCTACCCGGGGGTCCAGGTGGTGTTGAATAAAAATTATGAAAAAGGCATGTTCAGCTCCGTACAAGAAGGTGTCCGCCATGTCCGGGACGACGTTTTTTTTATTATACCCGGGGATCACCCCTTGATCACAACAGGTATCTACCGGCAATTAATCGACGGGCTTATGTCGGCAGGTCCGGGATACGATATTGCCGTGCCGGTGTTCAAAGATAGAAAAGGACACCCCGTCCTGTTAAGAAAAAAAATGGCGGAAGAATTACTGCGGGAACCGGCAGATTCAAACCTTAAAAAATTTATCAATCGAAAGGGTTTTGTACCGGTAAATGTAAACAGCGACTCTATTCTGAAAGATGTAGATACTATGCAAGATTACAACGCTGCAATGGGAAGCTATAGCAAAAACGTTTGATAAACCTCTAATAAAAAGTTTTGTGGATGTTTCACGGTGCAGGGGGCAGTTTTTCAAAAGAGCCCCCTGCCCGCCGGAGGCA
>Ga0114923_10003095_pt1 | contig 11229 bp, 12 predicted proteins | sample SumtaG_FD_89578 | JGI IMG/M metagenome (GOLD analysis project Ga0114923, IMG submission 89578) | Deep subsurface microbial communities from Indian Ocean to uncover new lineages of life (NeLLi) - Sumatra_00157 metaG | ecosystem: Environmental > Aquatic > Marine > Oceanic > Sediment | place: near...
CGTATCCTTGCCCCCATCTCGTTTGCCACGACATTGGCCAGCGTTGTTTTGCCAAGGCCGGGCGGGCCGTAAAACAAAATATGCTCTAACGGCTCAGACCTCTGCTTGGCCGCCGTTATGGCGATTGCGAGCTTTTCCCTGACGTTGTGCTGGCCTACACATTCGTCCAGGAACTTCGGCCGAAGTGAGACGTTAAAACTCTCTTCCGCCTCGTTCAAAGATTGTCTACTTATGATTCTGCTTATCGCCATAATACCAAAACTAAAAACTCAAAGTGCAAAGTTAAAAACCATAATTCAAAACTTAAAACTTCTGAATTTTACGTTGTAGTTTTGCATTTTGCATTTTACACTTCCACTCCCTGTTTTAATCGATATACCAAAGGCACAAGCGCCTCAGCCGAATTTATATCGGGATGCTTCTGACAGGCCAGCTCAACCAGCTCTATCGCCTCAGTCCTTTTTTCACCCCAGGCGATAAGAATCTCCAGTGCTTCGATCTGGAACGGCTTGAATCTGGCCTCCATTAATCTGGCTGGTTCGGCCCCAACTGCGAAGGACTGCAGCTTGCCTTTTAGCTCAGCAATAATTTGCTGGGCCATCCTTCTGCCCACCGAGGGCAGTGACATCAATGTCTTGTCATCGGCGTTTTCTATCGCCGCCGCTATGGTAGCTATCGGAACGCTCAGCGACCGCAATCCCTTTTTTATACCTATCCCTTTGACGCTGATATATTTGGTGAAAAAATCCCTCTCACCTGCATTCAAAAAACCAATCATCCTCGGTATCAGGTTTCCACCGCCAGGCGTGCCCTCATAATATTCCATAGTGCAAAGAGTAATATCCGAGCCGACCTTGTCCGATAGAGCACTTACACAATAGCTGGCCAACATCACTTCATAGCCGACCGGGCCGACCTGCACAAGGGCACTGTCGGTATCAAGCTTAACAAGTTTTCCCTCAATTCGGGCTATCATAGTTTGTTGCCGGTTACTGCAGCAAGACTTTCCCTCGAATTTGCACAGCACAGCGCCGCGGCTACGGCATCGGCCACATCGTTCGGCTCCGGCAGCGTGGGCAAAGACAAAATCGTTTGAATAGTCCTTTGCACTTGTTGCTTCGACGCCCTGCCGTTGCCGGTAATCGACTTTTTTATACGCGTCGCACTAAAGCTTCTGACCTTCATTGCCGCCTCGGCACACTTCTGTAATATAACACCTCTTGCGTGTCCCATCAATATCGCCGTCTTTGGATGCGTATAGTGCGAGTATAATTCTTCAACCGCCACAATCTCAGGCCTGAACTTTTTTAACAGTGACTCTATGTCCTCAGCAATCTGGTTCAACTTCGCTTCTATGGCCGAGCCACCTGCAGTACGAAGTACGCCCGCTTCAATCAGCTTCTCCCTGTCTTCGCCCGCTTCTAAACAAGCATATCCGCAGAGCTGTAAACCCGGGTCGATACCGAGTATCCTCATTTCCATCTCCATTCAGTCCCATCGGGCTTATCTTCCAGAACAATGCCAAATCCCTCCAGGTTCGCACGGGTAGTGTCCGCCGCCGCAAAATCCTTTCGAACACGAGCATCACCTCTATGCTCTATGCATAATTTGACCAATTTATCAATCAGTTTATCATCAGCCCCGCCGGTTTCCGGATACTCCTCTTTTACAATACCCAGACAATCGCCGCCCAGCCGGTCAAACAGAACATCGAATGCATTAAGCGTTTCTGCAGTCACACTTGCCTCCTCAAGCAATTTGTTTGCCCGCCGAACCAGCTCAAAGATAACCGACAATGCGATAGAAGTATTCAAATCATCGTTCATTGCGGCTTCGAATTTCTCTCTCAACAGTGTCAGTTCCTCTATTACTTTATTATCGAGCTGTCCTTTAGCCGCCTGGCTCATCCTTTTTCGCACTGCTTTAACCGTCTCGGTTATTCTTTCGTAACCGCTCTGCGCCGCAAACAGGGCGGCATCTGAAAAGTCCAAGGGACTCTTATAATGGCTATTCAAAATCAACTGTCTTACCGCCAGCTGGTCATAGCCTTTGGTCAATCTTTCATGAGCACCTGAAAACGCTTGTTTCAGCGTGATAAAATTATTCAAACTCTTGCCCATCTTCTGACCGTCAACTGTGACCATATTGTTATGCAGCCAGTATCGAACGAACTGCACATCGTTGGCCGCCTCCGACTGGGCAATTTCACACTCGTGATGCGGGAACTGGTTTTCCAGTCCGCCGCCGTGAATGTCGATGGTCTTGCCCAGATATTTCATACTCATTACCGAGCATTCCAGATGCCAGCCGGGGAAACCGGGCCCCCACGGACTCGGCCACTGCATAATATGGTTCGGCTCAGCTTTCTTCCAGAGCGCAAAATCAACCGGGTTCTTCTTGTCCGGCGAAACCTCCACACGAGCACCGGCTAACATCTCTTCGACATTTCTGCCGGAAAGTTTCCCGTAGTCCGCGAATTTGGACACATCGAAATATACCGAGCCGTTGACCTCGTAAGCATAGCCTTTTTTCAGAAGTGTCGTTACCAGCCCTATCTGTTCGAGTATATGGCCACTGGCTCGCGGGCTAATATCCGGCCGAACGCAGTTTAACCTGTCCATATCCTCAAAGTAACTGCGAGTATAGTACTCGGCCAGCGACATCGGATGCTTCCTCTCTTTTTTTGCCGCTTCGGCAACCTTGTCCTCACCTTCATCCGCATCGTCGGTCAGATGGCCCACGTCCGTTATATTCTGCACATAGGTAACACTGTATCCCAGATAGCGAAGATACCTGACCAGGACATCAAAACTTACATAGCTTTTCGCATGCCCCAGATGTGCGTGCCCATATACGGTCGGCCCGCAGACATATACCCCGACCTTGTCTTCTTTCAACGGCTCGAATTCCTCTTTCCTTCTCGTCAAACTGTTATAAAGATTCAATCCCATTTTTAAACTCGTTTTGACAGTTGATTTACGCTAAATGGCCAACACCGTTCTTGCTTGTTGAATTAGTATACAATTATGCTCGTATTTTGCAATTACCTAATAATCCTATATTTAAATCTTTGTTTTCATAGCGAGATTCCAATCAATTCTGCAGGCCGAAGCGAAACGATAATCCTGAGTCCGCCAAAGGCGGATGAAGGAGCTGGGTCGCGTAAGCTTAATTTCGACCATTTACGCAGGTAGTTGTGCAGAAAAATCGAGGTTTTTGAAAACTTTTTAAGTCGTTTCTGCACGGGCGCTTACGCTACCGGCTCTGTTTAAAAAACGCATCGTTTTCGCATCAAATCCGCAGGTCCATCCAATTATGGAGCCCAGTTCCCTCCGCTCGGCTTCGCCTCAGGATGACAGCAAGAATTAGTCAGTTTGAGTAAATAGACAATAATAAATTAATGGGGCCAATTCGCGTGTTTGAATTTTCCAGAAACACGGATAAAATAATAAATGGAAAAACGCGGGCGTGCTTCAACTTATACTTTCTTCGGTCGTCGCAGCAGGACTCTCAACGTGAAAACTCTCTACAGTAGAAACTTTGGTTTCCTCGAGCGGGCGGCGGACGCTCGACGGAGCAACGCCGGTCCTAAGAGCTGCCATTATACCTACGGCTTCAAAATAGTTCTCAACAATAAAAAGCTTGCCTCGGGCAAAGGGGAGTTCTTCAAGGTCATTCTTCATGCGGTTGCTGTTCTCGCGCACGGCGATTACCGGTATGCCTTGTTCCAGCGCGGCAAGCGTTGGTAATCCGACACAACCATCCGGTATGACCAAACACGAAACGTCCGCAGCAGTCAATACTCCCGGATGTGTGAAAACCATTTTGTCGGTTATGATTCGAGGGCTTTGATGAAGTCCTTTCAAGACGCAGTGAAGAAAACACATCGATACAGTTTCGGCCGACATTCGCGGGTCAACTATACCCACATCAAGATTCGCAATCTCCATGGATTCAAACATAGGCGCATGTGCCGCTGGAACACCGAACAACACACTTACAGCATGAGTCAGCATCGCCTCAACCCCTCCCCATGGATTAACCATCTCCCCACGCCGTTCGAAGTACTCCGTATGAAACTCCATCGGAACATCTATCACCGATGCCAGAGCTATGGCATCGAACTCGGACCTGTATCGCACTAACACTTCACACAGCCGCTTCAAACCGTCAACACGTCCTACCGCACAACCCGAACTCGAATATCTCGTTCGCATCTTAATCGGCGGGTCAACCTCTACAACTAAAGGACAGTCCAGCCCCAGCGAGGCACGAGCGGCAGAAGCCGCGTTGATGGTACGCCCCGAAATTCGCTTTTCCTTGTGCTTGTCAATCACCAGTATCACACGATTTGCCCGGACTTTTTGCAAGCCAACCGTACCCATCAATAGTTGTGCAAGAACGCTTCCTTCAACATATAAGCCATTTTCAGGCAGCTCATTTATATCAGAGGCATTTACTACATTCGGATGAGTTATCAGCGTGTCGCACACCCCGGCCAACAATCTTGCCGCAGGCGCGGCGTCACCCGAATGCCCCCCTATTTCCGCACCAACCCCAGTCGGTACTACCATTACCGCATTGAACTTCTCGGTGTTTTCAACTCCCCTCGGCACAAAGTCAAAAATAGACGTTGCCTGCGCAACACTACCATCGTCCATCCCCGCGAGGACACCTAATTCGCAGTGGTATCCTCTGTTATCGCTCTGCGTCACTGCAAATCTTATAGGGATTCCGTTAGTAGGAAGATACTCACCGACAGCTTGTCCGAAATATGGCAGCAAAGAAGTGTTTCCCTCCCTCGGTGCTATATCGATCTCTTGCTCAATCAATAGCATTCTAAACCCTTTCAATAAAGTGCGTCCTGCACCCATTCGCCCCAAACCACTCTTTGGTTAGCTCCTCTGCAACTTTCCTCTCAAACGGCTTGCACGTGAATATATTCACATATACGGTGCCTAATATGTCTAAAGTATGAACAACAATCGTGCTTGTGAGGATAAACTGAACAGCCGAAGTTCCCTTTGTATGCGGCGAAGTCTGCTTTTCTTCTTCCGGCAGCCCCACATCGTCCCAGAAGTACAATTCGCATCTCTTCATATCAATGGCCTTGCAGACTTCTTCAAAATAGTTGTCCAAACTCGTTCTGTTGAACTTCGACGCATCACAGCCGTGCAAATCCATTATCAACTCATATCCGTAAGGTTTTTTTGATTCATTCATAATCCGCCCTCGCTAATACAGCCAATAAATTCATTAACGCCCGCAGAATTGTACGATTTCCCGCTTCCCCGGCAAGCAAAAAACACCCCCCAAAAAAAAATATTTGGCGGTTCTCACTCACGCCACTGATTTAGCCCTGCCCCCTCCTGTCTTCTGCCCTGATAAAAATCACAGTGTTCTTTTCTTCTTCTTTTTCAAAAGGACGATGGCCGTAGCAGCCATTGCCTCGCCGGTTCCTACGTCGCCGAGCCCCTCGTTAGTTTTCGCCTTGACGTTCACGGCAGTAAAATCAATCCCCAAAAGCCCTGCAACGCACCTTTTCATTTGTCCTTTGACCGGCTCAAGTTTCGGTTGTTCCGTGTGTATTATCAAATCAATATTGACTACTTCCCAGTGTTTTTTTTCGAGCTTCTCCTTTACAATATACAAAAGCTCTTTGCTGTCTGCATCCTTCCACCGCGGCTGCGTATCAGGAAACAATGTTCCTATGTCTCCCATTGCGCTTGCGCCAAGCAGGGCGTCGATAACCGCGTGCAAACCCACATCGCCATCGCTGTGGCCGGCCAACCCAGCCGGGTACGGCACATAAACCCCGCAGAGCATCAGTTTCCTGCCCTCAACTATCCTATGGATATCGGTGCCGATACCGGTGCGATACTCGCCGTTACGCTGCTCAATCACAATATCCCCTTCGTGCTGGGGACATCCGTCCCGACAATGCTGACGGCTGAACCCAGCGACTTACCCAATCCCTTGAAAATCGCTTCAGCAATATGATGGCTGTTTGTGCCGTACGGCACGTTTATATGCAGATTAAACCTGCCGTTATTCGCGAAGCTCCGCAGCATCTCCTCCAGGCACTCGACGTCGAAATCGCCAATCTTATCCGTTCCGTACTCGACATTATACACAAAGTTCGCTCTACCCGACAAATCAACAGATACATTTGCCAGAGCATCCTCCATCGGCACGGAACTATAGCCGTACCTGGTAATACCTTTTTTATCGCCAAGAGCTTTCAGCAAACATTCGCCGAGGCATATCGCGATATCTTCGACCGTATGGTGCGCATCGACATTCAAATCGCCCTTGGCTTTTACTACCAGGTCGATTTTGCTGTGCTTGCTCAAGTGTGTGAACATATGGTCTAAAAAGCCGATGCCGGTGTCAATCTCATATTTGCCGACGCCATCGAGATTAAGCTCCAGGGAGACGTCAGTTTCTTTTGTTTGCCTGTGAACTTTAGCAATCCTCTCTTCCATGAAAATATCCTTAATGGTTAAATGGTTAAATACTCAGCACTGCCCAATTGACCGCTCGTCACTGCGATAGGATTTCTTTCAAAGCCAGAATAAGTTTATCATTTTGTTCGCCCGTTCCGACAGTTATCCTCAACTTATCACTTAGCCCGGGCAGGTCGAAATATCTCACATAAATATTGCGCTGAACCAGTCTATCATAAATTTCACTCGCTTTGCAATCTTTGCTCTCTGCAAGAACAAAATTCGCGCAGCTTTCCGGCACTTTGAACTTCAAAGCACGCAGTTGTGCGACCAATAAGTCGCGGTCTTTCTTCACTTTTTCGGTTGTTTGGCTGAAATACTTTTGGTCTTTTATCGCCGCAGTGGCCACGGCAACAGCGACGGCATTAACATTGTAGGAATCTTTGACCTTCATCAGGCCTGCTATTAAATCACCCTGGGCAATCGCGTATCCAAACCGCATTCCCGCAAGGCAATACCCTTTGCTCATCGAGCGAAGTATAATCATATTATCAAAATCTTTAACCAACGCTGCGCAATTGTCCTCCGCGAAATCCACATAAGCCTCATCAATCAGCAGTACACCCGATAGCTCATCGGCTAACGAAGCCAGCTCACCAACACTTACAAAGCTGCCGCTCGGTGCGTTTGGATTGCAAACGATAGTCAAAGCCGCATTGGTTTTTGTTAATTTGACCGGCAGATTAAATTCGCTGTCAAATGGAACTTCAACTGCCTCGCAATCCTGCAATTTGGCCAGTACCGGATAAAGCGAATACGTCGGGACGGGATATGCAACGGGCCGCTTTTCGTCACAGAAAGCACGAAAAGCGATAGTCAGCAAATCGTCTCCGCCGTTGCAGCACATAATATTCTCGGGGCGCACGCCATTAACCTCCGCCGCCGCCTGCCGAAATTCATCTCCAATAGGGTCGGGGTATCGCCGAAGCTGCTCCGCGTTTATTTCTGCCAGCGTTTTCATTACCGAAGGCGAGGGCAGATACGGATTCTCATTGGTGTTCAGCTTCAACACGTCTGTTTGCCGAGGCTGAAAGCCAGGCTCATAACCTTTTACTTTTTCAATATTTTCCCGAAAATAACCCATTATTTGCCCGTATTTCGTATCGCGTGATGCGTATTGCGTACAATAGATTTTTTTAGCCCCGCATTTTACGCAGGCTTATTTTCTCAAGATTATACGGATATTTGGTCAGAAGTGAAAGAACGATTTTGCGATTTTCCCCTCATTGCGAGGCCGACAGGCCGAAGCAATCTACTCGCGATTTGTTAATAATAAAGGGATTTTTACTCGTCCCAAATTTTTCCCACAACCGGGATGAGTCTCATGATTTTAGCAAGTAAATACTTGATTCTTTCTTTTCTGGCTTTCTGCGCTATTTCCCGCAGCCTCGAAATGAGCCGGCGTGCCGGTCCTAAAAGTTCTATTTCCTTGAGACGAGCCTCGGAGGCGTTCTCTTCTCTCAAATCCTCGACCAGCTTCGCACCACTCAATAGCTTCTCGCATTCAGCCTTGATGTCTTTCCCCAACTCCGGCGCATCCTTTAGCAAGACGTCCACCGCTTTGTCAACCTGACTTTCAAAAGCTACACGAAGAGCAAGCCAGCATCCGAGATCCCTAAGACGCTCGTTCATCACGTGTGTTCGCCACTTGGCCAGCGCGCCAGCAGCTTGTTCGATTGCTTCTATTTTGTCTTCCATTAGCTTCATACATTTCTCCAAGAAAAACAAAACTTGTAATGAGAGTAGTAATCTCACTGGTTACTAAGTAATAAGGCGCACCGGGGCCCAAATGTCAGCGCAAGTTCAAATTTTTTTTGGAGAAAAAGTCATTGTTGTTCGTTTTTGGACACCAATTTGCGTAAAAATCCTTGGTTTGTAGCATTGAAAAGTATAGAATTTTATTGAGTTTCGGGCCAAACACGGCAGGGAGAGCCTTGGCAACTGTGTCTATCTGACATGCGTGGCTCTTTAGTGGACAAAATGAGTGGTGCCAATTTTTAGTGCACCGGCAAACATCAACAATTTCGAGGGTAGAGAAATGAAAACAAAAAGGTGCGCGATGCCGGCCTTTGTCCTGCTTGCTTCTGCTCTAACTACTTGCCTTGCAGAACGAGCCATTCCTAAAACACATCAACTTAAAAAAAAGGACAAAACTGACGCACCATTTCAGTTGCCCAAGTGGTTTCGGGATATGGAGCAGTGGTTGCACTCTGGCAACGAGTTGAGTAATGACCAAGTCACGGCTTTCTTAGGGCTGTATTCAGATTACGCGGTAGAAGAACGTGACGGTCTGAAAGGCCTGCATCTGAAAGGCCTGCCTGGCGTGGCCGTTATGATTGGGCCTCTGCAACCAGAGGCAGAAAAGCACGGTTTGACAGAAGAGGCGATCCAGACCACCGCAGAATTGCGACTTCGCCGGCATGGTATTAGAGTAAATCCTAGCCGTCTGGTTCTCCATATAATCGTTAACGTAATCGTAGATGAGGAGTTTGGTTGTACCGCAGTCAACGTGCTAGTAGAGTTTCTACGACCGGCGGTGTTACTTTTCAACCCGAAAATACAAACCAGTGCTGCAACATGGTCAAAAAGTATTCTCACGCTGGCTCCATTAGATGAAATCACAGGTGTTATGATAGGTGTCCAGACCCTTGTCGATGAATTTATCAACGACTACCTGGCAGCTAATCCAACAGAACAATCGGCAGGGGAAAAAGACAACAAGCCAAAAGATGACTAAGCCAGCCACGCTTTTGCTGCTCGGCTTGCCCCGTTAGAAATGAGGTCCCGGACTGCGTGGGGATTTCTAACGGGGCTTCGCCCGCCTTCGGCGGACTGGGAATGACAATCTACGACGAAATAAAACCTGCGGTAAAACCGCAGGCTAAATATTTTTGAATTTCTCTGTGGCAAAACCTACTTCTGGCAGTAGTCTATAAGGCGGGCAATTTCGCTGCGCAGGTCCTTGCGGGGCACAATCATATCCACAAAGCCGTGCTTGAGCATAAACTCAGCCGTTTGAAACCCTTCCGGCAGCTCCACCTTTATTGTTTCAGCAATCGTGCGCGGCCCGGCAAAGCCGATAAGCGCTCCGGGTTCCGCTATTAAACAATCGCCCAGCATTGCAAAACTCGCTGTCACCCCGCCGGTAGTCGGGTCGGTCAAAACGCAAATATAAAGTCCGCCATCCTCGTCGAATTTCGCCAACACAGCGGAAGTCTTGGCCATCTGTCCTAATGACACCACGCCCTCGTGCATTCTCGCTCCGCCGGAGCAGCTAACCGCCACCAAAGGCAGTTTCTCGGCCATCGCTTTATCAACCGCCGCACAAAGCTTTTCACCGACTACAGAACCCATAGAGCCCATGAGGAAATTCGGCTCCATCACCGCCAAGATGACCGGCCTGCCCTTGATAAAGGCCTTACCGATTAGCATGGCCTCCTTCGTACCGGACTTTTTCTCGTCGGCTTTGAGACGCTGCTTATAAGTGGTTTCTCTGAACTTAAAGCCCAGCGGGTCATCAGTGGTCAAATCGCCAAGGACCTGCTGAAAAGAATCTTCGTCGGCCAGATACTTAATTCGAGTCGCTGCCTCAATGCGAAAATGATGATTGCATTTCGGACAGACATTAAGGTTCTTCTCGACAGTGCTTTTGTAAAGCATATGCTCGCAGGCCGGGCACAGCATCCACAGCCCATCAGGCATTTCTTTACGGGGCTTTAATGAAAAACCATTCCACTTCGATTTTACTTCTTTAGCCATGTAAATCCTTACTTAGCCCAGCACTCTTTGAAGTGCCTAAAGTTTGAAGTATCTAAAATTCAGTAAACCATATTCTTACAACTTTAGCTCACTTTAGGCACTTGACAACCAAGAAGGGATTTTACCAAAAAAGAACAGAAATGGCTATAAAAATTACTTCGCAGCTTCTCGAATAGCGTTTATTGCAGCAATACGGTCGGATTTTGAAAATATTGCGTTACCCGCTACAATGGTATCAGCACCGTAGGAGACTACTGTTGGCGCGGTCTGAGGGTCTATCCCGCCATCGACTTCGATGCGAATATCAGGGCCGAGGATTTCTCTGACCCTGACAATCTTTTTTGCCGCCTCCGGCATAAACTCCTGCGCACCAAAGCCCGGCGAACCGTCATTACCAGAACCATATCGCAAAGCGGCGCAACGGCCTCTATCCGCTCAACCGGGGTCTCCGGATTCAGGCATATCCCGGCACTGCACCCAAGCTTGTGCAATTTTTCGATAAGCCTCTGAGGCTCATCACCGACTTCAATATGAAATGTTATATGGTCAGTGCCGGCTTCAACAAAACGCTCGGCATACTTGGCCGGCTCACTTATCATCAGATGAGTATCGAAAACAAGGCTGCTTACCTTGCGAAGCTTGGCAATCACCGGCGGGCCAATCGTAATATTCGGCACGAAGTGACCATCCATAACGTCAAGATGCACCATATTTACCCCAGCCGACTCAATCCCAGCTATCTCGTCGGCCAGCCTGGCAAAATCAGCACTCAGTATCGACGGTGCAATCTCAATTGTCCCTGTTTTCGGCAGCTTCATTTCCAAGTCCGTGTCAGTCAGTGCTATAGTCCGTGTCAATCCGTGTCTTTTTCATCGAGGATTTCAAGACACTGGAATTTCTTGCCTTCCAAGAATTCAAGTGAAGCTCCTCCACCGGTGGAAATATGGCTTATTTTATCTTCAAG
>Ga0114923_10003096_pt1 | contig 11229 bp, 14 predicted proteins | sample SumtaG_FD_89578 | JGI IMG/M metagenome (GOLD analysis project Ga0114923, IMG submission 89578) | Deep subsurface microbial communities from Indian Ocean to uncover new lineages of life (NeLLi) - Sumatra_00157 metaG | ecosystem: Environmental > Aquatic > Marine > Oceanic > Sediment | place: near...
AGTTCTGGCTTTAAAAACCTAAAAGTTCTGGCTACTCTTCTAACAAAATACCTCAGCATTGCTTCGGTAACCCTATAATCAGCAATTACTCCGTCTTTTAACGGCCTATAAATCCTAATAGTATCAGGCGTTCTGCCAGTCATTTCTTTTGCCTCTTGACCTACAGCCAGAATTTTATTTTCAGCAAGACTAACTGCTACTACTGAAGGCTCAGTCAAAACCACTCCTTTTTTAGGAGTAAAAACCACTGAATTGCACGTTCCTAAATCAATGCCAATTTTTTTAATAAACATAATTTTATTACTTTTGAATTCTTCTCTTTATATCTGCTCCTAATTTCTGGAGACGCTCTTCTATCTTTTCATATCCCCTATCAATCTGATAAATATTATGAATAACAGTTGTTCCTTTTGCAATAAGTCCGGCAATAATCATTGCTGCCCCAGCCCTAAGATCTGAACTAGGTATCTCAACTCCCTGAAGCTGGTTTGGACCATAAACAATAGCTCTATGAGGATCACAGAATATGATGTCAGCTCCCATTTTATTCAATTCGTTGAGATATCTTAATCTGCCGTTAAATAAAGGATCATGTATCATTGTAGGACCTTTTGTTTGAGTTGCCAATACGCCTAATTCTGGCTGCAAATCAGAATGAATGCTAGGATATGGTAAACTCTGAATTTTATCAATTTTAAGCTTTTTTGAGGGTAAAACTCTAATAGTTTTTGAATCTATAATTTTAAAATTAGCTCCAAAATCTTTTAATCTTTTTAAAAATAAATCAAGAAATGACAGCTCAACGTTTTTAATTGTTACTCGCCCTTTTGTTGCCAAGGTTGCAATAATAAAGGTACCTGCTTCAATGGGATCATACATTATAGAGTGTTTAAATCCTTTTAATCTTTTCCTCCCAAAGATTTCTAATTCTCTAACTCTTGGATTTTTAACTTCAACGCCCATTTTTTCAAGAACTTTGATCAAATCCTGAACTTGATAATCCTGATCAGCTATTTTAATAACAGTTTTTTTAGAATTAACGGCAGCAAACAAAAGCATATTCTCCGTTGCTGTAACACTAATCTCTTTAAGAATAATCTCCAAGGATTTATCTTGTTTCTTCTTTTCAAAACGATAAAATTTACCTTCTTGAGAAATTTTAACGCCTGCCTGCTTAAAAGCATCTAAATGAGCATCAATAGACCTTGCTCCGATAATACATCCACCAGGAGCAGGAATTTTTACTTTATTAAAACGACCTACCAATCCCCCTAAAAGCAAAACAGATCCCCTGAAACATCCGACAAGGTTAAAAGGAATCTTTGAAGGTCTGACTTTTGAAGAGTTTATCTCAATCTTCCTTTTCCCTGTCCAGGAAATTTCAGCTCCCATTTTTTCAAGGATTTTTATCATTTTAAAAACATCCTCAATCAAAGGAATATTATCAATAACACAAGTTTCTTTAGTTAAAAGAGAAGCTATTAATATAGGGAAAGTAGCATTTTTTGCTCCCCTTATTTCAACTTCTCCTTTTAAAGGATTCCCACCTTGAATAGTAAACTTCTCTTCCATATTCTTATATTAATCCAAATTCCCAAACTTGGCAAGAGGGATAAATTAAGGTAAGATTAAAAAACATTTATGACTTATAGAACTAGAACTATCTTATTTCTATCCCTATTGGTTCTGTTTTTAATTGTTGCAACTTTAACTGTTTTCTATTCTCTTGGCTGGCGTTTTGATTGGAAAACAAAAAAAATCACCCAGCCAGGAATTTTCTATTTCAAGGTTTGGCCCAAAAGCGTCCAGATTTATCTTGATAATGAATTAAAAGAGAAGACTGACTTTTTCTTTGGCTCAACGCTTGTTGAAAATCTTTTATCTGGAGAATATAAGGTAGAAATTAAAAAGGAAGGATTTCATACGTGGGAAAAAACATTGGAAATAAGAAAAAGAAAAGTTACTGAAGCAAAGAATATTATCTTAATCCCAGAAAACCCAAACTTCACAATAATAACAAATGAAGTAAATGATTTTTTCTTTTCTCCAGATGAAAAAAAAATAATCTTGAAAAGCCCTGACTGGTCTTTAAAGCTTTTTGAAATAGATAATAATGTCAAAAGCCATCTAATCGATGAAGGCGATATTTCTAAAAGTGAAGTTCAGTTATTTGATTTAAAGTTTTCTCATGATTCAAGCAAGGTTTTATTAGAATTGGGGTTTAAAGAAAAAGTTAGTTATTATCTTTTAGATATAGACAAATCTCCCGCAGTATTATCCTCCCTTGATTTTTTAGATTCGCCTGAAAAGCTTTATTTCCTTCCGAAAGATTCTCAGAAGTTACTTGCATTAAAAGAAAAAAAGATAAGCGAAGTAAATTTATCTACAAAAGAAATCTCATCCCCCATTTTAGAAAATATTAACACTCTTACAATCTTCCATAATGATATTTATTATCTTGATGACTCAGGCTTTATTTTTAAAAACAACCTTTCTTTCAACCAAGAAGAAAAGTTAAACATAATTCCTTTTTCCATAAAAGAAAAAGCAAGATATGAAATTACAGTTTTTAACTCTTATCTTTCTCTCCAAGAAAACGATGCTCTATATATCTTTGACAGAGACAAAAAATCCTTTGAAAAATTCTTTGAATTAATTAAAGATTTCAAGTTCTCTTATAATCCCCAAAAAATAGCGTATTTTAATAATTATGAAATCTGGGTTTTGTTCTTAGAAAAGAAATATGAACAGCCTCAAAAAGAGGCCAAAGAAAAACTATTTATAACTCGCTTTTCAGAGAAAATTGATGATCTTTTCTGGTATACAAACCATTATTTAATCTTTAATGCTGGAGATAAAATAAAAGTCGCCGAAATCGACGACCGAGATAGAATAAATATTGTTGACCTGGCTGAGTTCAAAGAACCAAAAATCTTCTGGAGCAACAAAAAACTATATATATTATCTGAAGAAAATCTTTATGTTTCAGAAGAATTAACTCCTTGAATCTTCTCTTTAAAACCATCCCAGTTCATTTCTTCAGAAGCTGCCATACTACAAACTGATTTATACTGGCAATAACGGCATTGCCAATCACTGGGATAAGTAGCTATACGCTTAGGAATAATATTGGTGTCAATCTGTTTTCTTAAAAGCTTCATTCCATTTATAAGCATTTTTGCTTCTTCAGGATTATAATTAAATATATATTCTTTAAGCTGTAAATTATCTTTATTTACATATAATAATATGCCTTTAGATATTTTAAAATAATAAAGATAAAGCTGAAGCTGCTGAACATTTTCTGGTTTTGGCTCTTGCATAGATCTAAAAATCATGCTATTCATGCTCTTTATATCCAAAACATATAACTGCTTGCCATCACTAATAACAGCGTCAGCTCTTCCAGAAACCAGTTCCTGGGGAGGAATCTTTACCTCAGAAGCAACAACATGAATATCCCTAGTGCTGGTCAAAGCGCTCATAATAAGCTGGTGCATATGATCTCCATGGTCAAACAATCTCAATATATGAGGCTCTAATTCCTTTTCAGGAACATTCTTAAATTTAAAGAAAAGATGACGAGAGCATTTTCCTGCCTGACTGATATAGAAATGCTTCGGAGGCTTTTTATCTTTATCTTTCTCTTTGTCTAAATAATATTTATCAATAATTTCATGCAACATATTCCCATTCTAATCTATCCCGGATAAAAGGTCAAATACTCACTCACCAAAACCCTTGACAAAAACTAAATATGGGCGTATACTGTAAGCATAGTTTTAAATATTTTGTTCTTTTTTAAAAGGAGTAAAAAATGATACTTTATATCGCAGCAAACGCAGAAAGTAAAAAACGATTTATGGAGCTTCTGAAGCATGGAGATCTATTGCTGGAAACAAGAACCTCAACCAATCCTCAAAAAATCAGAAGCTTTGTACAAATGCAAAACGATGATCCTAGCGTTCAATCCTGGACAATGTTCCGAGTTGAAGTCCTTGAAGACAGTATCGATCAAATCATAGGACCATGAAATCTCAGTCCTAAAATCAAAAAGCTCCCCAAAACATCGGGAGCTTTTACATCCTCTAAGACATTATCTCTTAGACCATTGCGGAGCGCGACGGGCGCGCTTTAATCCAAATTTCTTCCTTTCCCGCATTCGCGGATCACGGGTTAAATAGCCAGCTCTTCTTAGCCGTTTGCGGAAATCAGGATTGAATTTTACAAGAGCTCTGGAAATTCCATGCCTAACAGCTTCAGCCTGAGAATGAATTCCTCCCCCTTTTACCTTAGCTGTAACCATAAATTTATCCAAAGCTTTCATTCTATCTAAAGCAACATCTACGATTTGTTGAAGATTTAAGTCAGGAAAATATTCTTTATACGGTTTTTCATTAACTGTAATTGTATTATCTCCCTGGGTAAAAAGCCGAATTCGAGCCACAGATGTTTTTCTTCTGCCAATTGCTTGATAATATTTAACAACTGTCTTTTTTGCAGCTTTTTTTACAACTTTCTTCACAGTCTTTTTTACTGTTTTTGTTTTTTTAGTTGCTTTCATTAATCTGTTTTTAAACGCTTAATTTGTTTAGCTCGTAATCTGTTCTTAGGCAACATACCGAAAACTGCCCTTCTCAAAACTTCACCTGGGTCTTTCTCAAAAAGTTCTTTTAACGGAGTTTCCTTTAATCCTCCTAAATATCCGGAATGATGATAATAAAGTTTCTTCTCAAGTTTTTTGCCAGTAACTCTAATTTTGTTAACATTCTTAACAACTACAAAATCACCCATGTCTTTATTAGGCGCAAAGTCAGTTCTATTCTTACCACGCAATAATATAGCGATCTCTGTTGCTAATCTACCTAACACCCTATTTGTGGCATCAATTGTATAAGTTTTAGATTCCATATTATTCTACTAATTCTATTATAGCCATTTTTGCTCCATCGCTTTTTCTAGGCCCTAATTTAATAATTCTTGTATATCCTCCTTTTCTATCTTTATACTTCGGTCCAATATCATCAACTAATTTTTTGACTAAGGTTTTTGAAAAATACTTTGCTAAAATTCTTCTAGAACTTAAATCTCCTTTCTTTGCTCGAGTTATGCATTTCTCAGCAAACATAGAGGCCTCTTTAGCTTTTGCTTCAGTAGTTTTTATCTTCTTATGCAAAAAAAGCGCGCTTGCTAAAGATTTCAACAGAGCTTTTCGTTGATTTCTCCTTCTTGATAATTTTCTACCTTGTTTAAGTTTTCGCATGTTACTTTGATTTTTTCTTTGGTTCTTTCTTTTTAGGCTCCTTCTTTGCTGGAGCTTTTTTACTTGTTGAAGCTTTTTTACTTGTTGGAGCTTTTTTACTTGTTGGAGCTTTTTTACTTGTTGGAGCTTTTTTGCTTGTTAAAGCTTTATTAAAAGGTTCGGCAAATAAAGAAAACTGTTTTATTAAAATATCCGAAGCTTGAAAGAACGCCTCTTCAGGAGTGATTGTTCCATCGGTTTTAATTTCCAAGCATAATCTGTCAAAATCAGTCCTCTCTCCTACTCGCATATTTTCCACGCTGTAATTCACTCTTTTAATAGGAGTAAAGATAGCATCGATTGGAATTACTCCAATTTCTAACTTTTTTTGCTTCCTTCTTCTCTCAACTGGTTCATATCCAATGCCTTTTTCAATCTGTATTTCTATATCTAATTCTGCTTTTTTAGTAGTTAAAGTAGCAACATGGGAAGACTTGTTTATTAGTTCAACCTGGCTAGAAAGTTTAAAATCAGAACCTTTTGCTTTTTTCTCGCCTTTAATCTTTAGAATTGCTTTTTGGGGTTCATCAGCATACATTTTAAATCTCAAATTCTTTAAATTCATCGCAATAGTAATCACATCTTCTAAAACGCCTGATATTGTTGAGAATTCATGCTGAACCCCTTTAATCTTCATTTGAGTAATAGCTGCTCCTGATAAAGAAGAAAGCAAAACCCTTCTAAGAGAATTACCAATAGTTACTCCGTATCCAGGATAAAGAGCTTCAATTTGGAAACAAGCAGAATGTTCTTTTTTAGAAATAATTTTTGGTGCTTTAGGCGATAAAACCATATATATAAACATATTAACATGTTAACATTTAAACAAATTAATGTTTAAATGCTTAAATGTTAAAATGATTGTTAACGTGAATAAAATTCAAAAATAGTAGAAATTTCAGCTGGTGGAGCCGCTTCTTCTAAGTTCGGCTGACCAACAATTTCTCCTTCTAGTTTTTCAGCATTAATTTTAATCCAAGAAGGAGCTTGATATTTCTTTAAAATTGTAGGGATATTTTGAAAAATAGCTTTTTTGCGAGAATTAGCACATAAGCTAATCTTATCTCCTTTTTTGACTTGATAAGACGGGATATTAACCTTTTTTTCATTGACTAAAAAATGACCATGATTAACAATCTGCCTAGCCTGAACCCTAGAAGGAGTAAATCCCATTCGAAAAACGACATTATCTAAACGGCTTTCTAATTTCCTTATTAATAAAGTTCCGGCATCTTCCATCTTCTCCCGCTTCTCAAGAATTTCTTTTACATATTTTCTGAATTGTCTCTCTCTTAAATTATACCAATTTTTAAGCTTTTGCTTTTCACTTAATTCTTTCCCATACTCAGAAGACTGCCTAGTTCTCCTTTTACCTTTTTCTCCAGGAGGATAAGGTTTTGTTATTATTGGACATTTCTGCGATAAACAACGTTCGCCCTTTAAAAAGAGCTTTACTCCTAAACGTCTACAAATTTTACATTTCTTATCCTTCATTTTAATCTAAAATTACACTCTTCTAACCTTTCGCGGCCTGCAACCATTATGAGGCACTGGCGTAATATCAGCGATAGAAACAATCTCTAAGCCACGAGCAGCTAAAGATCTAATAGCTGAATCCCGGCCAGACCCAATTCCTTTTACCAAAATCTCTATTTTCTCAACTCCTAATTTTTTAGCTGCAAGAGATATTGCTTCTGCAACCTTTGAAGCAGCAAAAGGAGTGGCCTTTTTTGTTCCTTTAAAACCAATTGAACCAGCGCTAGCCCAGGTTAAAACGTTGCCTTGAATATCAGTTAAGGTAATTAAGGTATTATTGTAAGAAGAAGAGATATAAAGCTTACCCTCTTTTGTTTTTGAGGATTTTTTAGCTTTAACATCTTTTTTCATCCCTGCTTCTACTCTTTCTGTCTCCTTCAACAACTCTTCTTCAGTTTTTTTAATAATTCTTTTTTTACCCATATAATTACTTTGCGTCTGGCGCTGCTTTTCTTCCAGATCCTACTGTTTTTCTCACATTCCCACGAACACTTCTAGTATTGGTTCGTGTTCTTTGCCCCCTTACTGGCAATCCCTTAATATGGCGGATTCCGCGCCAAGAACCAACATCACGCAATCTTTTAATATTCATCATTACTTCTCTTCTAAGTCCACCTTCAATCTTATATTTCTTTTCAATTATATCTTTAAGTTTGTTTATCTCTTCTGCTTTTAATTCAGAAACCCGACAATCAAACTTAATTCCTGCTTCAGTTAAAATCTTTCTACTTAAAGAACGACCTATACCGTAAACATAGGTCAAAGCGACTTCTATTTCTTTTTCTTCCGGGATATTAACCCCAACTATTCGTGGCATATTTAAATTTATCCTTGACGTTGTTTATGTTTAGGACTCTTTCTGCAAATCACATAAACTCGTCCCTTTCTTCGGACGATTTTACAGTGTCTGCAGATCTTTTTAACTGATGATCTAACTTTCATATTACTTTCCACGATAAACTATTCTTCCCCTGGTATCACCATGAGGACTCATTTCTATTGTTACTTTATCTCCTGGTAAAATCTTAATCCTATAAATCCTTAACTTTCCAGCAAGGTGAGCAATTATTTCTCTTCCATCATCTAATTTTACTTTAAAATCAAGACTAGGTAATGATTCTAAAACAGTACCAGTTGTTCGATAAACGTTTTTCTTAGGTTCTTTCATTTGAATAATTATCTAATATAGCAAAACTTCTAAATTTAGTCAAGCACTAAGCTTACTTCAACTTCTTTCATGTCCTCAGGAATTTTACTCTTTAAAAATGGCCAATATTTCAATTCAACCCTGACCACTCCAGGCAGATTTTCCAAAAATATCCTAGCTTCTTTAATAGACTTCCCCAAAAGAGCTTTTTTAAGCTTATCTAAATCAATATCTGAATAAATCTTGGCTTTAATCTCTAAATTTAAAACAATTTTGCTCTCTTCATTAATATTCTGCTCTAAGAGAAAATGATCAATTTCTAAGCTTTCTTCCTGAAGTATTGTGCCTTCCAACATATTTAATTCAATGCGGTTCTTAGCAAAATTCTCTATGTCTGATTTTTTAAAACCTACTGCTTCTGATTTAATTCTTATCTGAAGTTCAAATGATTCAGCTTCAGTTCCTGCCTCCAAAGAATTATTAGATTCTATGACTTCATAAGAAATCGTCTCATCTAATAAAATAAAATCTTTAGCAATAGTTATTTCAAAAAGTTCAATGCTTTCTCTTTTCAATTCTTCAATTAGAGCAGTTTCGGCCTTTTCTAAATCTCCTTGACTAATTTGAGAGGTCTCGCCTATAAATCCTCCGCTCATATCTGAAAATGATTTTCCATAAATAGTGGTATATAAAGAAGAACCAGCCAGGGCAGGAAGAGCAAAAGTAGAAGGACCAATATTGTAATCTTCTCCTGGTTCAGCCGCTCGAACTTCAACATCAATCTCGCCAGGGACAAGTTTTCCTTTTTCATATCTTGCTCCTGGGATTACTATTTTCTTAATAGACCAGAATAATTTCCCGTCAGCAGAAACAAACCGAGAAGGTATTAAAGTTCTGGAAGAAGTAGAATAAGCATTATAAACTCGAATAACTCCTGTGGCTTTTTCCTCCTTTAAAGTTTTACCAGAAGCAAAAAATTCTTTAGAAGCAGATTTTTCATTGCTAAAAATTTTACCTGGAATGGTTTTTTCATCGAAATCAGGCGTTTCTATATTTAAATCTATAACAAGATTTTCTTCTAAAGCTAAAACCTCTATTTCCGGCCAAACTTTAACTTCTACTTTAGAAAAAAAGAAGAAACCTGAAATTACTACTAAAGTTAAAAGAACAAAACAAAAAATCAAGCTTTTCAGAAAAAACCTTTTCTTTTTCCGAACAGGCCTTATTTTTTCTAAAGGAACCGAGTTCCTTTTGTCAAGAAACTTGGTTCCTTGGCCTTGTTTTCCTTTCGGAGGAATAATGTCAAAAAATTTCTTACCCATAGTAACAAATAAATAAACATGGAGCATATTGAGGATTTTTTAAAGTCTTTGTTTTATCTTCAATATTTTTAAAATATTTGGGATAAACAATTTTAGAGCCAGGCAAAAGCTCTTGAATCTCCGGAAGCAAACTAGCTCCGCCGAAAAGTTGAACATTTGATGAGTTTACTTTTCCAAGCTTTAATTCTAAATCTTGCTGCCAAGTTCGCTTTTCTGATGAAAGTATTTCCCTAATTCTCTGTCTAACTTCTCGACTTAAAAGATTATTAGCGTATTTTTCTTTAAGAACTCTGGCTGATTCCTCATCAATTCCCAAAGAATCAGATAACTTTTCAGAAAATACTTTCCCCCCACTTCCAAACTCATTAATCTTATCTAAATTATCTTTTTTTACTAAAAAAATTTGACTGATTTCTCCGCCAGCATCAAGAAAAACACCATCCCCTATTTTATCTCCCAACGCAAATGGTAAACTCTCGGCCAAATGAACTATTTTTAAAATCTTTAATTCCAAATCTGCAAAAATTCTCTTTATACTTTCAAGATAATGTTTTAATAAAAAAGTGGCTAAGATCCTAAACTCTAAATTCTTTCCATTGTATCCTTGTAATCTTGAAACTGAATATCCATCAATTTTCATTTCAAGAATTTTCAAACTAATCATTTCAATATCTCTTGGCAAAATACCGGATTCTTTGCTAAATCTTTGATGAATTTCTTCTTGGGCTTTTTTAAGAACCTGTTGAAAAATAGCTTTTTCTTCTGTTTTAGAAATCCTTGAACCTTTATCTTGCTTTAATAACTGCAAACTGGTTCTTGCTTTTAGAATATTAGGACTTAAAGTAAGTAAAACCGGCAATTCCTTCAAATTTTGCCCCTGAACTTGAATTTGTTCAATTACTTTAATAATAGATTTCTTTATTACATTTGCTTCAAAAATCTTTCCATTAAAAACGCCGTATCTCTTAAAGTATTGGGTAGCAACCCCTAAAACAGTAACCTTATTGTCATCTTTTTTACAAACTAAAGCCTTTACTGCTTCAGTTCCAACATCTAAAACTAAAAAGGGTTTTTCCTTTTTTCTTTTTGTCTTCAAAAAATCAAATCCCATTGATTAATTCTACCACAAAATCCTTTTTTATTCTAAAACAGCGCGGAGGCGGCGAACGCCGGCGCCTGAAGATTGTTCTTTTTTGATTTTAAAAATACCGAGTTCAGAAGTACGTTTAACATGAGGACCAGCACAAATCTCTTTTGAAAAATCTCCAATAGAATAAACAGATACTTTCTCAGGATACTTTTCTTTGAAAAACGCCAAAGCTCCTGAATCTATAGCATCTTTATAGGGCATTTCTTCTTTTTTAACTTCTAAATCCTGTTTAATCTTTTGATTAACAATCTTTTCAACCTTATTAATCTCCTGCTCAGTCATTTTTCCTGAATGAGAAAAATCAAAACGGAGCCGCTGTGAAGTAATATCAGAGCCCATCTGCTTAACATGATCCCCTAAAATCTCTCTTAGGGCTTGATGCATTAAATGGCTAGCCGTATGAAGCTTTGTTTCTTCCAAACCTGCATCCTTGCCCACTCCTCCAAATTTCTTTTCTGCTCCTGCCCGAGAAATCTTTTGATGTTTCTTTATTGCTTTTTCAAAACCCTTTTTATCTATTTTAAAGCCTTTTTCTTTTACTAATTCTCCAGTAAGTTCTAAAGGAAACCCATAACTCTGATAAAGATTAAATGCCTCTTCACCGCTTATATCTTTATTTCTACTAATTAATTTATCAAATTCTTTTAATCCTTGCTCTAAAGTTTTTGCAAACTTTTCTTCTTCATTTTGGATAATAGTCAGAATATCAGCTTGATTTGATTTAAGTTCAGGATAAACCTCTTTATAAGTCTCAATGACTTTTTGAGCTAAA
>Ga0114923_10003097_pt1 | contig 11229 bp, 8 predicted proteins | sample SumtaG_FD_89578 | JGI IMG/M metagenome (GOLD analysis project Ga0114923, IMG submission 89578) | Deep subsurface microbial communities from Indian Ocean to uncover new lineages of life (NeLLi) - Sumatra_00157 metaG | ecosystem: Environmental > Aquatic > Marine > Oceanic > Sediment | place: near...
ACATCGTTGATATTTTTGTTAATGTTGGTGACCAAGTAGAAGTCGGTCAGGAATTATGTGTTATCGAAGCAATGAAGATGAAAAACGTCCTACGTTCATCTCGAAGTGGGAAAGTTGCTGGTGTTGAAATCTCACTGGGAGAAACAGTTCCCTATGGCAAGGTTTTGATCAGGTTGGGTTGAGGATTAAATGCCTGTCGAGGATCTATCTAAACTTTTTCTTGCGTTCACTCAAATCACCTGGCAGGATATTGTGATGATGCTGGTGGGCGGCATTCTCATTTATATGGCTATCGCCAAAGATTACGAGCCGGTTTTGTTGATCCCAATTGGCTTCGCTGCGATCATAACTAATTTCCCATTAACTGGAATCGCTGACCCTCAGGCAAATGGTTTCCTTTCCGTCCTCTTTGATGCTGGTATTCGCAATGAGCTTTTTCCTTTATTGATTTTTATCGGGATTGGAGCAATGACTGATTTTGGACCTTTGCTCGAAAATCCCAAAATGGCGTTATTGGGCGCGGCGGGTCAGATAGGCATTTATGCCACCCTGTTATTGGCATTGTGGATTGGTTTTGACATCAATGAGGCGGCCTCTATTGGTATTATTGGGGCGATTGATGGTCCTACAGCCATTTACGTTTCTTCTAAGCTTGCTCCTCATCTTTTGGGTCCGATTGTGGTAGCTGCTTATAGTTACATGTCCCTCGTACCAATTATCCAACCTCCAGTGATGCGCCTTTTGACTACCGAGAAAGAGCGGAAAGTGCGCATGCCGTACTCCCAGCGTGAGGTTTCTAAAGCTGCCCGGATTATCTTCCCGATTGCTGTAACGATCGTTGTGTCTTTGATCTCACCTCAAGCCTCACCCCTGATCGCCACGTTGATGTTCGGCAACCTGATGCGTGAGTCAGGTGCGGTCGAACGACTGAGCAAATCAGCCCAAAATGAGATTGCCAATGTCACCACCATATTTTTGGGATTAGCGATAGGCAGTACTATGACTGGGGACAGCTTTATTCGTCCTGAATCCTTGCTCATTCTGGCGATGGGGTTGCTTGCATTTGTGATCGATACAGCTGGGGGGTTGTTGCTTGGTAAACTGTTCTATTTGCTCAGTGGAAAGAAATTCAATCCCCTGATTGGCGCTGCCGGGATCAGCGCGTTTCCGATGTCGGCTCGAATCGTTCAGCGAGTTGGTCAGGAATACGACTTTGAAAATTTCCTGCTCATGCACGCAATGGGAGCAAATACGGCGGGTCAACTGGGGAGCGTCGTGGCTGGAGGTGTTGTTCTGAGCTTATTGTCTGGAGCGCTATAGATGATAGTTTTGTACTTGGGAAATTGTTCTGTTGCGAACATCTCAAGAAACCGAGTTTTTCGATTTACATGAACAGATGCTGCACAGTCACTGGCAAGACAAGGCTAATAACGACTTCTTATAGCAAAAACTCGGTTTCTGAAACAACAAATTTTCTTCTATGCAGCTTGGCATATGGAAATTGCTAAAAGACTGGCTAAGTCTTCAAGGTTTGCATGGTTAAGTGCTGGCAAGAATTCATTATTGTGGGGTAAAGCAGCTTGCATGCCTCGAGTCAGAGGTTCATAGCCTTTAAAGCCCATTAGGGGATTCAACCAGATTAATTTATAGCAAATGCGTTGAAGGCGAGAGATTTCCCGTTTCAATTCTTCTAGAGAAGCTCGATCCCACCCATCGCTGATAATAAGGATGATCCCTCCGTGAACATTCACCCTCTAATAGTAAGGGGAGTTGTAATTTATGCGCGAGAAAAATCACCGTTGTTAAACTACGGTCGGCGATGTAATTCTTATCTAATAAAAATTTCTGAAGTTTGTCTATGGAACCAATCTGGACCACGTTATTACTGCTGTTCTTCGATTTTTTGTTTGACACTATTAAAGAATTGTGTGGAAATTTTTTTTGTGACGCTACCCATCATCCTGTTAGCGAGAGATGCAATTGTGCCGAGGATATTGATATCAGCCCTCCAATGCAAATTGGTGGAATTATTTTCCCCATCGGTAAGCCTCATGTCAGCGATAACATCCGCTACGCTTCCAGGTGCGGTACCATGTGCTTTTACTTTTACGAAATTTGGCTCCTCGAATTCCATAAATTCCAAATCGGTAGTAAACCGGACTTTAATATTTCCGAATCCAATTGAGGCAACCACTTTGAACTTCTTATTTTCTTCTATGATTTCAACAGTTTCAACCCCAGGTGCGCAATTGGCAACTTTATTCGCATCGGTTACAAACTCCCAAACTTTTTTGCGTGGGGCATTGATCGTTACATTATCTTCAAATTTCATTTAAATCACCTGCTTCTTATGTATTTTTGGATTCGAAAAGATAAGATAAGTATACCTGGGATTTTTTGGTTTTTGATGAAAAGCTTTTGAATTTTATGAGATGCATTGATGTGGATGAATAAAATCACAGGGACAACACCTCCATTAGGAGCGGCACTCAACAACTGAAGGATAAAGGTTCTAGCCTTGGCTTTTCTGGTATTACAGGACTAACCCTCAACGAGCGGGGGATTTTTATCTTTGGATATACGGTTGAAGTAAATCTATTTTGAACAGTAAAAATTAAAATAACGATGTGTATTGATTAATCCATTGAAACAGATTTCCATTTTCCGAGAAAAAATTAATCATAAAACCAAGTCCTTTTTCTCAAAACACCCAAATCGTGTATAATAATTTGTGTTGATTGGTTTCACCCCATGCCTATACCCAATAAAATTATCGGTATCCCCAACTTACATTCTTGGCCTCTATAGTTCTCGTAATATTCTTATGCCAGCTAAAGATATAAACATGGCGCTAATAAATTGGATATGAACTAAATAGAATGGCAGAGAACAACGGACAACTCATCGTTGAAGATGTGTACCTAAGCTTCGGGGGTACTTTAGCCCTTGTAGATGTAAGTTTTAATGTCCATAAAGGAGAAATCCTGGCAATAATTGGTCCAAACGGGGCAGGCAAAACCTCTCTTTTAAACTGTATAAACAATTTTTACAAACCTGATAAAGGATCAATCACCTTCAATGGAACAAATATTACCAAGCTGCCACCTTACAAGATTGCGAAGTTAGGTATAGCGCGCACATTCCAAAACCTGGCTTTGTACACCGGCTTGAGCACAGTTGATAATCTGATGGCTGCCCGTCATCTACACATGCACCAATCCATGTGGGGAAGTATGCTTTACTGGGGGCCAGCACAACGAGAGGAAGTAGAAAACCGAAAGATTGTGGAAGAAATCATCGATTTCCTCGAAATTGAACACATCCGAAAGGCAACCGTCGGCGCATTACCTTATGGTTTACGTAAACGGGTTGAATTGGGCAGAGCACTCGCAATGGAGCCTGAATTGCTCTTGCTGGATGAACCAATGACAGGTATGAATGTGGAAGAAAAAGAAGACATGGCTCGATTTATTCTGGATATTCACGAGTTACAAGATACCACTATCGTGTTGATTGAGCATGATATGGGGTTGGTGATGGATATCTCCGAACGCGTTGTGGTTTTGGACTTTGGGCGTAAGATCGCCGAGGGTTCGCCGAAAGAAGTCAGGAACAATCCAAATGTAATTCAAGCATATCTGGGTCAGGAAGGCTAGAGAGGAACAGAGGAGGAGCGTGGACGATAGCACACTCAAAGTTATAGATACCTTACCTAAACATTTCATGGAGAGGGTGAGGGAATATGGCGACAGGAAAGTCGCTGTTCGCCAGAAAGAATTTGGCATCTGGCAGGAATTCACTTGGAAAGATTCTTTCCATCAGGTTCGCGATATCTGCTTGGGACTTGCCTCATTGGGTTTGCAGCGAGGTGACAAGGTTTCCATTATCGGTGATAACGATAGGCAGCACCTCTGGGCTGACCTAGCCATCTTGGCAGCGGGGGCAACAGCTGTCGGGATATTCACTGACGCAATTCCCAGCGAGATGGAATACGTTGCTGCTCATTCTGAGTCAGTCCTGGTGTTTGCTAAAGATCAGGAACAAGTGGATAAATTTCTGGAAATCAGAGAGAAAATTCCTCTGGTAAAGACAGTCATTTATTGGGATTCTCATGGAATGTGGAACTATAACGATCCGTGGCTGATTTCCTACGATCGGGTGCAAGAACTTGGCAGGAAACTTGGCGAGGAACAGCCAGAACTGTTTCATAATCTGGTAGCCGAGGGGAAGGGTGATGATCTCTGTCTCTTGTGTTACACCTCTGGCACTACAGGATTACCTAAAGGCGCCATGTTATCGCATCTCAACTTCCTGGCGGGTATTGAGGCGACGGCAAAAGTAGAACCGCGCTTTGACACCGACAACCAAATCTCTTTCGCACCATTGGCATGGATTGCAGAGCACACACTTTCCGTCACCCCGCACTGCAGGTTTGGTCTGATTGTCAATTTCCCTGAATCCCCGGAGACAGTTCAGGCAAATATTCGCGAGATCGCGCCGGATTTGATTTTTTTCCCTGCCCGTTTGTGGGAGAATCTGTGTGCAATGGTTCAGATTCGTATAAAAGATAGCACTTGGATCAACCGGATGTTCTACAAACTTTTTTTACCTATTGGCTACAAGGTGGCAGACCTGCAATACGAAGGGAAACGGGTTGGACCGCTTCTCGCTTTCCTTTACTGGCTTGGCGATCTTCTAGTCTTCAGACCACTGCGAGACCAGTTGGGTCTGGGGCGGGTCCGAACAGCAATTACTGCTGGAGCAGCATTAAGCCCGGATATGTTGCGTTATTTTCGGGCATTTGGGATTAATCTTGGGCAGGTGTTCTCGTCCACGGAAACAGCGGCTGTAGGCACTCAGCATTTCTCTGATGACGTCAAGTATGCCAGCGTCGGCAAACCGGTTCCTTGTTGTCAAGTAAAAATAGCCGATGATGGGGAAATCTGGCTGGGTGGTGATAATATTTTCCATGGATATTTCAGGGACCGTGATAAAACCTCCCAGTCGCTTTCAATTGATGAGAATGGTACTCGTTGGTTCCACACTGGGGATGCGGGTTACATGGATGACGATGGACACCTCATATATTTGGATAGGCTGAAAGATATGATCGAACTTGCCAATAAGGAGCAGTTTTCACCCCAGTTCATTGAGGGGCGGTTGAAATTTAGCCCCTATATACGTGACGTAATGGCAGTAGGCAACTCTGAAGTAGATATTGTCACTGCGCTTATCAGCATAGATTTCGAGAGCGTCGGACGGTTTGCAGAAAAAAACAGAATCACCTATACTACTTTCGTCGATCTCTCTCAGAAACCAGAGGTCTACCAATTGATCCTCGAAGCTGTAAAAGGAGTCAACGAGACCTTACCTCCTGGTGGTCGAGTGAAGAAGTTTGTCCTGCTGCATAAAGAGTTTGACGCCGATGAAGCTGAAATGACTCGCACTCGCAAACTTCGGCGTGGTTTCCTCACCGACCGGTACAGTGAAATGATTAGTGCGATGTATGGTGATGTGGATTCAGTATCGGTTAGTGCCACCGTACGGTATCAAGATGGCCGTGAGGGGGTTGTCGAGACAGATGTCCGCATTATGACATTGGAGGAGACAGTTTCAGCATGAATTGGGTTCTTGTGCCACAAGCGATTGTAACGGGTATCCTCAGTGGGGGGGTGATCGGTCTCATCGCGCTAGGTGTGGTGTTGATCTATAAATCTTCAGAAATTTTCAATTTCTCTCAGGGGCATCTGGTGATGTTTGGCGCATTCTTAACCTGGTGGTTTGCAGGTGCGAACGAGCATGGTGATGAAATAGTAAACCTGCCCCTGGGGTTTGCCGTCGTAGCTGCCCTTGTGACCACATTCTTACTTGGCTATCTAATTGAGCGGCTTGCCTTACGCCCCATGACTGGGCAACCACTATTGTCTATTGTCTTAATGACGCTTGGTTTAGCCCAATTCGTTGAAGGACTGGTCAGTATTGCTTTTGGTATTCAACCTAAATCGAATTTCCCAGCACCCATATCCCGCATCGAAACATTCAAAATCCCATTTCCCTATGCTTTTAAAGAGACCATCTATGTCACACAGCTGCTCGTTGCAGTTTTTATCGTTGTAATACTTTCCACAATTGTGGTTGCTATAATCTTTAGATTCACACGCTCCGGTCTGGCGATGCGGGCTTCCTCCGAAGATCACGAGTTGGCCCGCAGTGTTGGAATCAACGTTCCTCGGATGTTTGGGCTTTCATGGGCGATTGCGGGTGTCATTGCTACTGCTGGTGGGATTTTGCTTGCGATGAATTTCGGTGCCAGCCTCACTCTCTCCACTGTGGTGCTGGTCGTCTTCCCGGCGATTTTGCTGGGAGGTCTAGAATCCCTTCCAGGAGCAATCATCGGTGGGATAGCAGTTGGACTTGTGCAAGAGTTGGTTAAAACATCTACTATTCCGGAAATCAAAAACGCGTACACAATTGCTCCTTATATCCTATTGCTAATTGTCTTGTTCATTCGACCTGAAGGTTTGTTTGGACGGAAGCGTATTGAAAGGATTTAGGGTATGACGGTTTTACGTCCCTCCGGCGATTTTGATCGCAGCTATCAACAAGATATGTCCATTTTAAGGAAGCGATGGCAATGGGTTGTTTGTATTCTTGCAATAGCAGTTGTAGCTTCGACACCTTACTGGGCTCCCCCGTACGTGGTTATAACCGCAAACCGCATCGGTTACACGCTGATCGCGGTACAAGGGTTGAATATTCTGACTGGATATACCGGGCAGATCTCTCTCGGCCAGGCGGCCTTCATGCTGGCGGGGGGTTACATCTCAGTATTGTCTGTCACGTATCTGGAAATCCCGGTCTTCTTCGCCATACCGATTGCCGCGCTGGGTACAGGCTTGATCGGGTTGATATTTGGAACACCTTCACTGCGCATCAAAGGCTTTTACCTGGCGATGGCTACGTTGGCTGCACAATTTATTATTCCATGGATGACCAGGTATACGTTTACAGATTTCCTGGGTGGCTCGGAAGGGATGATCCCAGCACCGGTGCCGAAAATCGGCACATTTGAATTTAATGAATCTTCTCGGTATATTTATATTACCCTTGTGGCTGTAATTTTCAGCACCATTGTTGCGGTTAACATATCGCGAACACGACTAGGTCGGGCATTTGTTGCCATCCGGGACAATGATCTGGCCGCTGAAGTGCTCGGCGTGAATCTTTTTGGATATAAGCTGCGTGCTTTCTTCATCGCTGCAGCGTATGCTGGCCTGGCAGGCGCTCTTAGAGCACATTATCAATGGGCCATCGGAACTGAACTTGGCTATACTCTTACCGAGTCGATTTTCTTCTTAGGAATGTTGGTTGTCGGTGGTTTAGGTACCAACATCGGACCTTTCCTGGGGACAACTTTTATTATCCTCATGCAAGATTTATCGAATGTAGTGGGAACCAACCTGGCCGATGTCTTGCCCCAGGCGATGACAGGTCGCTTGTTGACTTCATTTAGACCGATTTTCTTTGGCATTTTACTGATGTTGTTTCTCATTTTTGAGCCTCGGGGACTGGCTCATCGCTGGCAGCTTTTCAAAGCTTCTTGGCGCCTGAGGCCGTTCTCAAAATAAGGTTTGTTTCACTAGATCGATTTACATTGACGCACAAGATTTTCCAATCAAGGAGGTGGTTTATTTGCAAAAAAACAAATAATTATGCGAATAATCTGTTTTTCAATTCCGACTATTTGGAGGAGAAATAAAATGAGTAAGAAAATATTTGCATTGTTGTCACTGCTGGTCGTCGCTTCCCTGCTGTTAGCAGCCTGTGGTGGTCCTGATGAGAATGAAACACCAGAACCGGTTGCCACTGAAGCCCCTGAAGAAACGGAAGAGCCAGAAGAGACAGAAGCACCAGAAGAACCCTCAGTACGCTATTGTGAGGATGGTCTGGAGGGTGAAACCATAACTTATTATTCCCAAGCCGGTGTGACAGGACCGCTGTCAACCATCCTGGGTACTGGTTTTATCGGCGCGCTCAATGACTCCATTGCTGAGATCAACGCAGCGGGCGGCATCTGTGGCGCAACTGTTGAGTTAGTGTTGAACGATACACAGTACGATGCTGAACAAGAAGTGGCTATCTATCAACAGGTACGCGAAGATGATCCCCCGCCGTTTTCCATCGCGACGTATAGCAGCACTGCCAGTGTGGTACTTTCCCCCTTTGTGAACGAGGACAAAATCGTCAACTTCGCAGCAGGCTTGAATGCTAAAGCTGCCTACGTACCGCGCAACGGTTATACGGTTGGTATTGCTCCGATCTACTCTGATCAATTCGCTGGTTTCCTGACCTTCCTAAGCAATAACTGGGATGATGTCAAACCTGAGGTGGCGGGTGATGATATTGTGGTTGGTGTGATTGGTTGGGACCACCCCTTTGGCGAGGGCGCAACCACTACTGAAGCTCTGGCCGTTGCTGATTCTCTGGGTATCACCGTGCTCCCTCTGGAAAAACACCCCCTCACCGCTGACGCTGACATGGTAGTCCCCTTGCAGTCTCTTGCACAGCAAGGCGCCAATGTTATCTATTACCAGGGGCTTGGCCCATGGACCGCAGCAGTGATCGGCACCCTTCATGGTATGGAAATGTGGGACACAATGGTTGTCGGCGGGGTCAACTGGGCGTTCAACACCGATGTGTTGGCTCAACTTGGGGAAAGCGCCCCGGCGATGATTGGCTTTTATGGTGTATTCCCCTGGTTGTGGTGGAATGACACCGATGCGCCAGGTATCCAACAGGCATTGGCAGCTTTTGAGGCTGGAGGATATGCTGAAACTGATAAAGCTATCAGCTACCTGATGTCCTATGCAGGCGTTTATGCGTGGGCGGATATCGTCGAGCACACCATCAACATGGTTGGCTTCGAGAATCTCACTGGTGAAACCTTTATGGCCGCTTTCCAGGATCTGGGCCTCGTTAGCGCTTTGGGTATCTACAATATGGATGTTCGCGGCGAGAACCGTGCCCCCAACATGGCGCAGATCCGCCAGGTTCAATTCGTGGATGGCGAGATCCAGTTCGTCGTTATTCAGGACTTCACCGAACTGCCAGACACTCGCCCGCCTGAAGAGTAGTCCGATTCAGTTCAACTAGAATCTGGGGGCGTCCTTCAGTACTTCCTTGGGACGCTCCCATTTTCCCCAAATCCTAATCCTTAGCGGCAGGTTGGTGTTGGATGTTGAAAATCAATAACATAGAGGTCATCTACAGCGAAGTGATCCTGGTTTTGCGCGGCGTCTCCATCGAGGTTCAGGAAGGGCAAATCATCACCCTCCTGGGCGCTAACGGGGCTGGCAAGACGACAACACTTGAAGCAATATCTGGCTTATTGCATACTCAGGAGGGCAAGGTCACCCGTGGAAGCATTGAGTTTAATGGGCAGCGAATTGACAAAATGCGGCCTGATGAGATTGTTCGCCTGGGTGTCGTCCAGGTGCTTGAGGGGCACAGGGTCTTCGAACATCTAACTGTCGAGGAAAATCTAACCGTCGGTGGGTTGGTGCGTCCCCACAGCTCAGAAATTAAACAGGACATTGACCGAGTATATCAATTGTTTCCCCAGCTCAAGGATTTGCGCAATAACACCAGCGGGTATCTCTCCGGGGGGGAGAAACAAATGCTGGTTATCGGCCGGGGGCTGATGGCACGTCCCAAACTAATGATGTTAGATGAACCATCGCTTGGCCTGGCGCCCATGTTGGTAAAGGAAATCTTCAACGTTATCCAACAAATCAACCGCGAAACCGGTGTAACCATCCTGCTGGTTGAACAGAATGCCCGTTATGCTTTGGAAGTAGCTGACTATGGCTACGTTATGGAAAATGGTCGTGTGGTTTTGGATGGTCCCTCGGAACAGCTTGCTGATAATGAAGACATCAAGGAGTTTTACCTTGGCCTTACACAGCTTGGTGAGCGGAAGAGTTACCGAGATGTTAAACATTACAAACGCAGAAAACGGTGGTTAGGTTGAGTTGTAAAGATGTTTTCCAGACAGGAATTTTTTTGGAGGTCTTATGGAAACACGAAATTATTCTCTTTATCAAATTTTCCAACACAATGCAAAAACCATAGGTAACAACCCGGCGTTCATCTCAACCAAAGAAACTATTACATACGGACAGTTATTAATCCGAGTAGACCGCCTGGCTGCCGGCTTTACAGCTCAGGGTATCGTTAAAGGCGACCGGGTATGTATTCTGGCGCAAAACTCAATCGAGTACATGGAACTTATCGCAGCCTGCGCAAAGACTGGCTCGATTGCCTTTCCGATCAACTGGCGCTTGTCGGCAGCGGAGATTCAGGGGGTTGTCGCCTTGGCAGAACCGAAGATGCTGGTGGTCGACTCCGGGTATTTACAACAGCTAGAAGAAACAGACCTGGATAGCATACCAGTATTAACATTACTTGGAGTGGGAGAAGCTCCTAACTTTGTACCGTTTGCGGATTTATATATTTCAGAGATCGAACCAGCAGTCGAAATCAGCAATCAAGACCCTCTCGCAATTATTTCAACAGCCGCGGTGGCAGGTGTACCTCGAGGGGCTATCCTTAATCATCAAAACTTCGGTGTGCTTGGTGACGAATTTATCTCCTCGTTCAAATTAACCGAACAAGACCGCTTCCTGGCTGTGCTCCCTTTTTTCCACATCGCTGGTCTAAATATGGCAATCGGTGTTGTTCAAGCAGGTGGAGCAAGCGTAATAATGGAAACCTTTGATCCTGCCCTTGGTGCCAAGCTCATAGATGACCATCAAGTTACTCTGATGGGCACTTTCCCTCCGATGCTTGAGATGTTTTTAGGTGCCCGCGAACAGACCAGTGCACATTGGGATAGCTTAAGATATTGTTTTGGAATTCTGAATCCTCCTGAGGTGGTATCGCGGTTTTTAACTGAGACCAAAGCAGAATACTGGACAGGTTACGGGCAGGCCGAAACTACCGGGATTGTCACTCTGGTGAACGTTGTCGAGAAACCTGGTTCAGCAGGGAAGGTAGTGCCGTCGCTTCAAATGCGCTGTGTGAACGAAGCTATAAAAGATGTACCGGTAGGCGAGCCTGGTGAAATAGTTGTCCAAGGCTCCCTGGTATTTGCCGGGTATTGGCGGGATGAAGACGCCACTAAATCTGTTTCTCGATATGGTTGGCATCATACCGGGGATATCGGCAAGA